>Ga0194120_10001836_pt1 | contig 37539 bp, 30 predicted proteins | sample TA2MahCa65mmetaG_FD_148642 | JGI IMG/M metagenome (GOLD analysis project Ga0194120, IMG submission 148642) | Freshwater microbial communities from Lake Tanganyika, Tanzania - TA2015019 Mahale Deep Cast 65m | ecosystem: Environmental > Aquatic > Freshwater > Lake | place: Tanzania: Lake...
AGAAAATTTTTCTCAACGAGATGAAATACGGATTTTTTCCAAAAGAGAGAACGAAACCGAAGAAGAATTTTGGCAACGAGTACGTAAAGAGAAACAACATCTTTCGCAACGATACGATTCAACGTTTAGCGAAATTTGATTCGCTTCGTACAAACACATTTCAATATTGTTTAACCGCTGATTCACGAACGCTCGATATTTTCAAAGAGTTAGAAAAGCGAAATATTGAACTGTTCAAACTTGCGAAGAAGAAAAAAATCAACGGAATATTTTCAAGTCCACCGTACGTTGGTTTGATTGATTATCACGAACAACACGCGTACGCTTACGATTTGTTCGGCTTTGATAGAAACGATGAATTAGAAATCGGCACAATGGAAAAAGGAAATGGACGAGAAGCGAGAAATTTATACGTAAGAGGAATTGAAGAAGTTTTGAAGAACTGTAAAAAGTTTTTGATAGAAGATTACAATATTTTTCTCGTTGCGAACGACAAACACAATTTGTATCCAACAATTGCAGAGCAAAGCGGAATGAAAATTGTCAATCAATTCAAACGACCAGTTTTAAATCGCACAGAAAAAGACAAAGGTGCGTATTCGGAAATAATATTTCAGATGAAGGAAAGATAAGAAACCTTAATAGCCATAAAGTAGCCCCAATTAACTAACCTTATCACCTTACATAAAATGAAGATAGAATACCGAAATTTATTCACACATTTTATTTTTACCACAAAGAATCGTTTTCCCATTATTCCAGAAGCGAGTCGTGAAAGAATTGAAAAATATATTACTGGAATCGTACATAAAAACGATTCGAGATTATATGCAATTTATGCTAATCCAGAACACATGCATTTTTTAGTTTCTCGTTCCCCGAAATTATCGGAAGAAAAATTAGCGACAATGGTTGCAGAAAGTTCTTCTGCGTTTATCATCAAAAACAAACTATGTACTGGAATGTTTGCGTGGCAAGAAACTGCTTCTGCTTTTTCCGTTTCTAAATCCGAAGTAGATAAAGTATGCAAGTATATTTTAAATCAGTCGGAACATCATCGAAAAGTAACGTTTGCAGAAGAGTACGTTGTATTTATGAAACACTACAAAGAAAAACTGCTCTTTAAAAAATAAGGTGATAAGGTTGGAGTCTTGCGTGAATTCGTTGCTATTAAGGTTTTAAATAAATTACATTGCAAAAGAATATGAAAGAAAAAATTCTATACTCAATTTCTTCCGAAGATGTGGAAAACGTTTCGGGAGAAATTGATATTCCATTTACAAAGAAGGATTTACATTTTATTGGAGAAAAAATAGGAGATTATTTGGGAAGCCAATGGTATGATGCAATAGAATTTGCTTGAATGGTTGGGAGTTTATTTTTTTCAACAACCAAAAGCGAAAATAAATACGTTAATAGCAATTCCTTACAATCCTTATGAACCGCAACCGTACAAACGATGGACAATGAAAGGAATGTTGGATTTAAAAAATGAAGTAATGGTAGCAGAAGAGTTTTGGAATTTTCTTAATGGAGAAGGAACTTACAACGATTTACTCGATTGCTTTGAACAAGCGGGAATTGAATTGCGACCAGAGATTGATACATATTTTTCTAAATTCAAATAACGAATAACAGATAACAAACACAATTATGCAACACAAACTCTTCACACTTCTCATTACAATAATTTCAATAATCCCAAGTGTATTGTTCTCTCAACAATTTGAAAAATACTTCACCGCAACAACAATGCGTGTGGATTATTTTCATACGGGAACGAAAGGACAAGAAACAATTTCGCTCGATAAAGTGTACGAAGAAAACGAATGGAGCGGAAGCAAAACCAATCTCGTTGACAATTTGAACTTGGGAGAATTTTTCGTGAAAGTGTTCGACGTGCAAACAAACGAACTCATTTTCTCACGCGGATTTTCTTCCGTGTTCAACGAATGGCAAACAACGGACGAAGCGCTCAATGGCGTGTGGAGAACGTTTCACGAAACAGTGCGATTTCCGTTTCCGAAAAATAAAGTGCAAGTTACGTTGTCGCGCAGAGACAAATTTATTGCGACAGGAGAAATGCAAACGTTCCGGGAAATTTTTTCGTGCGTAATTGACCCGAATAATTCCAATGAAATCAATAGGGAGAAACGCACGGCAAAATTTACATCGTTCGATGTTATGAATAATGGCAAACCTGAAAACAAAGTTGATATTCTTATTCTCGGCGATGGTTATGCGAAAAGTGATATGAAAAAATTCCACGATGACGCAAAACATTTTACTGATGTACTGTTTTCAACATCGCCATTCAAAGAACACAAAAAAGATTTAAATGTTCGTGCGATTGAAGTCGTTTCGGATGAATCGGGAATTGATAAACCCGGAAAAAATATCTGGAAGAATACAGCGCTCGGAACAAAATATGATTTCTTCGGTTCGGCGCGTTATGTTCTCACCGAAGAAAACCGAACGATGCGTGATATTGCAGGAAATGTTCCGTACGATTTCATCACGATTTTGATTAACGATGATAGATATGGCGGCGGCGGAATTTACAATCTCTACACAACTTGCTACACAAAAACCGACAAACCCGGAATGGAATGGCAAATGGATTATGTGTATGTTCACGAGTTCGGACATTCATTCGGCGGACTTGCTGACGAATATTATTCGTCGCAAGTTTCGTATAACGATTTTTATCCGAAAGGAATCGAGCCGTGGGAACCGAATATTACTGCGAACACGAATAAAGCAACATTGAAGTGGAAAAATTTTGTAACGAGCGAAACACCGATTCCAACGCCGTGGGAAAAGCAAGAATACGATAGTTTGGAAAAAGAGCGCGGAAAACTCGATCGGCTTGCGCCCGATTATTACGAAAAACGCAAACCGCTTTACGATAGAGGGCAAGAGATTTTGAAATCTTCGCGATACACAAAATCTGTCGGCGCGTTTGAAGGTGCGGGATATGTTTCAAAAGGAATTTTTCGTCCGCAGATTGATTGCAGAATGTTCACGCTGAGTTTGGGTAATTTCGATGCGGTATGTTCTGCGGCGATTGAACGCGTGATTGAGTTTTATACGAAGTGAAAAAAGTTCACGTTTTCGGAAAATGTATTGTGGACTTTCATAGAATAGTAGTGGTTTGCTAATCCGAAACTGCTTCGAGGTCGTCGGGTTTTTGAACATCCCACGCGGGAAATATTTTCAATAGAAGAGCAAGAACAAATAATGGAAGAATCAGCAGCACTAATGCAGTGAGTAATCCTTCAAGTCCGGTAATTTCCATTTTGTATGTTGTAAGTCCGCGAAAACTTTTGGAAAACATTTGTCCGCCGATAACAACGTTCCATCGTGTTGCAAATATTCCAAGTTGAATGAGAATTACGGAAACAAAGTATAAAAGTTTTCTGAGTTCGTCTTCCAATTTCAAAAGTTTTACGCTGACGATAATTCCGAGTGGGATGATCATTCCGAGTAAAACCTGAATAATGACAAGACTGATGAACAGTTTATTCATCACGAGTTCACCAAGAATTTTTATGGATTCTTCGCTTTCGTATAAACGATGAATAAAGTCGAGCATTTCCAACGAGAAATCCACAATAACGGCATAGAAAAGAAAGGATGCCATTTTATCGAGGCATTTCATATCAATGGCTTCGCCGCGCATCGGCGTAATGATCATATAGAGGAGAATCACTAAGGCGATACCGGAAACGATTGCGGAAAAGAGAAATACAATGGGGATCAAAACACTGCTCCACCAAGGATTCGCTTTAATCGAACCGAAAATAAATCCTACATATCCGTGTAAGAGAAAGGCAGAAGGAATTCCAATTATTGTAATGGCTTTCAATACTTTTTTATCGAACACGATTGAATCTTCACTTGTATCTTTTGAAAAGAGTGAAAGCATCTTGTGAATCCACTTCATAGGAAACGTTTCTTGCTGCGACCATACAATCAAATCGCGACGATACGTGAACCAGATTTCCAACAATAGCACTACCATCAAATACCACGCATAAACAAACCCGAACATCGCCATCGCTGAAGTGAAATTCGGAGAAAGAAATATTTCGTAGGAACGTTCGGGATGTCCGAGATGCAACAGTAACGGAAGCGGTGCAATTAAAAGAAACGCTAGTGCCGTAAGGAGCGAAAGTTTATACACTGATTGTACTTCTTTGACGTTAAATACTTTTACAAGAGATGCGAGAATAAATGCTCCCGCAACAAGTCCTGTAAGGTACGGATATACGACAATGAGAATTGACCAATGAACATCAATTTCGTTGGGATAGATGAATCCCGTTACGTGTTTCAAGAGTTCGTAGAGTCGTTCGTTCATTGGATTCATCGCACTTCTCCGTCAAGATTTGAGTACATTACTTTAGGTTCCGTGTTGAGTGATGGTTTCAACATAAATATTTTGTTCATCCGTTTAAATCGCGTGAGCGGACTTGCAGTGCTTTTTACATCGCCGAAGATTCTTGCTTGCGTTGGACATACTTCAACACACGCGGGCAACAATCCTTTCGTAATGCGATGATAACAGAACGTGCATTTATCCGCTGTTTGTTTTTCGGGATGAATATATCGCGCCCCGTACGGACACGCTTGTACACAATATCTGCATCCAATACAACGCTTATCGTCTATCAACACTACGCCATCGTCGGTTTTAAACGTTGCACCAACGGGACATACTTGCACACAGGGCGGATTATCACATTGATTGCAAAGTTTCGGAACAAAGAAACTACGCAAAATATCTTTTTCCGTCGGATCTTGGTCGCCGTTTTTCAAACTCACGTTTTGAACAATAGTTTCTCCATCTTTTTTGATGATATATCGTTCCACCCATGTGCGAAAGAAAAACGGTTCTTTCGGAACGCCATTTTCTTCTTTGCACGCTTCGACACACCGCGCACATCCGATACACTTATCAATTTGAATTCCCATTCCGTAATAATGGACTTTCGCATTATATGATTCTGGCGTTTTGGCTTTCGCTTGTTTAAACATTCCTCCCGCGAGGATTCCTGTAAACAAAAACGATGCGAATCGTTCAACAAAATTTCGTCTATTCATCGTTATTCAATCTCCGGTAAATGGGGATAATGACATTGCCAACAAAGATATTTTTCGCCGTGACTTGCGAAATCAACTTTCGGAACATCTTTCATTTCTTCGCCTTCGCCGTGACATTTTCCGCAGAAACTTCGTTCCGCAGGTATTGATGCTTTTACCATCCGCGGCGTTACTTTATGTTCGTTCGGAACTTCGTGACACGTTGTACATTCAAGAAGTACGTGCGCCGAAACTGCTTTTGTTCTTGCTATTTCTGCATGACACGCTTGACATTCCTGCGGAACTGATGGCGGTTTCGGGTCGTGAGGATTATGACAAAAAATACATGGTTTCTGTGGATTGTGAACAATGGGATTTATTTGTGGAAAACCCGTTGGTCGTGATGGATTGTACATATGACAATGCGTACAAAATTCTCTTTTTTTCTGCGCCACCGGCTTTATTTCCGTTGGATTTTCCGAATGTTCTTTTGCAGTTCCATGACACGTTTCGCACGAAAGATTTTTGTGGTATCCTTGTTTTTTTGTTTCACTTTGTTCGTGACACTCGACGCAAACTGCTGAACCTGCGTAACGCATCGGTTTTGCCGTTTCCCGTTCTATTGTTGCTTGAACGTGAATATCTTCGTCCGTAACGGAATCCGGAAGAAGAACTCGAATACCAATAAAACCGCCAATGAGTATTGCAAAAACGATAAGCAATCTCGATGCGGCTTCGGGGAATTTATGTTTCATTGATTCTCCCGAAGTATTGTTTGTGATGGTAATAATTCATTTCAATACTTGATGAAAAAACTTCTACTCAATTTATACGGGTTGTGAATGAACGATTTGTGATAAGCAAAAGGTGTACCATTTATCGTCGGTATGAGTTTGTAAAAAAAATCCCCTCATTAATTTTCAAAAACGTTACGTATTCAATACAACTTAATAAAAAATGCCATTCGTCAATAAGGAAAAATGGCAACGACAAACGTAAATGATAATTCGAGTACAAACTCTATGAGAAGTAATACTCCTTCGTTTTCAGTCGTGCAAACAGGCAAGTGAAATAATTTCAGATCTGAGAGGTGAAAAGTACATTTTACCGTTACTCTTCCGTATGATGACAATCGCTGCAATTCATTTCTTTCCACGCATCGCCGACATCAGTCGGATGCTGATAATCAATACCGCCTAACGAAATGCGCAATGTATCTTGTTCAAAATGCTGCGCAAGAATTGTATGACATTGATTGCAATCGCGCGAAAGCACTTTTCCATTTTCACTCACGTGCTTTCCATCGTGGCAACGAAAACATCCTTTATAGTAAAGATGACCGATATTGTTGCGGAAATTTTTCCAGTTCACTTTCATTTCCGGAAAATAATTTCTGCTGAAAATTTTTTGCACTTCAGAAATCATTTGCTCAATTTCCTTTTTCTTCGACGTAACAATATGCGGATAATTCGATTGATAATATTCATCAATTACAATTCGAATACTGTCAATGCCGATTTGCTGCGTTGTATAAGGATACTCCAATGCTTTTACTGAAATATTTTTTGCGTTCGGAAGTTTCGGACTAATCCATCCAAGCGACATTATATGATTCACCGAACGCGCCGGCGGGTGATAAATATGCGTCGGACGATTATGACAATCTATGCAATCCATTTTCCGCTGAAATGTTTTTGCAAGCGAATCGTCGCTTATTACTATTTCCGTACTTTTGTAAATCGTAACTTTTCCGTCGGGAGTTTTCGAGCGTATCCACGGAATAATTTCCCTTTCTTGGTCAAGCGTTGCATACGTTACTTCGTGCGAAATATTCATATGCCAATGAATCCCCGACGTCGGTCCCGCTTCAATATTTCCTCCGCCGATTTTCATCAATAAATTCAACGTCCATTTTGTATTCTGTTCATCGGAAAGAAAATACGTATTCTCGTGTTGTTTTTCGCTGTAAAAATGTTTAGGCCAATGACATTGTTCACATGTTTCCTGTGCTGGTCGTAAATTTTCAATCGGTGTCGGAATTGGTTTCGGAACATTATCGGAAAGCACTGCGTATACTTGATAAGTTCCCGAAAGTTTTGATTTCACAAACCACCCTGCGCCGGAACCGATATGACATTTTGCACAACCCACACGCGCGTGCGGAGAAAATTGGTACGCAGTAAATTCCGGCGACATTACTGAATGACACATTTCGCCGCAAAATTCATCCGAATCAGTGTACTCATACGCTTTAAAACTTCCGAATGCAGAAAATAATAAGAGAAGTATTGCTCCAAACGCAATAAACGTAAATGCAGTTCGGTGCCGCGGTTTATTGAAATCTATTTGTGGAAGATGCAAACCGTGCGGCATTCCTGTTCGCTCTCTCCGGTGCTCACGAAAAATTCCGTAAAAAATTAACAGCAAGCCAAATATCAAAACAGCGGGTAAAATCACAAACGCAAGTATTCCCATATACGGTTTTGGGTTTGCCGCCAACGATTCGAGCAGCAACAAAAACAAAATCAAACCGAAACTCACACTTGCAACCGCTGCTCCGATGAGTGTAGTAAGATTATAGAATGATGTGGGAAATATGCGTTTCACAGTTGTTGAAAAATTAATACGTAATGCTGGTAATCTCAATTATCTCTGCATCTTCGTCGTGTTCGTGAATGAACGCGAGAAAGTTGGGATTGAAATACTGCTGATGCACACGCTCATATTCTTCGAGCAACTCTCTGATTCGCTGTTCCGAAAGAACGCTCTTAAAAAAATTGAGATGCTCTGTATCATCATAAATTCTGTAGTAAAAAAAAGTTTTGTTGTTCATAATTGTGCGGTGAAAATAAAAAAAGTTGTTCTACTGTAAAATTTTATCCGCATGAAGAATATCGGAAAATGTTTCGCTCTTTATCGTTTCGGCATTCCTGCGCGCATTGGCTAACGAATTTAAGATGTAGCGGTTTGCGATAAAAATTTTCCTTGGCTCTTGTTCTGCTTCATCAAGCAACAAGTAGCCGATGTACACATACGAATACAATTCCACTAATTCCTTTGCCGCCACATCTTGAAAACTTGTGTCTTTTTTGTCGAGAATATATTTCAAACAATCGAGATATAACGCGCGGATTTCTTTTAAATACTGTACAAGACGCGATAATCCGCCATTGTATTCTTTCTTTTCTTTTTCTGAAAAAAAATCAGCAAGAATATCATTCAACACGTTTCCGCCGGCGGCAACTATCTGCATTTGCGACGTGCCTTCGTAAATATTCGTAATGCGCGCATCACGGGCAAGTCGTTCAATGTTGAATTCTTTCATATATCCCGTTCCGCCATGAATTTGCAAGGCATCGTACGTAATTTTATTTGCCGATTCTGTAAGAAGGTATTTTGTCATCGGAGTAAGCAAGTTGGCAATTTTCGTTGCATTTTTTAATTCCGCATATTCTTCTGCGAACGATTTTCCTTCTGCTTTTAATTTCTCAACGAACTCCTCAAGTTTTTCTTTTGTATCCACACATTGCGCGCTGCTGTAAAAAAGCGAGCGATTGCTTTCCAACATCACGCGCATATCAATTAACATATTTGCTACAACCGGAATATTGTAAATCGCTTTTCCAAACTGTTCACGCTCTTTGGCATACTTCAACGCTTCTTCATACGCCGCTTGCGCAATTCCCAACGCTTGCGCCGAAACTCCCATTCGCGCACGATACATTAAATCGAGAACATATTTTATCAAACCGAATTTTCTGCTTCCAACAAGTTGCGCCGGTGTATCATTGAATTGCAATTCACACGTCGGCGAACCGTGAATTCCCAATTTATTTTCGATACGACGAACTTTCACTGTGGTATCTCCATAACACGCAAACATACTCAAGCCGCGTCCATCTTTTGTTCCCGCTTCCGAGCGAGCAAGAACAAGCAGAACTTCTCCATTGCCATTCGTAATAAAACGTTTCACGCCGCGTAAGAACCATTTACCATTTTCGTTTTGATACGCTTGTAATTTCACTGCCTGTAAATCGGAACCAGCATCCGGTTCCGTTAATGCCATTGCTCCCGTATATTCCCCCGTTGAAAACTTTGGAAGAAACTCCCTTCGCTGGTCTTCGTCTCCGAATTTCCGAATGGTATCCGCAATATCCTGCAATCCAAAAATATTCATCAACGATGCATCGGCACGCGAAATCATTTCTACCGCCATCATATATATGGTAAAAGGAAAATTCAATCCGCCATACTTTCGCGGAATAATCATTCCCATCAGTTCCGCTTGCGAAAGTTGACGTAAATTTTCCTGCGTTCCACTTGCATACGAAACGTTTCCTTCGGAAAATGTTGCTCCTTCTTCATCAACGTTTGCAGAACGCTGCGCAATCGTATTTCCCGCCAAATCGCCAACAACTTCCAACACTTTACGATAATTTTCCATCGCATCTTCGTAATTGATAGGAGCGTAGTTGTAGTGTTTCGCTTGTTCGAAATTTTCTTCTGCAATTGCAACAATTTCTCTTATACTGAAATTATTGAAATGAAAAAGAATGTCGCTATTATCAAGAAAAAAATTGGGCATCGGTTATTACGTTTCTAATAAATCTTCAAGATTTGCATTGATGGCAAATGGAGACGTTATTTCAGTTTGCTTTTATACACTTCAATAAATTTCGGAATGATATCATTTGCGTCTCCGACTATTCCATAATGACTGATGTTAAATATCGGCGCATCGGCATCGGTATTAATTGCAATAATTTTTTTTGCTTCCTGCATCCCCGCACGATGCTGAATTGCTCCGGAAATACCAACGGCAATGTAGAGTTTCGGGCGAACGGTAACTCCCGTTTGTCCCACTTGTCGTTCGTGGGGAATAAATCCCGCATCAACAGCTGCGCGACTTCCTGCAACTTCTCCCCCAAGTGTATGCGCAAGTTCATAAATCCATTTGAAATTTTCTTTCGAACCAAGTCCGTAACCGCCGGAAACAATTATCGGCGCAGATTTTAAGTTCACTTTTGTTTCTTCGTGATGTTGTTCGATTATGGTTACCAGTTCATCAACCTCTTTCGCAACAAACGGAATTTCTGTAATCTTCTGGTGTTTCCTTTCTGCAACCGGATGCATTTCCATAACACCTTCGCGCACGGTTGCCATTTGTGTTGCCGTATCGGGAGTTATGATTGTTGCAATAATATTTCCGCCAAACGCAGGTCGAATTTGCAACAATAAATTTTTGTACGTTGTATTCAAATACTCGACGTCTTCAATTTTTAGTTCCGTGCAATCGGCAGTGAGTCCGCTTTTCGTATGCGAAGCAACACGCGGTGCAAGGTCGCGTCCAATAATCGTTGCGCCAAAAAGCACAATGCGCGGAACATATTTTTCTATCAATTCTTGCAACGTTCTGCTGTACGGAATAGTGCGATACTGTTTCAACGCAGAATGTTCAATCAGCAACGCTTCATCGGTGCCATAGAGAAAGGATTCTTCCGCAATGTTTCGCACGCTTTCTCCTAAGACAATTGCTTTAAGTTTTCCGTACGAAGCGTCCGCTAATTTTTTCCCTTTCGAAAGTAACTCAAAACTTACATCAACAGGTTTTCCGTTTCGCTGTTCAATAAATACCCAAACTTCGTTTGAAAAATTCATATCTGCCTATCCGAATATATGGTCTTCAAGTAATTCATCAACTAATTTCGCGATACCGATTTTTGTGTTTTCCACACGACGATGATTTCCGCTCCCGAGAACGACGGATTCCACTTTGTGAACTTTAGTCGGCGAACCTTTGATGCCGCAACGCTCAATATTCACGGGCAAATCATCTGTAGTGAGTGTTGGAATAAACAATGAGCGCAACGTAAATTCGAGAACGAGAGAATCAGTGTTCAGCAGCGAATTTCCTTCTGCAAGTTTTTCAAGTTCCGTCTGTGATTTTGCATTTTTGTACGCCATCACTCGTTTTGCAGAAAATGGTCTTGGTTCTGCGGCACCTTTAAGAACTGTCAACATAACCGGAAGTTGACATTCGAGAATTTCAAAACCTCCGTCAATTTTTCTTTTCACTTTCGCTTTCCTGTTTTCTATTTTCAGAATTTTTTCTGCATACGTTATTTGCGGAATGTTTAATTTCTCTGCTGTTTGCGGTCCAACTTGTGCAGTGTCGCCATCAATTGCTTGTCTTCCTGCAAATATAAAATCGAAGTTGCCGATTTTTTTTATTGCTTCGCTCAAAACATACGATGTTGCCAAGGTATCTGCGCCTGCAAATTTTCTATCGGTAATCAAATACACGGAATCTGCGCCCATCCATAAACATTCACGTAGAATATCGGAAGCGCGCGGAGGTCCCATCGTAATTGCGGTTACGTTTCCACCGTATTCATCTTTTACACGAAGCGCAATCTCTAACGCAACTTTATCTTCATAGTTAAAAATTGCCGGCAATTTTGCCCTATTAACCGTGCCGTCTTCTTTCATCACTTTGCCGGTAATGTTCGACGTATCGGGAACTTGTTTTACTAAAACAACGGAGTTATACATTGTAAAAAAGAGTGCGCTTTTTCTATCTGTACGCAAAAAGCATTGCGTAAATAATCCAAATAATAATGCTGAAACCAATCGTAACAGCGCACCATCCAAAGATGCGAATCGCTTTGATAACTATCGGAGGATACGGTTCGACAAGAAATTTTTCCAGTTCGCCGTTTGCAACAAGCGCTTCATATTCTTTTGGTTTATCGTGTTGAAATTCTTCTACAGAAACTCTTCCTGTGAACACAACAATATCCATCGGAAATTTTTCGGGACGAAGATGCGTGTTGAAAAAATGCACGGTGAAAATAAATCCCGTTGCAAGCAACGCTTCATCGCTATGAATAATTGTTGCAACATTTAAAAACCATCCGGGAAAAAATTGTGTAAAAAATTCCGGAAACCACAGCATCATACCCGTTGAGCCGATAATAAACACTCCCCAAAATACAGCGAAGTAATCGAACTTTTCCCAATACGTCCACCGTCCATATTTCGGTCGCTCTCCCATTCCCAAAAACCATTTGACAGAGCCGATACATTCTTGCAAATCATTTTTGGTTGGAAGCATAGTATTGGCACCGAATAACATTGCTTTCCATGTTTTGAAATCGTGTTTTTTCCGTTCAAACAAATCAACGATATGCACAACAAAAATAATTATCATCAATATTGCCGCCGCGCGATGAATAACTCCGGCAGATTCAAATCCTCCGAAGAGATGCGATAAAATCACCGCCCATTGTGTGTACGAAAATTTGAGCGTTAATCCCGTCAACGCAAGACTGAGAAAACTTACAATCATCGCAATATGCAACATCCGATTTAAACGCGAAAAACGTTGATATTGTTTTGCGTTCTCTTCAATGTGCATGTGTTTCTGATGTTTTCGCATTTGCAACGCACGCGGCAACCACATTATCGTATGCAATCCGCCAAGGATAAACACGGAAACCAGCAACGTCGTCATACCCCAAAACACCCAAAAGAGATAGGGATATTTTCCCGGGTCGTGATGTGTTGCATGCGTAAGATACCCGGCAAATTGACGCGTTGCACCTTCGTGACATTTTTGACACGTTGCAACAACATTTTCTCTGCTCAAATGTGAACGCACATCAGAAACAGGAAGAATATCGTGCGCACCGTGGCAATCGTAGCATTTTGCAGTTTTTCCATAACCAAGTTGCGAAACTTTTCCGTGATATGTATCGAAATAGGTTTCCGCAATTTTTTCATGACATCGTCCGCAAGTATTCATTGTCATCAAACGAAATCCTTCTTGGTCTGTTCTGCGAATCGTATGCGCCGTATGACAATCGTTGCATACGGGAAGTTCCTTTTCAGTTTTTGTTACATCGGGCGAATGTACGCTTTGAGCAAATTGTTCTTCAATTCCATAATGACACGTTCCGCACGTTTGCGCAACATTTTTTTGGTGAATACTTGATTGCGGATTGGTATGCGGAAGTTCGCGATGCGCTGTATGACAATCGGCACACGTTGCCGTTACCGTTAATCCGCTTTTCAATAATCCTTTTCCGTGAATGCTTTCTTGGTAATGTTCAATTATTTTTTGTTCGGAACCCTCATAACTCATTGCGGCTTTTTGACCTTCGCGATGGCAACGAGCGCACAATGCTGGAATATTCGTCGGAAAAATCGGCGACGTTTTTTGATTTCTCCCTAATACGTTGTGAGTTCCATGACATTCTTTACACGTCGGCGCATTCATATCATTCTTCGCACGCAGTTGTCCATGCGTACTTTGTTTGTACTCATCTCCTACGGCAGTATGACACGACGAACATTCAACTTTTTTCGTAATCGTTTCGCACGGGCGATGTTTCGATGCAATTACTTCCGAATGACATTGACTGCACGAAATATTTTTGTGCATTGATTGAACAAATTCATCGGAATTGATATGTAACGAACGATTATCTTTCGAAGATACAATATTCGGCTGCGCATGACATTTCAAACAATCAATGTTCGACATTCCCAAATCGTAGAAAACTTTTCTCGCTTTATGCGGCTGATGACAATCCACACACGCGGGAAGCACGTGCGATTCCTTTTCCCACAATTCTCCTTGGATAATTTTTCGATGAACGGTTTCAATTTCAGTATGACATTGTGTGCAAGTCGCTGCAATATTTTTTCTTGAAATGGAAGAACGCGCATCCGTATGCGGTAATATCCGATGCGGAGTATGACACGATGCGCACGTTGCGGCAACAACAAGTCCTTTCTTTAACAAACCTTCGGCATGCATACTTTCGGAATAATTTTCTAAGATACGCTCCTGCGGAATATCGTGTTGCAACGAAACTTTCGAACCTTCGTGATGACATTTTCCGCACACAAAGGGAATACGAATCGGTGAAACTTTGGATTGTGGATTTTTTATCGGAACAATATCATGCGAACCGTGACAATCGGTGCAACGCGGTGCAAGAGGGTCGCCGCGTGCTTCTGCTTTTCCGTGCATACATTCATTATACAACGACTGTTCCGCATCGTGACACGTTCCACATTGTGCGGGCTTCAACGCTTCGTCGTGAGGAATTTCTTTTCCTTCCAAATCCGTATGACACGTAACGCATTGCACTTCTGCGTGAACGGAAGAAGAAAGTTTTTTTTCGTCCACAAATACGGAAATCGTTTTCCCTTTCCGTATTCCTTTCAGTGTTCTATCTTCGTGACACGAATAACACTCGGAGTTTTCCTGAGCAACAGAAAATGTTGCAAAGAAAAAAATGAAAAAGAGTATTTTCTCGAACAATGTATGCAATATCTGTTCTCGAAAAATCATTTCGATTCTTTCATTTTTTCAAGTTCCAATGGATGTTCTTCTTGCATTTCAGATTCGGAAATTGTGCCTTTCCACCACGCAACATTCATCGGATACACATCGGGATTGAAAATGATAAAATAAAAATGCCACACAATAATAGCGAGTGTTGCAAGCCACGCTTCATAAAAATGAATGGTGCGCGAAATATCGTATCCAAGTTTTGTAATGATGCCGATGAACGTATTATCGAACCACATCACTACTCCGGTAACTGCCATAACAATTGTTCCCCACACAAGCGCCCAATATTCGCTTTTCTCAATATAACTGAATCTTCCGAATTGCGGTTTAGTTGGGGAAATTCCACAGTTGAATTTCATCACCGCAATTGCATCCAATACATCCTGAATATTCGGAACTAAATCGGCAATGAGTTTTCTCCCTTTTATAGTGAACGAAACATATCCGATATGCCAAACACTTGCCGTAACCATTACGACGGCAGAAATCCTGTGAATGAAACTTCTCCAGTCAAAAATATCTGCGCTCAAATCTCGAATAGATTGTACCCACCACGCATCAGGATAACGCAGCATAAATCCCGTTATGACGAGGAGAATAAAACTTAGTGCGAGTGAACCGTGTTGCAATCGCTCATTCAACGTCATTCGAACATAAAGAGCATGACCGACGTGTTCTTCAATGATTTGACCTCTGCGAATAAGGAATTTTCGTTTGGATTTTTTGAGAAAATCTGTACCATTATGAACAAACATTCCGCCGACAACAGTTACAATCATTATAATATAAATAGTTGCAATCCAGTAGAGAATCGGCTCTTCATCTGTTGTTGCCACAATATGAATTGCTCCCATTCCGAAGCGTTCATTGGCGCCGCTATGACACTTTCCGCACGTTGCTGCAATATTTTTTTTATGAATTGTCGAAGTAGAATCACTTGATGATTTGATATTGTGAACACCGTGACAACTTGCACAATTTGCAACTTCCGCTTGTCCTCCGCGTATTGCAAGCCCGTGATAACTATCGGAAAATGTTTTGAATCGGTCGCTTTCAATTCCATACTTCTGAGAAAGTTTCAGCGACGAATGACACGGCGAACAAACTTGTCCCGAAATATTTAATGGCGCAACGGGAGAACGCGGGTCGTTATGCGAAAGGATATTATGTTCTCCGTGACATTGCGTGCAAGAAGGCGATTCGTTGACTCCCTTTGCAAGCGCAATTCCGTGAACGCTTTGATTAAATTCTTCCGCAATTCCGCGATGACATTGACCGCAAGTTTGCGGAATATTTTTTTTATTCACGAAAGAAGTCGGCTCAATCGCTTTTTTCATTTCGTGACTTCCGTGACAATTGATACAACTTGCAACGTTTTTATTTCCGTGTTGTAGCGCAATTCCGTGAACGCTTTTATCGTACGAAGAAATAAATCCGGCAGTTGGAGATGTTCTTGTTCGCACATCAGGATTATCGAGATGACACGACAAACAGAGTTTTTCCTGTGAAATTTTTACTGCAAACGAATCGTGTTGTTCGTCAACCGATGCAATACCGTTGCGATGACACGAAATACAATTCGGCGCGCCTTGAACATTTTTTTCGAATGCCATTCCGTGCGACGAAACTGCAAACTTTTCCGTTACATTGCTATGACATTCGCCGCACGATTCGACAAGTTTTTCTCGAGAAAATTTTGAACCGGAAACTTTGGGCGAGACAACATCGTGCGTCCCGTGACAATCTTTGCACAAAATATCGGAAGTTTCTTTGTTACGAATCGCTCGCACTAATTGAGGATGAAACGTATGTTTCGTTTCAACTCCGTTATGACACGTTAAACAATTTACCGGCAAAATTTTTTCTTTATGCGGAATATTATTCGGGTCAAATTTTGTATGACACGCTATGCAAACAAGTTTTTGATGAGAAGATTTGTTGAGGATATGTTCATCTACAAAGAGAGAATGCTGACTTCCGTTGCGTTCAGTTGTTAGTTCTTTGTCGCTATGGCACGTAAGACATTCCTCGCGAGTTTGTGAAAAAAGAAGCGCGTTGGAAGTAAGAACAATCCAAAAAAGGAAAACCACTCTCATATTTGTTTTTCTTTTCAAACAAAAAAAGGTTTTGAAAACAAAAAAATCATATTAGGTAGCATAACAGTGTTCACTTTGCAATAATTGTGTCAAATAATCCGATTTTGAAATTTGAATGGAATGAAAACTATAATACTATTCGCTTGCACAAAAACAAATTCAGAATATATATGAAGTCTTTACAAAAAGTATAGAGTGTGTCATTTCGAGGTGCGAAGCGACGAGAAATCTTCTAAAATCTTGCAAAATTTCAGAGTAGATTTCTCACTTCGTTTGAAATGGAAATTTACTTTTGAATTTCAGGAGCACAATTGTTCGTTCAAATTGTTCAATCTGTTTTCATCTTTGAGAACGGGAACTCAAATTGTAGAATAAACTTTTCTTAAAACTTTTTTGTTTCAATGCTGCTTCGTTCAAATGCTTCATAACTCAATTCATTTTTAAAGTAAACCTTACATCACTTTTTGTTGCGAATTTTTATAACTCGATGCAATGAAAAAACAGGAAATTGTATTTCACTTATTGATAAAAAAGATAATATGATTTACGCTGGTTGTTGAATATTATTCTTTGGCTTCGCTTTTTTATTTCCATCCCACGTTGAACATTCTCCTATCCTTTCGTATTTTATCGCCGCTTTTTTATAGCGAACGAATCTTCAAACCAACTAATTAAAATAATGAAACTCAAACTTCTCTCTCTCATTTTATTTTTATCAGCATTTTCATTTTCCCAACAGAAAGAAACTATTGACCGACTCTTTCGCTTTCCCGCAATTCACGGAAATCAAATTGTGTTTTCGTATGCAGGAGATTTGTACACGGTCGATACAAAAGGCGGCATTGCGCGAAAACTTACTAACGATGTCGGTTACGAAATGTTCGCGAAATTTTCTCCGGATGGAAAATGGCTTGCCTTTACAGGACAATACGACGGCAATACGGAAGTGTATTTGATGTCGAGCGATGGCGGAGTTCCAAAGCGGCTCACATACACAGCAACACTTGACCGTGACGATGTTTCCGATAGAATGGGACCCAATAATATTGTAATGACGTGGCGTGACGATAAAACAGTTGTTTATCGCTCACGAATGATTTCTTTCAATGATTGGAAAGGCCAGTTATTTTACGCAAGCACTGACGGAGGAAGCCCCGAACAACTTCCGCTTCCGCGCGGTGGTTGGTGTTCGTTTTCTCCTGACAAAAAGAAAATGGCATACAACAGAATTTTCCGCGAGTTCCGAACGTGGAAACGATATCGCGGCGGACAAGCAGATGAAATTTCAACTTATGATTTCAACACAAAAAAGACGGAAAAAATAACCGACAATAACGCGCAAGATTATATGCCGATGTGGACAAACGGAAATAAAATTTACTACAACTCCGACCGTGATGGAAGATTGAATTTATTTTGTTACGACGTTGCAACAGAGCAAACAAAGAAAGTTACCGACTTCAAATATTACGATGTGAAATTTCCTTCGCTTGGTGATAATGCGATCGTGTTTGAAAACGGCGGCTACATTTATCGTTTGGATTTAGCGACAGACAAATCGGAAAAAATTGCGATTACGATTGAAGAAGATTTTGCAAACGGAAGAAGCAAATTGATTGACGTTTCAAAGAGTACTACGAATTATGAGATTTCTCCCGATGGAAATCGTGCATTGTTTGGCGCGCGCGGCGATGTGTTCACCGTTCCAGTAAAATACGGCAACACGAGAAACCTTACACAAACTCCCGGTGTTCACGAGCGAAGTTCAAAATGGTCGCCTGATGGAAAATGGATTGCCTACATTTCCGACGCGAGCGGCGAAGACGAAATTTGGATTGAAGCACAAGATGGAAATTCCGAACCGAAACGCATTACAACAAACGGTGATAATTACAAATATCAAATCACGTGGTCGCCGGATAGCAAAAAAATTATGTGGGCAGATAGAAAACAGAAATTGTATTATGTTGATATCGAATCGAAAAATATTACCGAAGTTGCAAAAGCTGAAGCGTTTGAAATTTCCGATTACAATTGGTCGCCGGATAGCAAATGGATTACGTATGCAAAACCGGAAGTTGACGTACTCACAAAAATTTATTTGTATTCGCTCGATTCCAAAGAAACGATGGAAGCAACGGATGGTTGGTTTTCTTCATCGAATCCAACATTCAGCAGCGACGGAAAATATTTAATCTTCACGTCCGATAGAAGTTTCAATCCGATTTCGAGCAACACGGAATTCAACTATGCGTATTTCGATATGCAAAAAATTTATTTCCTAACATTATCGAAAGACACAAAATCACCGTTTGAACCGAAGAGCGATGAGGTGAAAATAAAATCCGATGAAACAAAGAAAGATGAAAAATCTGACGACAAAAAGAAGGATGAGAAAAAGGACGACAAGAAAAAAGTTGAAGTGAAAGTTGATGCGAATGGTTTGAAAGAACGCATTGCTGTTCTTCCAATTTCTGCGGCGAACTACGGAAACATTACTGCGCTCGAAGGAAAAGTATTTTACAATCGCAATGGAAGTAAAGATGAAAAAGCAAAATTATTTCTTTATGATTTAGAAAAACAAAAAGAAACCGAACTCGGCGATTTCGGTGGTTATGAAATTTCTGCCGATGGAAAGAAAATGCTTGTCAGTGCGGATGGTTCGTTTGCGATTATTGATTTGCCTTCTTCAAAAATTGAAATGAAAGACAAACTCAATCTTTCCGATATGAAAGTTACGCTCGATAAGCAAGCAGAATGGAATCAAATCTACAATGAATGTTGGCGGCAAATGCGTGATTTCTTTTTCGACCCGAATATGCACGGCGTTGATTGGAAACACTTTCGTGAGAATTATGCGCCGCTCGTAAAATCCGTGAACAACAGAATGGATTTAACGTACATCATCGGAGAAATGATTGGCGAAATTAATGCAGGACATACATACGTCGGTGGTGGTGAATACGCAAAACCGGAACGCATCAAAACCGGATTGCTTGGCGCTAAGTTGGAACGCGATGCTTCTTCGAAATATTATCGCATCAAGAAAATTTTCAAAGGACAAAACTGGGAAACGAATGTTCGTTCTCCGTTAACAGAAATCGGCGTGAAAGTGAACGAAGGCGATTTCATTATTGCAGTGAATGGAAAACAAACAAACGAGATGAATGACATTTATGCTTCGTTGGTGAACACTGTCGGAAAACAAGTTACGCTGAAAGTGAATTCAAAAGCAAGCGAAGAAGGTGCGCACGAAACGGTGGTTATTCCGATTGGCGATGAAAAAGGTTTGTATTATTACGATTGGGTAAGTACGAACATCGAGAAAGTTTCCAAAGCGACGAACGGAAAAGTCGGTTACATTCACATTCCCGATATGGGAACGAACGGATTGAATCAGTTTGTAAAATATTATTATCCGCAACTTACAAAGCAAGCATTGATAATTGACGATAGAGGAAATGGCGGAGGAAATGTTTCTGCGCAAATTACCGAGCGGCTCAAACGTGAACTTGCGATGATTGATATTGCGCGCAACACTGTTCCATCTGTGAATCCCGACGGAATGCAATATGGACCGAAAGTATGTTTGCTCGATGAATTTTCTGCAAGCGATGGAGATATTTTTCCTTATCGTTTCAAAAAATATAAATTAGGAAAACTGATTGGCAAACGCTCGTGGGGAGGAGTTGTGGGAATTCGAGGAACACTTCCATTACTCGATGGAGGATTTTTGAACAAGCCGGAATTTTCCCGCTACGATATCGACGGCAAAGAATGGATAATGGAAGGTTACGGCGTTGACCCCGATATTGTTGTAGATAATGACCCAGCGAATGAATTTGCAGGTGAAGATGAACAACTCAACGAAGCAATCAAAGTCATTCTCGAAGAATTGAAAACCAAACCGCACGAACTCGCGAAACCGCCAAAGTATCCGGATAAGAGTAAGTAGTTTTTTAGCCACGAATTGCACGAATTAACACAAAAATTCATTCGTGAAAATTTGTGTAATTCGTGGCAAAAATTGTTATCAAAATGAATCAGTACGATTTTTTAGACCGGAATAATATTATTCAACTCGGTATTGAACCTAATCGCATTGATATTCTAATGGAATTAGTAGGAGTCAATTTTGAGACTTGTTACAATTCAAAAATCGTAATCGAAGTTGATGGAATAAAAATCAACGTCATTGACAGAGATAATCTCATCAAAAACAAACACAGTGTTGGACGATTAAGCGATTTAGCCGACGCTGAACAATTGAAACTGAAACGAAAGAACTAATTCAAAAAAAGTTTGAACAATATGCAACTCGTGAAAGGCGATTCCCTACGGTTTCGCTTTTTTGTTTTTCCTTCGAGAGAAATTCAATAACTTTTTCCCGTTTTTTTTAGCCCACATAAAAAACTATGTTGATAAATGAGCAATTCGAAAGTTTCACAGCCACAAACAAAACGTGATTTTCTAAAATACATTTTAGGCGGCGGACTCTTTGCGTGGTTCGCATCCATAACGTATCCGATATTATCATATCTCAAACCGCCGAAGCAACGCGAAGTAGAAGTGAAAAGCGTGAAAGTCGGAAAACTCAGTGATATGGAAAAAGAAAGCGGGCAACTGATTCGATTCGGAAATAAACCGGTCATTGTTGTGCGAACGGCAAGCGGTGATGTTCACGCATTTAACGCAACGTGCACACATCTCGACTGCACCGTGCAATACAAAAAAGAATTCGGAGTTATTTGGTGCGCGTGCCATAACGGAAAATATGATTTGAACGGAAGAAATATCTCGGGACCTCCACCCAAACCATTGGAAGAATATCGTGTCGTCATTAAAAACGAAGAAATTTTTGTTTCAAAAAAAGTATGAAAACACTTCTGAAAAAAATATACTCGTGGATAGATGAGCGCGTTCACCTTGAAGACGTTATTCATTTTATGGGGAAAAAATATGTTCCCGTTCATAGTCATACTATATGGTACTATTTCGGCGGTGTTTCGTTGTTTCTCTTCATCATCCAAGTGTTCACCGGAATACTTCTTTTGTTGTATTATAAAAGCGGCGAAGAACTTGCATTTGAAAGCATTCAGTTCATAATGTCGAAAGTGCAATTCGGGTGGCTGATTCGTTCGGTTCATAGTTGGGCGGCAAATTTATTTATTCTTGCGGCGTTTATACATATGTTCAGCGTCTACTTCGGAAAAGCATATCGCAAACCGCGTGAAATAACGTGGCTTACAGGAATGTTGATGTTGTTTCTCGCTTTCGCATTTGGATTCAGCGGATATTTACTACCTTGGAACGAACTTGCATTCTTTGCAACGAAAGTAGGAACCGATATCGCAGGTGTTGTTCCCGTTGTTGGAAAATCCATCATGATTTTTCTACGCGGAGGAGAAGACGTAACAGGCGCAACACTGACACGACTTTTCGGATTTCATGTTGCAATTTTCCCTGGCATATTCACGGTGTTGCTCGCCATTCATTTGCTTCTTGTTCAGCGACAGGGAATGAGTGAACCACTGGAACATTCCGTAGAAAAAAACAACGAGCGAAAAACAATGCCATTCTTTCCGAATTTCATTCTGCGCGATTTATTGTTATGGCTTATCGTATTAAATATTCTTGCGATACTTGCGGTATTTTTTCCGTGGGAATTGGGAAAGAAAGCAGATGCGTTTGCTCCTGCGCCTGCAGGAATAAAACCAGAATGGTATTTTCTTTTTATGTTTCAAACGCTCAAATATATTCCCGCGCAAATTTGGTTTATTGATGGCGAAGTTCTGGGAATACTTCTCTTTGGAATTGCAGGATTGCTCTGGATGCTTGTTCCGTTTTGGGATAAAAAAAGTTCGCGCGGAGAACGAAACCGATTTGTTAATTATTTTGGGTTGTTTGCAGTGATATATATTATTGTTTTTACAATCATCGGATGGTTAGTATGAAGAAAAATTTGTTGAAAAAATTCTTGCCGTTTCTTGTTTGCGTTTCATTGGTTGCGGCGAAAGAAAAGGATAAATGTTTCGAATGTCATCAATCGTTAGGAGATAAACCATCGGAATTGTTTGCGCACGATGTTCATTTTCAAAACGGAATTTCGTGCGCCGGTTGTCACGGAGGAAACGCTCACGCGGAAGATATGGAACAAGCGATGAATACAAACGCGGGATTTCTTGGCGTTCCAAAAGGAGATGCAATTTCCGAAGCGTGCGCAAAATGTCATTCGAACGAAGTAATGGTTTCAAAATATCAATCGCAGTTGCCTCGCAATCAACTGGAAAAGTTGGAAAGTAGTGTTCACGGAAAAATCGCAACATCGGGAAAAGAACATATCGTACAATGTATAACGTGTCATAATTCGCATGGAATTGTTTCCGTAAAAAATTCTGCATCGCCCGTGTATCCGTTGAATGTTGTAAAAACGTGTACGCAATGCCACGCCGATGTAGCATATATGAAAACGTACAATCCTTCGCTTGCCGTTGACCAATTGGAAAAATATCGGACAAGTATTCACGGAGAAAAAAATGCAAAGGGCGATGCAAACGTTGCTGAATGTGCAAGTTGTCACGGAAGCCACGATATTCAGAATGCTAACGATGTTCGCTCGCGCGTGTACCCTACGAATTTACCGCAAACCTGCTCAACGTGTCACTCGAATGCAGAGTATATGAAAGAATATAATATTCCGACTAATCAGTTTTCGGAATTTGCGAAGAGTATTCACGGAGTTGCATTGTTGCAAAAAAAAGATTTTGGCGCGCCCGCGTGTAATGATTGTCACGGAAATCACGGAGCAACTCCGCCGGGAATTTCTTCTATTTCCAAAGTGTGCGGAAGTTGTCATGCATTGAACGCAGAATTGTTTTCCGAAAGTCCACACAAAAAAGCATACGATGAACGCAACTTTCCCGAATGTGAAACGTGTCACGGAAATCACGGTGTGGTAGATGCAACGGATAAACTTCTTGGCGTTAATGAAGGAGCAGTATGCATCAAATGTCATCAGCAAGATAAATTTCCGAAAGGATATGCAACGGCAAAAACATTTCGTTCACTCATTGATAGTTTGGAATACGTTTTGAGCGAAGCAATACGACTTGTGGAAGACGCAGAACAAAAAGGTATGGAAATTTCCGAAGCAAAGTTCAAACTTCGCGAAGCGCATCAGGCGCGAATGGAATCGCGTACGATGATTCATTCATTCAACGAAGAAAAATTTCTTGAGGTATCACAGCGAGGATTTGACGTTGCTGAATTTGTTCACAGTGAAGCCGCCACTGCGGTGGATGAATTTTATTATCGTCGCTGGGGATTGGGAATTTCGACATTTATTATTACGATTGTTGCTGTTTCGTTGTTTTTTTATATCCGCCGTATTGAAAAGCAACAACAAACTAACGAAACTTCGTTACCATAAAACCAATGTTTTTTTCATCACAATGGAGTTTGCTTGTTTCAAATAATGTGAACTCCATTTTTATTTTTTACAACAATATTTATTTATATGAACTTCGGTCAACTCACAATCTTCGTCGCGTTTTTTTCTTCACTTATCGCAACAATTCTTTTTTTCTTTGATGGCAAAAAAATGTTTGCGCCTCAAAGCAAAAAAAGAAATTCGTTGTTCTCTTCAACTATTGCCATTCGATTATTTTGGACAAACGTTGGAGCAGTCGTCGCCGCATCAGCAACGTTGCTGTATATTTTAGTATCTCATCAATTTCAATACGCATACGCGGTACAATATAGTTCGTTGTCGCAACCGTTTATCTATTTGATTTCTGCATTTTGGGCGGGACAAGAAGGAACTTTTCTTCTTTGGGCGCTCTTCGTGAGTTTAATGGGAATTGTTATTCTTCAAAAAGAAAACAGTGATAACTTTGCCTTGTCGGTTGTAAGCGGATTCCTCGCATTTCTCTATCTCATTATGCTCGTAAAAAGTCCGTTTGAAGTTTCAAGTGAAATACTTTCCGATGGAAAAGGAATGAATCCGTTGTTGCAAGACCCATGGATGGCAATACATCCTCCGATTTTGTTTCTTGGGTATGCGGCAACAATTTTTCCGTTTGCGTTTGCTATATCCGCTTTACTTAGAAAAAATTATGAACAGTGGAATTCGCTTGGTTTTTCGTGGACACTTTTTGCAACACTTGCACTTGGAGCAGGAATTATTATCGGCGGCTTTTGGGCGTACGAAGTGCTTGGTTGGGGAGGATATTGGGGATGGGATCCGGTCGAAAATTCGTCGCTTGTTCCATGGATGACGTTGCTTGCATTGGTACACGGTTTTGTTGTTCAGAAAGCAAAAAATTCCCTTGCGCGTACGAATATCTTTCTTGCCATCATTACGTTTATTCTTGTTTTATATGCAACGTTCCTTACGCGTAGCGGCGTACTTGCGGATTTTTCCGTTCATTCGTTTGTAGATTTGGGAATAAACAATTATTTGATTGGTGGAATGTTTGCAAGTATTCTTCTGGGAGTTGGATTATTTTTCAAACGGTTTCGGGAAATTCAGTCGCCGAAAATTGACACATCTAATTTCAATCGCGAAGTTGCATTGTTGTTGAGTATTGTCATTATTTGCGCGGGAGCATTATTCACGTTTGTCGGAATGTCGTCGCCGATATTAACAAAACTTGTCGGAAATGCATCGCAAGTGGAACCATCATTTTACAATAAAGTGAATTTTCCGGTTGCGCTTGTCATTGCGTTGCTTCTCGGATTAACACCGTTTCTTAGTTGGTCAGAAGAACGATTGCAGTTTTTGAAAAAATATTCGTTGCCGCTTATGCTTACTGCGCTTGCAACGGTTATCGCGTACGTTGCGGGAGTTACTTCTGCATTGTTATTATTGTTTGTTGCGCTTTCTGTTTTTGCATTGATAAGCAATGCTATAATTATGTTTCGTCAATATCGAAGTGGATGGATGAATTTAGGAGGACCAATTTCTCATATTGGTATAGCGCTGATGTTTCTTGGAATCATCGGTTCGGGAAATTATGATGAGAAAGTGCAATTTTCCTTACATGAAAATGAAACAAAAAGCGCATTAGGATTTCAATTTACTTTTAAGGGAATTTCGGAACAAAACTCGCTGAAACCAAAAGTGAATTTGGAAGTTTCGGACGGGAAAACAACGTTTCTTGCAACGCCCAAATTATATTTCAGCGAATACAATCAAGCGACGATGCGTGAACCGAGCATAAAAATATTTCCCTTGACGGATTTATACATTTCTCCGTTGGAACTTCAATCGCATAGCGCCGAACATTCGTATCCAACGTTTGAACTTGCGAAAGGCGATTCGTTGCAATTGGGAGGATATCTCATTAAATTCGTACGCTTTGAAACGGGGCAACATACGGAACCAGGAATGATGAATGTTGGTGCGCTCTTAAAAGTTCTATCGCAAGGGAAAGAGTATGAACTTATCCCGCGCATTTCGATAAACGAACGTGGAGAACAGAAATCTCTTCCAGCAGAATTACCGGCAATTCAGTTTCCAGCAAAAGGTGCTGCGCATCCTCAACTATCGCTTGAACGAATGAGTGTCGAGCAAAAAAAAGTTGTTCTCGGTTTACACGGTTTTGATGAACATCGTAATGCTGGAATAGAGCAAACGTTGTTTCTTGAAGTGAACACAAAACCGTTGATGATGGTTTTATGGACGGGCGTTGTTCTTCTTCTTGCGGGAACATTTATTGCGTGGAGAAGAAATGGAAAAGAAAAAGGAAGTTCGTGATGAAATATCTTGCATTTTTTTACTTGCTTGTTCTTTGTTGTTCTCCTGTTAGCATTTCGCAGGAAATAAAAACCGGCGGAACAATTTCCGGATACCTTTTCGGAGATTATTTTTACAAGGTAAAAGGAACTGCGGCGTTAACCGGAGTTTCCGTTTCACAGTATTCAGGTGCGAAAAAAACGGAGCAGGCGTTTCAATTGCGCAGAATGTATTTGTATTATGATTATATATTCAACGAAACGTTTTCTTCTCAAATACTTGTTGAAGGAAATGATAAAACTCTCATCGGCGGAAAAATGAGTGTGTTCGTCAAAACATCGTTTCTTGAATGGAAAAAATTGATTCCCGAAGGAAGTTTATACATCGGATTAGTGCCAACGCCGACGTGGAGTACTACGGAGAAAATTTGGAATTATCGTTCCATTGAAAAATCAATTATTGATTATCGAGGATTGGGCATTGGTTCCGATTTGGGGATTTCAGTAAAAGGAAAACTTGATGGTGAAGGAATGTTTCATTATGCAGTAATGTTTGGAAACGGAACGGGACAAAAGCCGGAAAACAATAAATACAAAAAGTATTATTTTTCTTTGAGCGCAAAACCGTTCAACGATTTTATTGTCGAAGGATATTTTGACTTTGAACCGAATGAGCATCAACTTCATAAAACGACGAGAAGAATATTTTGTGCGTATCAATCTTCCATTGCCTCCGCAGGATTAGAATTGGTACAACAAACGCAACGAAAATCAATTGCAGCCGGAGGCGATATAAAACCGTTCGGAATATCATTTTTTGCATGGGCGCCATTGCCAAAAACTGAACATTGCAATACGTTTTTTCGCTTTGATACGTATAATCCGAACACAGAAACAGATATTGCGGGATTCAACGAAACATTCGTTACACTCGGATTCGATTATATGCCGATTCCTAACGTTCATATAATGCCGAATATTTGGATAAATTCGTTTTCAGAAAAAAGTTCGGTAAACGCAAAAAAAGATTCAGATATTGTTGCACGATTGACTTTTTACTATGTGAATAAATAAAAAGCAAAGTTAAAACTTACTATATGATAATGAGATTTATTGCGTTAGAAGTAAAAATATTCTCAATGCTGTAAAGAAATTCGGCAGATATTTTTCACACGTGAAAAGAGCAGCAAACGCATAAAAATTTGACAAAAAGGTCAAATGAATAAAAAACAGTTTTTTTGAATAATTTCAAATTGAAGTGAAAAAAAACTGTTATTTTTTTTTTAAAAATAATATGGCACGAAAATTGTGTTAGTGAGGAACGTAGTTAATATCTCACAATAGAAAATTTTTATTACAATTTTCGGAGAATATTTTTATGAAGCAATTCGTTTTATTCATCATTGCAATATTTTTTTCTACAACAGCAGCGTATTCACAAAAAGCCGCAATTAAAGTAGAAGCAATCAATAACGGCGATTTGTCGCGTGTATCAATTTTGCTGTTAGGAATTAATAACGGAATAGAATTACCGAAAGAATTTGCCTTAAAGCAAAACTATCCGAATATTATGACGCCGGAAAATACGAAGTAACGTGGCTCGGAAAAGATGATATCGGATTACATGTTTCAAGCGGCGTGTATATTTACCGATTGGAATCAGGAACATTTTCTGTCTCGAAAAAGATGTTAATGATGAAATAAAATAATCTCTTCATCAAAAAAAACCCACGTTATTGAACGTGGGTTTTTTTGTTACATCTATGTTATTTAGCGTATTATACTTTTCAAAATCTTTATAGATAATGATTTCTTTCTTTAAGTAAAAAGCAATAACCAAAAGTGAAAAGTGATTTCTATACAACGAAATCGCTTTTTTGTTTTTCCAATTTCTTACTCAATTTCTTTCTATATTTCACACAAGAAATTTTCAACAACAATTCATCCAATCTTCAATCTCAAATTCTCTACGTTTCTGAAACTTATTCCTCTATGCACTACACAACCATTTCCGTTACGAAAGAACATTCCTACGCTATTATTCAATTTCAGCGCGCAGAAGTGTTAAACGCTCTCAATATCAAACTGATGCAGGAACTTGTTGATGCGCTTGAATTGCTCGACAAGGATGACGAAGTCCGCGCAATAATTCTCACGGGAAACGAGAAAGCATTTGCTGCGGGAGCAGATATAAAAGAAATGGCAGAAGCATCGGCGATGGAAATGTTGACTCGCGACCAATTTGCGCGATGGGATAAAATTCGAAAAGTGAAAAAACCCATCATCGCAGCAGTCAGCGGATTTGCACTTGGCGGCGGATGTGAACTTGTAATGGCGTGCGATATTATTATCGCAAGTGAATCGGCAAAGTTCGGACAACCGGAAATAAACATCGGAGTAATGCCGGGAGCAGGAGGAACGCAGCGATTAACACGAGCAGTAGGAAAAGCAAAAGCGATGGAAATCATTCTCACCGGAAAAATGTTTTCTGCAAACGAAGCGTTGCAGTGGGGACTCATCAATAAAGTTGTTCCCGCAGAATATTATTTGGAAGAAGCAAAAAACATTGCAAAAGAAATTGCAAGCAAGCCGCCAATCGCAGTTTGTCTTGCCAAAGAATCTATTTTGAAATCGTTCGATACGACGATGGAGGGAGGATTGGAATTTGAACGGAAGAATTTCTATTTGCTGTTTGCGAGCGATGACCAGAAAGAAGGAATGAACGCATTTGTTGAAAAACGAAAAGCGGAATGGAAAGGGAGATGATGTTGAAAAAGTTTTCCCAATGAAATTTTCATAACTTTTGCCGTAATTTTTTGCCGAATGTATCGGAGGTTCAACCAAAGTTTATTATGAAGAAATCAATATTATTCTTACTTCTTGTATCTTTCTCGCCTTCCTTTTCGCAAGTGGAACAGAAAATCTCACCTCTGTTGCAACAGAAACTTTCCATCGCAACAGAAGATGAACAACTGCTCGTATGGATATTTTTTACAGATAAAGGAATTGCAACGGAACGATATTTTGCGAACCCGATTGCTGTTGTAAGTGAAAAATCTCTTCAGCGTCGCGCAAAAGTTTTCCCCGTTTCTTCCCTTATTGATTACAGCGATTTGCCCGTGAATGAGCATTATATTTCTCCACTTCTGGAATTGGGTTTTCGTTTGAAACATACATCGAAGTGGTTTAATGGCATAAGCGGCTATGTTCAAAAATCATCTCTTGAACAATTTGCACAGTTTTCTTTCGTACAAAACATAGATGTTGTGTATACATTGAAAAAGAAATACAACGTTGAAGATAACGCAACACAAATTATTCCGAGTGACCATTTGCAAAAAAACGAACATACATATAATTATGGTTCATCGTTCACACAACTGAATCAAATCAATGTTCCCCCCGTTCACGATTTGGGAATAACGGGACAAGGAATAGTTATCTGCGTAATGGATGCAGGTTTCAATAATCTTCCGCACGAAGTTTTTGCGAATATGAATATCATTGCGAAATGGGATTTTGTGAATAATGACCCCGATGTTGGCGATGGAAACGATATGGGAAGCGGCTCGCACGGAACGCAAACACTTTCGACGATTGGCGGATTTAAAGAAGGAAAACTCCTTGGTCCAGCGTTTAGCGCAACGTACATTCTTGCAAAAACAGAAAATACCGACAGCGAAACTCCGATTGAAGAAGATAACTGGATTGCTGCTGCTGAATGGGCAGATAGTATCGGTGTTGATGTTACGTCCACTTCGCTTGGATATATTACATTTGATGCGCCGTATCCAAGTTACACGTGGCAAAGTATGAACGGAAATACTTGCAGAATAACAATCGGCGCAGATATGGCGGCGGCAAAAGGAATTGTCGTCGTGAATTCTGCTGGAAATGAAGGAGACGACGCAAACCATAACACGCTTGGTGCGCCTTCCGATGGCGATAGCGTTATTGCAGTTGGCGCCGTCGGTTCTTCCGGTTCGCGTTCGTCGTTCAGCAGTGTTGGTCCCACAGTTGACGGAAGAATCAAACCTGATGTGATGGCGATGGGTTCAAGTGTTGCTGTAGCAAGTCCATCGAATGTTTCGGGATATACAACGAGCAGCGGAACGTCATTCAGTTGTCCGCTTGCAGCGGGAGTTGCAGCGTTGATACTTTCTGCGAATCCTGTTCTTACGCCAATGCAAGTTCGTGAAGCAATGAGAAATACCGCATCGCGGTATAATAATCCCGATAAGTATTACGGATGGGGAATTTTGGATGCGTATGATGCGCTCAATTATTTTCGAATTCAGATTGCACATATTCCGTTAGCAGATACGGAAAATCCGAATCGCGAGCATAAAATTTCTGCAACATTTTCTTCTCATTTTCCGTTGAGTGAATCGCAATATGTTTTTTACTCTGTTAATTCTGCACCGCATTTTGATTCTGTGTTGATGATACCAACGGGAAATACAAATTCGTTTGAAGCAGTAATACCTATTTCAGAAAACAATGTTACCATTCGCTATTTTATACGCGCATCGCTTGCAACGCCCGTATATACGTATTTGCCCTTTAATGCGCCGGAAGGATATTTTCAGTTCTTTGTTGGAGAAGATACTATGCCTCCCGTTATTTCACATCGTCGCCTTGGAAATCAATCGCTTCTTACGTGGCCTCCTGTGATTACAGCAAACATTACTGATAACATTGGTGTAAAAAATGTTTCGGTTCAATGGAAACATAACGGCGTTCAACAGGAGGAATTTTTACTCGTGCGTTTCAACAATACCATAGAATTCCAATTAGAAATTCCTTTAGCCGATTCGTTGGTTTCCGTCGGCGATATTTTTTCGTACAGAATTATTGCAACAGATTCTGCAACGCAAACAAACACAACATTTTATCCCAACGCTTCAACGGAAATTTCTTTTACTGTTGTGAACTTCGCGAATTACACAACTACGTTTGATTTGACAAATGGCGAACTTACTTCAACAAACGATTGGCAATGGGGAACTCCACAACCTTTGCCTTCGCCGCATTCTTCGCCAAAAGTATGGGGAACAATTCTCAACGGTAATTACTCAACAGGTCCTTTACTTTCAACGTTGAACACACCTTCGCTTTACGTAACAGATGCAAATGCGACATTTTCGTTTTGGCATTGGTACATCATTGAAAATAGATACGACGGTGGTAACGTAAAAATTTCCGTCAATGGAAATCCGTTTGTACTCATCACACCTCTCGAAAATTACGACGACGGTGGTAACGTAAAAATTTCCGTCAATGGAAATCCGTTTGTACTCATCACACCTCTCGAAAATTACGACACAACACTTTCAACACAGTATCAAAATCCCATTGGAGGAGAGCGTGCATTCAGTGGAAATTCGGGAACGTGGAAAGTTGCAACATTTCATTTGAATGGCATTGTTAATGTTGGCGACAACGTTATTTTCTCGTTTCAATTTGGTGTTGATACATACGTTGAATATTCGGGATGGTATATTGATGACATTGTTTGTAACGGTTTAGGATGGATTCCGGTTTCCGTTTTGCAATCGCAAATGGAAATTCCGCAAACGATTTCGTTGTTGCAAAATTATCCCAATCCATTTAATCCGACGACAACGATTCGATTTGAAATTCCCGTAGGGGCAATTCATGAATTGCCCTTACAAACAACGTTGAAAATTTACAACATTCTTGGACGAGAAGTAGCAACACTTTTGAATAATGAAGAAATGGATGCAGGCAAACACGAAATTCAATTCGATGGAAGTAAATTTGCAAGCGGAGTGTATTTCTATCGGTTAAGTGTAATACAACGTGGAAAGTTGTATTCTATTGAAACGAAGAAAATGATTTTGTTGAAGTAAGGTGTGCGGATTTCTCGAATCCGCGAGTTCGTGAACGTAGAGCCAATTTGGGAAATGGTCTCTGCTTACGCATTCGTAAAAATGCGAGGGTGGCAAATATACCGAGGTAAGTTTTTCAGGTAAGAGGAAATAAGTTTTCCTTTTCAAGAAAATATTTCCTATTTTCAATCCGAAATTTTACTCTGAACTGCGTGGACGTTTTTTCACGTGGTTTTTTTCACGTGCAGTTATCTCTGAAATAAAACCTTTACCAAAGGTATCTGATTTTTCAAAAAATTACAATTCATTATCTATAATCGTTAAGGAACATTGTTATGAAGAATTTCAGCACTCTTCTTTTTACTCTACTCATATTGTTATTTTCAACAAACGCTAACGCGGGTTTTCCACGTACGGTTCTTTGTGAAGATTTTACCAGTACAACGTGTCCACCGTGCGCGCCCGCAAATCAATACTTTGATAACTGGTATGCAAATTACGGCGGACAAGACCAGGTTGCCGTTATCAAATACCACGTGTGGTGGCCCTCGCCTGGAAATGACCCGTATTATCTCGCGAACACCTCCGATGTGCAAACACGAAACACGTACTACGCAAACAATTACGCGCCGCATTTGTTTATTGACGGAAATGTTGATGGCGGTTCGTCGTACACTTCGTGGCCCGGTTTGATTGAGCCGCGATTTTTCAGTTTCAGTCCGTTTGAAATAAAACTTTCCGGAACATTCAACGCAACAAGCGGAACAGTAATTATCAAAGTTCGAAACGATGGGACAACAATCCCAAGCGGAACATTGGTGTTGCATACAGTCGTTATCGAAAATGGTTTGTTATACACTGGTCCCAACGGTGACCCGCGGCATGAACAAGTAATGCGAAAAATGTATCCGAATGCAAGCGGCGAAACATTTACTATTGCTTTAAACGATTCGCTTTCATTCACAAGAAATATTACGTGGAACTCGAATTGGGGGATGAACAATAGCGAAATAGTTGTCTTTGTACAGGTAAAAGAAACAAAAGCAGTGTTACAAGCCGCAAAACAACGCATTGACGAACTCGTTGTTGGTGTCAATGAACAAACGGTGCTACCACAAAAAGTTCTGCTTCACCAAAATTATCCGAACCCGTTCAATCCTTCGACACTCATTACTTATGATTTACCCGTTAGTTCGTTTGTTACGCTTCGCATCGTGAATATTCTTGGACAAGAAGTCGCAACAATAGTGAACGAGCAACAGGAAGCCGGAAATCACTCCCTCGTATTTGATGCAAGCGGGAAAAAATTTTCCAGCGGTGTGTATTTTTATCGTTTAACAACGGGAAACACAACACAAACTCGAAAATTTGTTTTGATGAAGTAAATTTTTGCAACGAGTTACAATTCAATCCCACGTATTTCACAATGCGTGGGATTTTTTTTCGACAGTTTTTTTTTCGGCGAATATGGAAAAGAAAATATTTTTAGAAATCCACACCCCAAGATTTTTTGTATATATTCTCGCCCAAAGAAAATAAAAAGAATGGCGATTAAAATAACAACTGAATTAAAGATGAAAGAAAACTCCGCAATAGCGGATATATCTTTGATGATGCTTGCAATATGTGATATAATATTCTCTTATCATTTTGTGAGTAAAGGAAACGTGTATTATGAAAACTACGATACGATGCGGCACAACACGACGTATTCGTCACTCTGAGCACAGTGCAACGAAGTCGAAAAGTGAAATATGAAATTCTATCCCTTCATTCTCATCACCGAAGAAATGCTCGATGAAGCGTTGCGGCTTGTTCCAACAACGCAAGTGAAACGCACGATTGCATCGAACATTGATACGCTCGCTGGGCATTTGGGAGAATTTGCTTTTGCGCAATTTTATTTCGGTGATTGGAAGAAAAATAATGTCGGAAAGAATAAAGGCAAAACCGATTTCCAAAATTTTGAGATAAAGACTTCCGCGTTTCCATTCAGTGAAAAATTGAATTTACTTGTCCGCGAAGATTACGCGATGAAACGCAAACCAAAATTTTATGTACAAATTATTCTCGATGTTGATTCACGAAATGCAAATACGATTTCGCCGAACACGAAAGCATACATTTGCGGTTTTGCTACTGCGGAAGATATTGATAACGCGCCGCTCAAAGATTTCGGAAGTAAACTTTCTGAACGCGGCGGATACAAGTGCAAATATATTTCCATCAAAAATTTGAAACCAATTGAAGAATTGAGAAGAGAACACGGATGACACCGATGAAACGGATTTACACGGATTGAATCAGCGAAAATCAGTTTCATCCGTGTCATCTGTGTTCAAAAAAAATTTATGCTCGAAAAAATTAAACAACTCGAACTCATCTCGCGAAAACATCTTGAACCAACCTCGCAACAACGCGATGAAATGACGAAGAAAATTCTTTCGTACTCGGAAAATTTTCTCGACAACATTTACGAACTTCCCGCGTACGTGATGGATGAGAAAAAAGGAATTGACATTTACAAGACACCTATTTCTGAAAACGGAATTTCGCTCGACGCAACGCTTGATGTTCTCAAAACCAATGTTGACACGCCCGGATTGAATCCTGCAAGCGGCGGACATCTCGGCTATATTCCCGGCGGTGGAATTTATTATTCCGCGCTTGGTGATTTTCTCGCCGATGTTACGAATCGTTATGCAGGAATTTTTTTTGGTTCTCCCGGTGCAGTGCGTTTGGAAAATTTACTTATTGATTGGATGGCAGAAGTTGTCGGATATCCAAAATCCACTGCGGGAAATTTAACATCAGGTGGAAGCATTGCAAATCTCATCGGCATTGTTACCGCGCGCGATGCGATGAATGTGAAATCGAAAGATGTAGAAAAATCCGTTATCTATCTTTCCGAACAAGTTCATCATTCTGTTGATAAAGCGATTCGCATTGCGGGATTGAATGAATGTGTGTGGCGTTACGTTCCTCTCGATGAACAATATCGGATGAAAAGCGATGAACTCGAAAAGCAAATTCTTGAAGACAAAAAAAACGGATTGAATCCATTTCTCGTTATCGCTTCTGCCGGAACAACAAACACGGGAACAGTTGACCCGTTGAAAATAATCGGCGACATCGCAGGCAAATATAAGTTGTGGTACCATATTGATGCGGCGTACGGTGGATTTTTTATTTTATGTGACGAAGGGAAAAAAGTTTTGCACGGAATGGAAATGTCTGATTCGCTTTCGATTGACCCGCACAAAGGTTTGTTTCTTCCGTACGGATTGGGAACAATTCTCGTGAAAGATAGAACGAAAATATTTGAATCGCATCACTATCTTCCGCCGTATTTGCAAGACACATTGAAAGCAAACGACGAACTTTCTCCCGCAGATTTATCGCCGGAACTTACCAAACATTTCCGCGGATTGCGTTTGTGGTTGCCGCTGAAATTTGTTGGCGTTGCTCCGTTTCGCGCGGCGATTGAAGAAAAACTTTTGCTTGCGCGGTACTTTTGGGAAACAATTCAAACGTTCGACGGATTTGAAGTGGGACCGTATCCCGATTTATCGGTCGTGATGTATCGCTATGTTCCGAAACGCGGCGATGCGAATGAATTCAACAAACGCCTTGTCCACGAAGTGCAAAAAGATGGAAGAGTTTTTATTTCTTCGACAATGATTGACGGAAAATTTGTTTTACGCGTTGCAATTTTGTGTTTCCGTACACATTTGCAAACAATTGATTTTGCATTGAAGATTTTAAAAGAGAAAGCGAAAGAGATTGAGAAAGAGTTTGAAATAAAAAAGTAACTCACAAATTTATTTGTGGGACTGGAAAGAATCATTATGTTTTACGAAACCGTTTCAACGGTTTCACAATCTGAGAAAAAAACAATGCCACATTCATTCACTAAACTTTGGGTTCATTGTGTCTTTTCGACGAAAGATAGAGAACCGCTCATTGAAGAATCGTTTGCAGAACAATTATTCGAGCATATAAAAGAGAATTTGGTTTCTGATGGCTGTATTGTTCGCTGTATCAATGGCGTTCAAGACCACGTTCACATTTTGTTTTTACAGAATGCGAAGAAAAGTATTTCAGAACTTGTAAAAAATCTCAAAGGAGAAAGTTCACATTGGGTAAATCAAAATAAATTTCTGAACAAAAAATTCGCTTGGCAAATTGGTTATGGTGCGTTTTCGATTAGTGAGTCAATGATTGAACAAGTAGAAAAATATATTCACAAGCAAAAAGAACATCACCGAAAGAAAACTTTTGCCGAAGAGTATGAAGGATTTTTGCAGCGTTATGGTTTTGAAGCCAAAAATGTTGAACAATAAACAAGCGGAAAAATCGTTGAAACGATTTTTCCTTGTAATATTTTTCTCTCCTCCCACAATTGAAATTGTGGGTTATACGTTCACAAAAACAAATTTAATTCTATGAACATTCTCGTACTTAACTGCGGCTCATCGTCTGTAAAATTTCAAATCATTGAAACGGATTTAGACTTGATTGATAAAAATTCCGACAAGCGTTTAGCAGGCGGAGTAATAGAACGCATCGGAAGTCAATCGCTCGTTACTTTTCAAGCGGAAGGAAAGCAAAAAGTAAAACAAGCAACACCGTTACGCGACCATCGTGCGGCAATTGATTTTATTCTGCGCTGGATAATTTCTCCTGAGTCAAAAATCGCAAACATCAATTCGCTCGCTGATATTCACGCCGTTGGTCATCGCGTTGTGCATGGTGCGGAAAAATTTACCAAATCCGTTCTCATAGACGAGAGCGTCATTGAAGGAATTGAAGATTGCATCGAACTTGCGCCGTTGCATAATCCCGCAAACGTAAAAGGAATTCGTGTCGCGCGTGAACTTCTCGGAGCAGGAATTCCTCAAGTCGCTGTGTTCGATACGGCGTTCCATTCCACGATGCCGGAAACAAGTTATCTCTACGCAATTCCGTATCAACTCTATCGCCGTTACAAAATTCGCCGCTACGGATTTCACGGAACGTCGCATCGGTATGTTGCATATCGCTATCGTCAATTGCTGAACATCAAGCGAGAGGAAACAAATATCATCACGATTCATCTCGGCAACGGATGTTCTGCTTGCGCAATTAAAAATGGAAACTCTGTTGATACATCAATGGGAATGACGCCGCTTGAAGGACTTGTAATGGGAACGCGAAGCGGCGATATAGACCCTTCAATTACGTATTTCATTCATCACAAAGAAGGATTATCGTTCGATGAGTTGGGCGTGATGTTCAACAAACAAAGCGGATTGCTCGGCGTTTCCGGTTTGACGAATGATATGCGTGAACTTATTGATGAAGAAACAGAACATCAGGATAGACGCGCGCGGCTTGCAATTGATATGTTTTGTTTGCGCGTGAAAAA
>Ga0194120_10001837_pt1 | contig 37517 bp, 24 predicted proteins | sample TA2MahCa65mmetaG_FD_148642 | JGI IMG/M metagenome (GOLD analysis project Ga0194120, IMG submission 148642) | Freshwater microbial communities from Lake Tanganyika, Tanzania - TA2015019 Mahale Deep Cast 65m | ecosystem: Environmental > Aquatic > Freshwater > Lake | place: Tanzania: Lake...
GCCCGTCTTCACCGGCGTGGCGAACTACGCGGCGCTGCTCTCCAACGCCTACTTCTGGCGCCGGTTCGTGACGACGGGCGTCTTCGTGCTCGGTACGGTGACGCTCCAGTTCGCCATCGGGTCGGGACTGGCGTTCCTGCTGCGCGACGACTTCCCAGGCCGCAAGCTGGTCGTCTCGCTCCTCCTCGCGCCGATGATGATGGCTCCCGTCGCCGTCGGCGTTTTCTTCGGGTTCATCTACGAACCGACGTTCGGCATTCTCAACTTCGCCACGCGGACGCTCTTCGGCTGGCAGGTGCAGTGGTTCGACCGCCCCGTGCCCGCAATGATCGCCGTCATCCTCGCGGACACGTGGATGTGGTCGCCGTTCATTATGCTGCTCGTCCTGTCGGGACTGCTGGCGGTTCCCAAGCACCTCACCGAGATGGCGCAGATCGACCGCGCCGGCTGGTGGCTCACGCTCCGACAAGTCATCCTGCCGCAGATCAAGCCGCTGCTGGCGCTTGCGGCGCTCCTGCGCACGATGGAGTCGCTCAAGCTCTTCGACACCATCTTCGTCATGACCAAGGGGGGGCCCGGAACCGCGACCGAGACGCTCTCGATATCGCTCTACCGTGTCGGGTTCCAGTACTTCCATACCGGGAAGGCGTCGGCGCTCGCGTACATCATGCTCATCGTCGTCATCGTCCTGAGCAACTTCTACCTGCGGCTTTCCGCGCGCGCCGGACGAACCGCCGTGACTCCGAGCGAGGGCTAGACGATGGCGAACGCGCGTCCGAAGCGCATCGTGCGGATCGCGGCGATCTACGCGGTGACGGCCGTCTACGTCTTCCCCGTGCTGTGGATCGTCCTGACAGCTTTCAAGGATCGCGTGGACGTCTTCGCCATGCCGCCGAAGCTGCTCTTCGCGCCGACGCTGGATAACTTCCGCCGTGTCTTCATCGACGTCTCCGCCCTTACCGGCGACGCCCAGTGGACGAGGTTCGCGCGGAACTTCCTGAACAGCGTGATCCTCTCGTTCGCGAGCGTGTCGCTGGCGCTCTGCGCTGGGACCGCGGCGGCTTACTCGCTGTCGCGTCACACGTTCCGCCATCGGGATTTCATCCTGTTCTCGATCCTCTCGACACGGATGCTTCCGGCGGTCGCGACGATCATCCCCGTCTATCTGCTCTTCCGCCGACTGGGACTGATGAACTCGTACACCGGCATGATCCTGCTCTATGCCGCCTTCAGCGTGTCGTTCGTCGTGTGGATGATGAAGAGCTTCTTCGACGAGATACCCGTCGAGATCGAGGAGGCGGCGGAGCTCGACGGTTCGTCGAAGATGCGGGTCCTCCGACGCATCGCGCTGCCGCAAGTGAAGTCGGGAATCGCCGCGACCGTCGTCATCTCGCTGCTGTTCACGTGGAACGAGTTCCTCTTCGCTCTCATGCTGACGGGATCGGAGACGCGCACCGTGCCCGTCGCGCTGGCGGGAGCCTTGCAGGGCGAGCTCGGGATCGACTGGGGTTTGATCGCCGCCATCGAGACGCTCTATGTCCTGCCGGTGCTCGTCGTTGCCATCGCGCTCCAGCGGTTCCTGCTGCGAGGCTTGACCTTCGGAACGGTGAGGAAGTAGATGGCGCGAATCGAGCTGCGCGGCATCTCGAAGCGCTTCGGTCACGTGCAGGCGCTGGCGTCCGTCGATCTCGTCGTCGAGGAGGGCGAGTTCGTCTCGCTGCTCGGACCCTCCGGCTGCGGCAAGACGACGACGCTGCGGATCGTCGCGGGACTCGAAAGCCCGACCATGGGAACCGTGCGCATCGGCGACCGCGACGTGACTCGCCTGCCGCCGGGCGAGCGCGACATCGGCATGGTGTTCCAACTCTACGCGCTCTATCCGTACCTGAGCGCGCGCGAGAACATCGCCTTCCCGCTCAAGGCGCGACGCGTCTCGCCGGACGCCGCCGCGAAGCGCGTGGGGGAAGTCGCAGCGATGCTTGGCATCGAACGTCTGCTCGACCGGTACCCCTCCGCGCTGCATCCGGCAGATGGTCAGCGCGTCGCGCTCGCCAAAGCGATCGTCCGCGACCCAGCGGTCTTCCTGTTCGATGAGCCGCTCTCGCATCTGGACGCCCACATGCGGGCTGCCATGCGCGCGGAGCTTAAGCACCTACACGACCAGGTCGGCAAGACGATGCTCTTCGTGACACACGACCAGATCGAGGCGATGGCGCTCTCCGACCGCATCGCCGTCATGCGGCAGGGCGAGATCGTCCAGATCGGGACGCCCGATGAGGTGTTCCACGCACCCAGCGAGGAGTACGTCGCCGGTTTCGTCGGTTCGCCTCGAATCAACCTGGTCGATGCCGAGATCGTCGCCGACGAGGGCTCACGACGGCTCCGCATCGGCGACGGCGCGCTTGCGATGGAGACAGGGACGCCGGGACCCGTCCGCGTCGGCATCCGACCGCGCTACGTCACGCTGAAGCCTAGCGAAGGCTCTGACGGACTCCCCGGCGTCGTCCGTCTCGTCGAGCCGATGGGTAGAGAGACGCAGTACCACGTCGACGTCGGCGCCGGTGCGACGCTTCGCTGCCTGGTGCGGTACGGGGCTCCATGGACCATCGACGACGCCGTTCGCGTCGTTCCCGACCCGGCGAGGCTCCTGTTCTTCGACCGTCAGACCGGGAGGGCGCTGCCGTGAACCTGAGATTGCCCTTGCCGCCAGCGATTCGCGCCCGCATCGAGTGGGGCTCCATCGCGATCGCCCTGGCAGGAGTGGCGTGCATGGTGCAGCCCCTGACGTCGGCGCTGTACGCCGTCGGGTTCTGGATGCTGCTCCTGGCGGGGATTGTCTACGTCTCGACGACGTTCTGGTACGAGGACGAGGTGACGCTAGCTCGCGCGCTCGCGCTTCTCGTCAAGGTGGTCCTCGTGCTCCTGCTCGCTATCGGAATCAGCGTGGCATTCGTGCCGGCGCTGTTGTAGGACTGGACGTCTACTCGGATGCGATCGCCCGGCAGAGGTTCGCCATCTCGATCGCCGTCAGCGCGGCATCGAACCCACGGTTCCCAGCCTTTGTTCCCGCCCGCTCGACCGCCTGCTCAATCGTGTCCGTCGTCAGGATGGCGTAGATGGTGGGAACGCCCGTTTCGCGCCCGACGGCGGCGACCCCCTTCGCGGACTCCGACGCGACATAATCGAAGTGGGGCGTCGATCCCCGGATGACGGCTCCGAGGCAGATGACCGCATCGTACTTGCCGGAACCGGCAGCGCGCGCCGCGATGGTGGGAACTTCGAACGCGCCGGGGACCCAGTAGACGTCAATGGCTTCAGCGTCGACGCCGTGTCGGGTCAACCCGTCCTGCGCCCCGCTCAGCAGCTTCGACGTGATGAACTCGTTGAACCTGCCGACCACGATCGCGATCCGCAGCCCCGTGCCGACCAGATGCCCCTCGAACACCGCCATGCGGTTCCCTTCCTGCGCTAGTCGGAAGACCCGCCGCCGCTCAGCAGATCATCCACAAGGAGATGCCCTAGCTTCGTGCGCTTCGTCTTCAGGTAGTCCGCGTTCTCGCGGCGCGCCGGGACCTGAATCGGCACGCGCTCGACGACCTCCAACCCGTGTCCATGGATGCCGGCGATCTTGCGCGGGTTGTTCGTCATCATGCGGATCTTGCGGATGCCGAGGTCGTAGAGAATCTGCGCCCCGATGCCATAGTCGCGCAAATCCGCCTGGAAGCCGAGATGCTCGTTCGCCTCGACCGTGTCGAGTCCTGATTCCTGGAGCCGGTACGCCCGCAGCTTGTTGAGAAGCCCGATGCCTCTGCCTTCTTGGCGCATGTAGAGCAGTACGCCCTTGCCCTCGCGCTGGATGAACCGGAACGACTCGGACAACTGCTCCCCGCAGTCGCACCGCAGCGAGCCGAATGTGTCGCCCGTCAGACATTCGGAGTGGACGCGCACGAGCGTCGGTTCGCCGCTCGAAACATCGCCGGCGACGAACGCGAGATGTTCGCGTCGGTCGATCGGGCTCTCGTACGCGTGGAGCTCGAACACGCCCCAACGCGTCGGCAGATGAACTGTCGTGACGCGTTGAACGAGCTTCTCCGTCCGGCGTCGATAGGCGATCAGGTCCGCGATGGTCACCAGTGGGATGCCATGGGCGTCGGAGAACGCCCGCAGCTCTTCGGACCGCGCCATCGTGCCGTCGTCGCTCATCACCTCGCAGACAACGCCCGCCGGGAAGAGCCCTGCCATCCTCGCCAGATCGACAGCAGCCTCGGTGTGCCCGGCGCGCGTCAGCACGCCGCCTTCCCGCGCCTGCAACGGGAACACGTGCCCGGGTCTGGTGAAATCCTCCGGCTTCGCGTCCGGGTCGGTGACCTTCCGAATCGTGTGGGCTCGGTCGTAGGCGGAGATGCCCGTCGTGACGCCCTCGCGAGCGTCGATGGACACGGCGTATGCCGTGCCCTTCGGATCGCTCGAATCGGCGACCATCGGATGGATGTTGAGCTCGGACAACCGTTCGCGCGTCATGGGCAGGCAGATGAGCCCGCGCGCATACTTCGTCATGAAGTTGATGACTCCGGGCGTGACGCATTGGGCGGCGACGGTCAGATCGCCCTCGTTCTCGCGCTCGCCGTCGTCCGTGACGACGACCATCTCACCTCGTCGTATCGCGGCGATGGCTTCCTCGGCGCGCTTGAAGCGTTCGTCGGCGTCATCCGTCTCGGTGCGTGTCGGGGCAGTCATCATACGAACCCGTGCTCCTGCAGCGTCGCCAGGTCGAGCCCGGATCGCGGCTCGGACCCGTTTCCGGCTCGGAGGAGCCTTTCTATGTACTTGGATAGCACATCGAACTCGATGTTGGTGAGGTCACCGGGCTTCCGCTCGGACAACGTCGTCGCAGCCAGCGTGAAAGGCACCAGACTCACGACGAAGTCACGACCCGACACAGCCGCTATCGTGAGGCTGACCCCATCGACGGCGACAGAACCTTTCTCGGCGACGTAGCGCAGACCGGCTTCCGACGTGCGGACGGTGAGCTCCATACCGCGATCGGACGGATGGCAGCGCACGACCTGACCAACCTCGTCAACGTGTCCCTGGACGATGTGTCCGCCGAGGCGGTCTCCAAGCCGCAACGCCCGTTCCAGGTTCACACGCGATCCCGGCCTCAGGCTTCCCAGCGTGGAGCGCCTCGCAGTCTCCTCGGAAATGTCCGCCGTCCACGCGTCTCCTGAGACGTGAGCGACGGTCAGGCACACGCCGTTGACGGCGATGCTCTCGCCGAGGGCGATGTCCGTCCAGCCCGTCGAGCCGAAGGCAACCCGCTTGCCGCCCGACTGCTCGCCCGCCCAGGCGACCGCCCCAACGCGCTGCACGATGCCGGTGAACACGCCTACATCCCTTCGCGACAGACATCCGCCTCGAGACAGACATCCGGCGGAACCTCTCGGATTCGCCACGGGCCCAACCGAAGCGCTTCGTCCAACGCCGCGAAGCCCGGATCGCCGACGGAGCTCGTCGCGCGGCTGCTCCCGATGACCATCGGCGCGATGAACCAGACGACGCGGTCGATCAACCGCTGCGAGACGAAGCTACCCAGTACGGCGGAACCGCCTTCCACCAAGAGGCTCTGCACGCCCTCGATGCCCATCCGATCCAGCAGCGCGTTCAGCTCGACGCCGCTTTCTCCGCTGGGCAGCCGCCAGACCTCGACTCCGATGCGCTCCAGCCGTGACACACGCGCTCCGTCCGCCCTGTCTGTGACCGCCACGACCGTCCTCGCCGCCTGGCAGTCGGCAATGCGAGCCGTCGGCGGCGTTCGGCACGTCGAGTCGAGTACGATGCGCGTCGGCTGCGGCGCGTCCTCGTGACGAGCCGTCAACTGCGGGTCATCCGCGAGAACCGTCCCGATGCCCACAAGCACGGCATCGTGCACGGAACGCAGCCGATGCCCTTCGCGACGCGCGTCCGCTCCGGTAATCCACTTCGATTCGCCGGTCCGAGTCGCTGTCTTGCCGTCCAAGCTGGCGGCGACCTTCGCGGTCACGAGCGGCAACCGAGTCGCCTGCCATCGCAGGTACGCCGCGTTGAGCCGACGCGCCTCCGCCTGCAAGCACCCGACCTCGACAGCGATTCCCGCCGCTCGGAGGCGTGCATGCCCGCTGCCGGCGACGCGCCGATCCGGGTCCTCCATCGCGGACACGACTCGTGAGATCCCGGAAGCGATGAGGGCGTCCGCGCAGGGAGGGGTTCTGCCGTGGTGGGAGCATGGCTCCAGCGTGACGTAGAGCGTCGCGTCGCGCGACGACGAGCCAGCATCTCGGAGCGCGAATACCTCGGCGTGCGGTTCCCCTGCTTTCGGGTGGAAGCCCTCGCCGACGCACACGCCATGGCGCACGAGAACCGCGCCTACCAGTGGGTTCGGACGCGTCCGCCCCTCGGCAAGGGCGGCGAGTTCCAGAGCGCGGCGCATCCACGTCGCGTCGCGGTCCAGCATTGGACCCTCAGAATCCACGGCTTGTCGCGTTCGAGGAGATTGTACGCCTCGCCCATCGTCGCGGTCAAGAAATCCGCCTCCAACGCGCCGCCGCAAGGCCAGGGCTGTTTCATGAACGAGTCTCGTCGCTTGCTGCGCAGGTCCAACACTACCTGTCATTCCCGCGAGCCCCGCGAAGGCGGGGCTCGCAGGAGCGACGGCGATAGTGGGTCAGCGCGTCGACGGATGCCGCAGCGCGTGGGCATCAGCCGGTTGCCTGGGGTGCAGAAGCGCGAGGCGAGGTGTGCTCATGAAACAGCCCTGACAAGGCGTTCGCGCTTGTCGCTGTCGGTGGGTCTGGGTATAATGCGCTGGCTCGACGGAGGGCGTCGCATGCGCCCGTGACGAATCGGACGCCAGGCGGGTCGGAGGAGGGTCGGAAGCGAATGAACAGGCAGGGACCGGGCGAACACCGTCCGTCACAAGGATCGGTTCACGTCCTGCTGGCGGGGCTCTTCGCTCTCGCTCTTGGGCTGTCAGGCTGCGGTCCGCGAGAGGACCCCACGCTCAATCTGGTCGAGCGAGCGCTCAAGGCAGGGAACCCGGCGAAGGCGAAGCAGCGACTCGAGAAGGCGACTCGCTACCCGGATGACTTGGTCGATGCCCTCGGCACGGCGCTGGACCTGACCGACGCCAACGCGATCTCCCAACTGCCGGCGATCCTTTCGCAAGCGGACAAGGCGAACGCCGCGATCCAGACTCTCGAAGCTCGCGCCGCAACGGAGTCGCTCGACGACCTCTCCTATCGGCGTCTGACCGCTCTGACGGGCGAGCGGTCGCTAGTCTTTTCGCTCCTAGCGACGCGACTCGCGGCTCAAGAGCCCGGCGCACTCGCCCAAGCCGCCGACGGTGTCGTCCAGGCGGGTCTCGTCGCGCACATGACGAACGACAGCGCCACTCTCGACGCCGTCGACACCATCTTCGCCAAGCTCGGGCCCGCCGCGCTCACGGCGTTGTCCGGCTCGTTGACCTCTGAAATACCGCTCATCCGCGCCGGAGCCGTACGCTACATCGGCAGGCTCGGGCTTGCGGCGTCGGTTCCCGCCCTACAGTCGTTCATCGGCGTCGAGCGCGACTTCATCGTCCTCTACGAACTGCCGCTGGCGTTGGGGCAGATCGATGCTCCGGAAGCTGGCGCGGCGCTCGCACAGATAGTCACGCTCCGCGACGATGGAACCTACACGGTCGAATCCGCCCAAGCGCGTTCCGAAGCCATCGATCAGATTCGACGCAAGGCGTTGCGCGACACGGCTCTGATCCCTGTCGTTCAGGCTCCCCTGCTTTCCAGGCTGGCAGACGACAACTCCTACGCCGTTGAACGCGCTCGCGCCGCGCTGATCGCGTTGGCAGTCGCGGGCCCGCGCCCTTCGCCGATCATCGATTCGCTGATCGCTCTCGCCTCAGCAGGCTGGCAGACGGAGCCCCTGCCTGTCGTCGCCATGGTGGACGCCGACCGTGAGAAGGCACGACGGCTCGCCATCGTGGTGCAGGCTGCGATCACCCTCATCGCTCTGCGCGAACCGACGGCGATGTCTGACGCCCAGCGCCAGCTCCTGCTCCAGATGCTCGACTCCTACCTGGACATCGATGACGCCCGAGCCGCTGCGAGCACCGCGTTGATCGGCATGGGCGGCTACGCGCTCCCGACTCTCATCAATCGGCTCTCGTCGGAGGCGTCGACGATCCGAGTCGCCGCGGCGCGAGCCCTGGGAACCATCGGCGACCTGCGCGCGGTCGCCACGCTCTCGGAACACATGCTTGAGGAACCCGATGCCGAAGTGCTCGTGGCGATGATGGGCGCCATCGAGGCGATGCGCGCCCGAGAGGCGATTCCCGCGCTGGTGACCGTCCTCCGTTCCGAGCGCGGCAAGGACACGCGCGTCCAAAACGCCGCGATCACGGCTCTGGGACGGGTTTCGGACCCCAGGGGCTACCCGAACGAGATGGCGGACGCTTCCGCTGCCATCCGCGAGCTCGCCGTGTCCCGAGGCGCACGCGAGAGTGTCCGCTCCAACGCGATCATCGCGCTCGGGAAGATCAAGCCGCAGGGGATCGAACTCGATCTGCGCGGGCTCTTCCTGGACGAGCGCGAGCCCGACCTGCTGCGTAAGAACGCAGCGTGGACGCTCGGCGAGATCGGCGCGCAACAGTCGGTTCCCGCCATGGAAGAGATCCTGGCGATCCGCCGCGAGGAACAGAAGGATTTCCTGCGCCAACTCAAGAAGCTCTACAAGAACGAAGCGAACTTGAACGCGCGATGGCAAGAGCTCGGCTGGCAGGCGGGATATCGGAACTTCCGCGAGGTGAAGCCCATCGCGAGCTTGATCCGCTCGGAAGTCGTCCACTCCCTGCGCAAGATCAAGGGCGCCGACGCCGCCCCGCTGCTGGCGGAGGTACTCGAAGACGACCAGCGGGCGACGGTTCGCCAGGCGGCGGCGTTCTCCCTCGGCGAGCTGAAGAAGGAGCCCGAAGCGCTCGTTCGCGCCTTGAAGAAGGACGAAGTCGGCGCAGTTCGTGCCGAAGCAGCGACAGCTCTCGGAAAGATCAAGACGGAGCAGGTCGTTCCGGCGCTGCTGGAGACGTACCGCAAAGACAAGTACGAAACGACGCGCGTGGCAGCCTCGATCGGGCTCCGCGAAGCCAAGTACGCCTCCGCCGTGGAGGGACTCGCCGACATCCTCGAAGGCAATCACCTCAAGAAGGAAGAGGCGGAGTCCAAGACCGTCCGCGCCGAAGTGGTCACGGCGCTGAGGCTGGACGGCATCATGGTCGCCGAGCCCTTGCGGCGTGTTCTCGGATCGACTGATCCGACCGTGCGGGGTCTCGCTGCGGACATCATCGGACTCGTCGCCGGAGCGGTCGCGACGGACGACCTGATCGAGCTGCTGTCCGACTCCGACCCGAACGTGCGCGAGAAGGCGGCATACGCGCTGGGACGGGTCAACCAGCGGACCGCAGTCGAAGGGCTGCTCGCTCGCCTCCAAGACGAAGCCGAGTGGTTCCGCGTACGCGCCGCCGCCGCCTGGGCTCTTGGCACGATCCGCGACCTGAGCGCGCGACCCGCGCTCACAGCGGCGCTGTCGTCGCCGAACGCGACGCTTCGCGCCGCCGCAACGACGGCGTTGGGAGCCATGCGGTCCACCGACGCGCTGCCCGAGATCGTCCGGCTGGCGACCGACCGAGCCCAACCCGACAACGTCCGCGTTGCCGCCATTGGAGCGCTGGGAACCATCGACGGCGACATGGCAGACAGCACGCTCGGGTCGTTGCTTACGGGCGAGATCGGGGATACGCGCATCGCCGTCGTCAATGCCGCGAGCGCCGCGAAGGTCGCCGACGCCGTCCCGGCGTTAATGCTGGCGCTCGACGATCGCGGGGGAACCGAGCCGCTTCGTCGCGCGGTCGCCTCCGCCCTCGGCAACCTCGCCGATCCTCGCGCGGGTTCACTCATGGCGCAAAGGCTGATGGACCCGACGGAACGCAAGATCGGCTTCGTTGGAGCCGACGAGCACAACCTCTTCTGGGAGACGCTCAGCTACGCGTCGCGCAACTTCGCGATGCCCAACGAGCTCCTACCCATCCTCGAAGAGCGCCTCGACGACCCGTGGGACGCCATCTTCGTCCGCCGGCACGTGCCGCACACGCTGGGGCGAATCGCGGACCCGCGTGCGACCGAAGTGCTCCTCAAAGCCGCCGAGCACGGCGACAACGAGATCGCGCTGTACGCCATCCGCGCCATCGGGATGACGCGCGACCCGTCGCACGTGACCAAGCTCCTCGATCTGCTGGCGAACGCGCCTACCATCGAACGCAAGCGCGAAGCGGCGACCTCGCTGGGTGACATCGACGATGACCGCGCCGTCGAGGCGCTCGTCAAGGTCCTATCCGCGGACGGGGACGAGGCGTTCCGCAACAACTGCGCGACCTCCCTCGGCAAGCTCGGCGCGACGACACAGCTCGTTACGGCGCTGGGTATCGAATCCCTGCCGATCGGAACCCGCATCTCCGTCCTGAACGCGCTAGGAACCATCGGGCCCGCCGCGTCCAGCGCCTTGAGTGTCGTTGACGCCCAGCGCGAGAACGTCCACGGTGGCGTTGCCTACGCCTCATGGGCAGCCCGAGCGGGCATCACAGGAACCGACATCGGGAAGTCGTAGGGATGCGCTGGCAGTTCGCTGCCGTGCTCTGGGCGCTGCCACTGGTTCCCGTGCTGCTCTACGTTCGTCACCGCGTCCATCGACGCGTGCGAGGGCTTCGATACGCCGAGCTTTCACTGCTGGGATCGGAAAGCGACTGGAGGCGACACCGCGAGGCGATTCGGACGACTCTCGTCGGGGCGTCGCTCGTTCTGATCCTCCTCGGCATCGCGCAGCCCGAAGTGCTGCGAAGAGCCAGCAGCGTGTCCGTCGAGGGAATCGACATTGCGCTGGCGCTCGACATATCTCGGAGCATGCGCGCCGAAGACTTCCCGCCCAACCGCCTCGAAGCCGCCAAGAGGACGCTCCGCGAGTTCGTCAAGGGACGCCGCGACGACCGGATCGCCCTCGTCGTCTTCGCCGGCGATGCCTTCCTGCAGTGCCCGCTGACGCTTGATCACGACGCGCTCGATGGTCTGATCGGCGCAGCGGACTTCTCGTTGTCCGATGTCGAGGGAACCGCCATCGGCGATGCCGTGGCGACGGCGGCTGGTCGGATCAAGGACTCAGACGCCGAAAGCCGCGTCGTCATTCTCTTGACCGACGGCGAGAACAACCGAGGCAACGTCGATCCGCAGACGGCGGCTCAGGCGGCTGCCGCGCTAGGAATCCGCGTCTACGCCGTCGGCGTCGGCGGGCGAACCGGAGCGCCGATCCCGACCGACGATCCGGTGTTCGGCAGGGGTTATGTGCGCAACGCGGACGGTTCGATGCTGATGACCAAGCTCGACGAGCAGCTACTGCAGGACATCGCCGCCGCGACAGGCGGTCGTTACTTCAACGCCCAGGACGCTCAAGCCCTCGATGCCGTCTACGCATCGATTGACCGCCTCGAGCGTCGCACGCTGGAACGCCACGCGCCGCCGACCTACGCCAGCCTCAGCCACTGGTTCTACCTGGCAGCGGCGCTGCTCGTGCTGTGCGATGCCTGGCTGTCGCGGACGGCGCTCCGAGTGGTTCCGTGACCGGCGAGCCGTGTGTCGGAATCGAGCGCCTACTGGCTCGCCTCGTCGGCATCGGGCCAGGGATCCACCTCCCGCGCGTCATCGCAGAACGCGCTCATGCCGCAGAGGTCCATCGCCGCGACATGCTCGCGAAGCTCGCCTTCGACCTTGCCTCGCAACGCGAGATAGAGCTCCGGCGTCTTGTCGGCGGCTGGGATGTGGTCGACGACCTCTTTCCAGAGCTGGTTCGTGAAATGCTGGACGAACGACATGAGATCAGGCGATTCCATCTTGAGATGGAACTCGCGCACGACGAGCGGCTCGGTCGCCATCGTCCCACTCCTTCCTACAAGGTCGCGAGTGCCGAAGGACACTCACCCTCTTAACTATTAGCCGCGTTGCAGGCGAGCCGACAGATGAACCCTTAGCCGCGCGCCGACCCACTTCCGGCGCTGGCGGATGACGGCTAGACTACGGGCACGCGACCTCAACCAGCGAGGACAGACCCATGGACCCCGTACGAATCGGCGTGATCGGCTGCGGCGTCATCGGCACGCACCACCTCTCGACCGCATCGAAGTCGGAGAGCATCGAGCTAGTCGCCGCCGCCGACCTGATCGAGAGCTACCGAACTGCTGCCCAGGAGAAGTTCCAGCCCAAGAAGCTCTACGAACACGGCGAGGACCTGATCGCCGACCCCGACGTCGAGGCGGTCGTGCTCGCCTTCCCGACGGTGGGCAGGACGCCGCTCGCCCTCAAAGCCTTCGCCGCCGTCAAGCATGTGCTCACCGAGAAGCCCGTCGCGATGAACGTCGGTGAGGTTCGCCAGATGATCGCAGCGCGGGGCGACCTGACCGCTGCGTGCTGCTCGTCTCGCTACCGGTTCATCCAGGGCGCGGATATCGTCACCGACTTCATCGCCACCGGCGAACTGGGCGACCTGCGCGTCGTGCGCCACAGAAACCTGGGAGCCTGCGGTAAACAGCCGGATTCGCCCAGACCCGCATGGCGGCTCCGCAAAAGCCTCAACGGCGGCGGCATCCTCGTCAACTGGGGCTGCTACGACCTCGACTACCTGCTGGGCATCACCGGATGGACGCTCAAGCCGCAGACCGTGTTCGCCCAGACGTGGATGGTTCCGCCGCAGTTCGAGTCGCACGTCGCGCCGAACTCCGACGCCGAGACGCACTACATCGCGCTGATCCGCTGCGCCGGAGGAGCGACCATCTCGATGGAACGCGGCGAGTACATGGCGAGCCAGTCCGAGAACGCCTGGCAGATCATCGGAGCCAAGGGCTCCTTGAAGCTCCAGATGACCGACTCGAACCCCAAGCGGATCGTCTTCGACGGTTCCACGACCGAGGACGGGATGGTTCAGCGCGTGCTGTGGGAAGGCGAAGAGGATCGCTCGATGGTCCACGCCGGGCCCCTCACTGACTTCGCCGCCGCCATCCGTGAAGGTCGCGCGCCCAAGACGACTCTCGAGAACGCGCTCGTCATGCAGCAGATCACCGATGCCGTTTACGCCTCCGCCGAGTCCGGCGAAGCTGTCCAGATCGACTAGACGAAGGACCCATCCACCATGAAGTACGCCTTTATGAGCTTCTCGACGCCCGAGCTCACGTTGGGCGAGATGCTCGCGCTCGCCAAGCACGCCGGCTACGACGGTCTCGAACCGCGCCTGGTCAGCAAGCATGCCCACGGCATCGAGACGGACATCGACGCGGCGACGCGTCGGGCAGTTCGTCGGCAGTTCGAGGACTCCGGCATCGCGGCAGCCTGCGTGGCGACGTCGTGCCGCTACGCCGACCCCGCAACGACGGCGCAGAACGTTCAAGACACCCGCAACGCCGTCGATCTCGCGGCGGACATCGGGTCATCGCGTATCCGTGTGTTTGGAGGCCAGATCGGGAAGGGCATCGAGCGGCAGGCAGCCATCGGGATCGTCGCCGACGCGCTCGCCGCCGTCGCGGATCACGCCGCATCGCGGGACGTGACGGTCTGCGTCGAAACGCACGACGACTGGTGCGACCCGAAGCACGTCGCCGCCGTCATGCATCGCGTGAACCATCCCGCCATCGCCGTGAACTGGGACGTGATGCATCCGGTTCGCACCGGCGCGGCGACGATGGAGGAGGCGTTCCAGACGCTCAAGCCGTGGATCCGCCACCTTCACGTCCACGACGGCACGGCAGGATCGCTGGAGTTGGCTCCCATCGGCACCGGGGCGTACGACCACCGCACCGCCGTCAAGCTGCTGCTGGCTGCCGGCTACGACGGCTACCTGAGCGGCGAGTGGATCGGCTGGAGCGACCCGTATGAATCCCATCTGCCGCGCGAGGTCGCGACGCTCCGGGGCTACGAGCGAGAGTTGGCGCGCTAGCCGTCACCAATCCGCCTTCTCGACGTGCAGAGCTCGGTTCGCCAACGGGAACGGCACGCGCTTGCCTCCGAGTCTGCCCGATTCGATGAAGCCGAAGATGATCTCCTGGCTCTTCCGCGCCAGATGGACGTTCCCGAGCGTGTCGGCGTTGGTGTCGATCGCCTCCGCCAGGTCGCGGATCAGGTTGACCGTCGCGCTTTCGGGTTCGGGCGCGGGGAACGGGCGCTCTTCCAAGAGCTCCCACGCGCCGTACTTTCGCCACTGGCAGGCGGCGTAGTCGTTCTGCGTGCGCAGTTTGCCCTTCGTCCCGCTCACCTCGAACTCGTAGCCCGTCGCCGAGGTCAGATACCCGCGCACGCCGTTGCGGAACCGAACGAAACCCATCTCGATGCCGGGGTCGGCGTTCAGACGGTTCCCGTCCCAATCCGACTCGCGTGCGATGACGGACGCCTGCACGTAGTCCACGTCGGCGTCACCGGCGAGGTTCAGGAACGCGTCCGCCGTGTGCGTGTGCCACCACTGCGCGGAGCCGGTCCCGCAGTAGGCGATGACCGCCTGGATATCACCCAGCTCGCCGGAGTCGATGATCGCCCGCATCGAGCGGAACAGCGGGTAGAACCGCCGGTTCGTTCCGTAGTTGAACTTCGTCCGGTTCCGCTCGACCGCCTCGACGATGGCATCCGCCTGTTCCATCGAGCAACAGAGCGGCTTCTCGCAGTAGATGCCTCGCACGTCGCTCTCGGCAGCGTGGATCGCCATCTCGGCGTGGGTTCCGGGACGCGTCGCGATCCCAACGATGTCGGGCTGTTCGACACGGATCATCTCGCGGTAGTCGGCGTAGGCGGTCCGAGCCCCGTACCGGGCGCGGATCGCCTCCGCCTTGTCCGCGTCCACGTCGGAGACTGCGACGAGCTCCGTCCGCTCACAGGCAGCGAAACCGGCGGCGTGCGCCCACGGGAGCGTCGGCGTCCGCGTCGGATGACCGCGTATCTCGTCGTCGATGGTCGCGCCCATGCGCCCGCAGCCGATGAGCGCCGCGCGGTAGGTCTTGGGCATCGGGCTCCCTCTAACGCACGAGCGCGAGCAGTTCCTTGACGAACCGGGGAACCGCCGTCATCGGGTCCTCAGCCGCCTCGTACTCGATGGACAGGTAGCCTCGGTAGCCGACCGTCTTCAGGTCGGCGGCGATGCGGTTGAAGTCCGCGTCGGTCTTGCCTCCGGGCGCGGGAACTTCGGTCTTGGCGTGCGCCGTGATCGCCAGAGGAGCCGTGCGCTTGATCGAGCCGTACGGGTCCTGGGCGTAGTTGCCGGTGTCGAGGTTCACCGCGACCCACTCGGAGCCCGCGCCCTCGATGAGCGCTTCGACCTGCTCGACGGTCGCCGTGATGCCGCCGTGGTTCTCCAGCGCGAGCATGATGCCGCGCGGGGCGGCGTACTCGGCGCATTCCTGGAGCGACGCAATCGTCCAGGCGCGGGCTTCGTCCTCCGTATGCCCTTGCGGGACCCCGCCTGCGAAGACGCGCATCAGCGGCGCTCCTAGCTTCACGGAGTGGTCGATCCAGGTCTTGACCATCTGAATCTGCTCGGCGCGCTTGGCGGGATCAGCCTGGCAGAAGTTGTTCCCGACCGCCGTGCCGGAGACTTCCAGTCCGCGCCGTAGCGCCTGCCGCTTGACCGTGTAGAGTGTCTCCGTCTCGGTGTTCGGGAAGTAGTACGCAGTGAGCTCGACTCCGTCGCATCCCATCTCGACGGCTTTGTCGAGGAAGCCCTCGAGGGTCATCTCGCCTTTGGTCAGGTACTGCCGGAACGAGTAGGCACAGCAACCAACGTGCATGGTCCGTTCTCCTCGTTGTGCCGCCGATACGGGCTCGCAACGGCGGATGTGCCCATTGTCGCCAACAACGGCGTGGCGGGGAAGGGGGAGTGTCGTGCTCACGGGCGGGACGTGATGGGTTCAGGCGACTTCGGCAGCGTCCGGCGTCACGAGGTCGGCGCGTAGCTGGCGCTCCGCGTCCACGATATCGCGGTTCAGGCGATGGATCGACGTCAGCAGCAAGCCCGGCATCGTGGGGTGTTCCTTGAGGGCTCGGCGCATCTGCCGCAGGAGGTCCGCAGCGGCGCGGAACACGCGCACGAGATCGCCGTCGGGCGTGCTCGTGTGCTGCCGCAGTTCGTCGAACCGGCATCCGCCGCTCCACGCGAGCGCGGCGGAGGTCAGCTTGGCGTCCATCGACTGCGTCGGCGGGTCGATTCCGTAGGTGGTTTCCAGAGCGCGCAAGTCCTCGATCTGCTGCGCGGCGGCACGCACCAGCCCTCGGACGTGGCTGCCGTCCAGTCGACGGTACCACTCGTCCTTCTTCGCTTCGAAGACGATGGCGACGACCAGGGCGTTGATCTCATCGGGGTCGAGGTTCTCAAAGTGCCCGCTGAAGACGAGCTCCGTGATCTGGAGCTCGTACCCGTAAACCTGCCGCGCCACGTAGCCGCGAGGCAGAATCTGGGTCCCGTCGACGTAGCCCAGGTGGGTCAGCAGCTTGAGGCGGTTGTCGATCTGCACGCGCTGATAGTTCTCGGCGCGTTCGATCTGGGCATGGAAGTCGGCGAGCTTCGTGCGGCGCTTCTCGAGTCCGATGTACCGCTCCTGGCAGGTGCGGTACTGTTCGCAGCCGTGGCACGCCGACTGCGTCAGCTCGCGCTTGATCATCTCCGCCTGGTTGTCGATGCGAGCCAGCCGCTTGAACCGGTCGCGTTTCTTCTTCCGACCGCTGTACCGACGCTTCACATCCCGCCGAAGCGGCTTCAGGTCTTCGAGCCTCTTCTGGACATCCAGCGACAAGTTGCGGTACTCGGTGAGTCGTTCCATCGCGTCGCTGCGCGGATGGATGCACTGCGGCTCCTGCATCTTTGAGCGTTCGCGCTCCAGGTCGCGCACGCGTCGTCGAAGCTGTCCGATGAGCTGATAGCTCTGGTAGTTCCCGAAGCTCTGACGGCAGATATCGAACATGCGCTCGCCGTGCTCGTCGAGCAGGTTCAGAATGCTGGAGTAGGAGAGGTTGAACTGGCTCTCGATGGGTTCCGGTTCGCCGGTCAGCACGTGCTCGACTTGACCCAGATGCGCCGTCGCCGGATCCACCGTCGCGTAGACGTATCCGACGTCATCGATGCCGCGCCGCCCGGCTCTTCCCGCCATCTGTTGGTACTCGCGAGCCTTCAGATAGCGGAACGCGATCCCGTCGTACTTCTCCAAGCTGTCGAACACGACGGATCGAGCCGGCATGTTGATGCCCACGGCGAACGTCTCCGTCGTGAACAGGAGCTGGATGAGCCCCAGCGTGAACAGCCGTTCGACCACTTCCTTGAGCGTGGGGAGCATGCCGGCGTGATGGTAGGCGACGCCGCGCTGGATGAGCGCGCGGAATTCGGTCGCGCCAGGGTCGTCGCCGATATCGAAGCGCCGGCACGTCTCGTCGAAAGCATCGAGGATGGCGACTTCCTGCGCTTTCGTCAGGAACGACCTCGCACCGGCGAAGAACCGCGCCCGTTCCTCGCAGCCACGTCGGCTGAAGCAGAAGTAGAGGCATGGCAGCCGCTTGTGGGTCACCAGGTGATCGACCATACTCGATCGCTCGATGTCCCACGACGCCATGTCCACGGGCTGGACGGCGTCGATGTCCTCGTTGCGTCGGTGCGCCAGTTCCTCGTGCACTCGCTGGAACTGCGGCAGCGATGCGACGCCGAAGCTGGGCATGTAGATCTGATGCTCCAGCGGAACCGGTCGCTCCGTCTCCGAGACCACGTCCAGGTCCACGTCGCGGACGCTCTGAATCCAGTCGGCGAACTCGCGCAGATTCGGTATCGTCGCGCTCAGACAGACGAACTTGATCGTCTGCGGCGCGAAGATGATGCTCTCCTCCCAGACGGTCCCGCGCTCCGTGTCGTTGATGTAGTGAATCTCGTCGAAGATGACGTATTCGACATCGCCAAGCCGCGACGCGTCGTCGAAGATCGTGTTCCGAAAGATCTCCGTGGTCATGACGATCACGGGAGCCGTGGAGTCGATGACGACGTCGCCGGTGACGATGCCGACGTCGTCGCCGTACTTCGCCGTGAAGTCGCGGTACTTCTGGTTGCTGAGCGCCTTGATGGGAGCCGTGTAGATGATCCGTCTACCGAGCGCTCGGCACCGGTCCGTGGCGTACTCGGCGATGACCGTCTTGCCGGCGCCGGTCGGCGCGGCGACGATCACGGAATTGCCCTGCTCGATGGCGCGGCAGGCTTGCTCCTGAAAGGGGTCGAGAAGGAGGCCGTTGTACAGCATACCTGAGGTCTGTTGGGAAGGTGCGTCAGCAGCGTCACGCGTGGCGAGCAAACCAGCCATGCCAATCATAGTCGGCGGCATGCGGCTAGGTCAAACCCGGCTTCGCTGCGGCTTCCCGCCGTGCCTTGACTCGCTCCATCCGCGGTGGTACGTTCAGACTGAATCCGCCAGCATCAAAGCCCAGACAGCGTCCCATGCACCCGCATCGCGTCAGACGACGGTTTGCACTCAGCGCGGGGATCGTCATCGCCGCGCTCGTCGTCGGTGCCCTGTACCTCCGGTCGACCTGGTTCCTAAGCCACATCCGCCCTTTCGTCGAAGGTCGGGTATCGTCATCCCTTCAGTTCCCCGTGTCGATCGGCGCGTTGACGGGAACCGTCTTCGGCGACGTACAGGCACAGAACATCGTGGTCGCCGATCCTGGGTTCGCGGACCCGATGCTCACGATCAGAAGCCTGCGCCTGCGCTTCGACGTGCTTCCTCTCCTACGCCGTGTCGTACGGGTCCATGGGATCGAACTCGACGACGTCATGGTGGCGCTGCGACGCGAGCGAGACGCTCCGTTCAACCTGGAGCGGGCAATCGCCAACGCGACGGCTCCCAGTCCTGGCGCAGAACCCTCGCAGGGCTTCGACGTCGAGCTCGGCGACGTCTCCATCCGCAACGGCACGCTTGCCCTGGTCGATCGTGGTTCGGAAGCCCGCCTGAATGCGTCAGGCATCCAGATCGTCAGCGAGCAGACGCCACCCCTGGACATCGAGCAACCGAGAAGCTTCTCTCTGACCACCGACGCCTGGGCAATCGAGTTGGGGTCGATGCGCCAGCAGATCGCGTCAGCGACAGCGTCGGGCAAGCTGTCCCCGCAAGCGATCCACGCGGACGCGATCACGCTACGTGTCGGACAGTCGCGCGTCGGGCTGCGCGGCGATGTGGCTCTGACGCCGATTGTCGCTCTGTCGCTCGTCGGCGATGCGACGATCCAGCTCGCGGATGTCCGAGACATCAACCCGACCGCACTCGCAGAGGTGTCTGGCACGCTCATCGCGACATCGCTGCGCCTCGCCGACGATCCGGCGGATGTCGCGCTCAGCGCGGATCTGACCGTCGAGGATGCGGCTGTCGGCGACCTCGCGCTGCCGAAGATCACCGCCGGGCTCTCCGGTCGCCTCTCCGAGCTACGAGTGGCTTCGATCGCGGCTGACTGGCTCAACGGAACCATCCGCGCCGATGTCGAAGTCACCGGCACGGAGAGCGGATTCACCGAGATCGAGGCTTCGGCGGACCGCATCGATATCGAAGCCGTGCGTCAGGTTCTACTGTCGGGTAACCCGTCGCTGCGACCCCTTACCGGCAGGCTAAGCGGCAATCTGCGCGCCGAACTCCGCGACAGCGGCATCGCCTCGGTGGGAACCTGGCGGAGCGCGAACGCATCTTGGGGCGGACGCCGCTTCGACGAGGAACCGACGCGAATCCGGCATGAAATTCGCGGCGATACGTTCTCGGTGTCCGGCGACCTCGCCGGGATGACGGTCGAAGCGACCGGGGACATGCCCCAAAATGGAGAGCCGCTGAACGTGCGCGTGACCTGCGCGACCCCAGAGGTCGCTTCGGCGGCGCGCGTTCTAGGCTTCCGCGCGACAGGCCCCGCCAGCGCCGACGCCCGCGTCTCTGGAGACGCCTCAAGTCCCCAGGTCACGTTCGCCGCACAGTGGCAGGGCACCGCCAACGGAGCGCTGCCCGTCGCCGGGCTCAACGCACGCGGCGAATGGTCGGACAATCGTCTGACGCTGACAGACGCGCGGTTGGCATCGTCGGAAGGCGAGGTCCGCGTCACGGGAACCGTTGAACCCCCGAACGGAAAGACGCCCGCGCGCATACGCCTTTCTGCCGAATCCCATGCGTTCGATCTCGCCCCCTACGTCCATGCGTTCGCGCCCGGCGTGCGATTCACGGGCTCGCTCGACGGTTCGTTGGCGCTCGAAGGATTCATCGACCGACTCAGCGGCAGCGGCTCGCTCTCGCCCAAGCGGATCTCGGTCGATGACGTCGGTATCGCCGTTCAGCCTGTGGAAGTCGTCGTCGCCGATGGTAAAGTGTCGCTGCCGGAGCTGCGAGCGAGCGCCGGCGATGTCGCGATCATCGGCAGAGCGGCGTTCGACGCTGAGCGGTACGGGTTCACTTTGGGGCTCGACCAGCCGACGGCACTCGAGCAGATCGCCGCCGCGCTACCCGAGCGCTGGACTCGGCACCTGGCAGACGCTCACGGCATTCTCGAGTTCGAGGCTCGCGCCGACGCCGCCTACGCCTACCCCACCGTCTCAGCCACGGCTTCGCTCGACGATGCGCGCTATCGGACGGCTGATCTCGGCGACAGCCTGGTCAATCTCCTGTTCGACGGGAAGCAGGTGTACGGACGCGGTACGCTCATGAGTGGGGCGTTCGATCTCGACGCGGACGCATCGCTCGAAGCCGACGCGATCCCGGTTCGGGCGGTTGTCCAAGCCCGAGACGCCGACCTTCTGCCGTTGATCCGGCTCGCCGGCACGCCTGCCGGCAAGGGATGGCAGGCGGCGCGCATCGCCGGCGACGCGCGCGTGACGGGGGACCTGCGGCAGCCCAAGAACCTTGCCGCCGACGTGAACCTCGACAGCGTGCGGTTCAGCACGGAGCGTCACGCGCTCGCTTCGACTCAGCCCGTGCGCGGCAGAATCACGTCGAGCGGCGTCGAGCTCGGTCGATTCGCACTGGCGAGCGAAGACCCGGAGTCCCCCTTCGACGTGCTCGCGGAAGGTCTGATCGACTGGAGCCGCCCGCTCGACTTCTCGGTAGACGCGCGCGTCTTCAACCTCGCAACGGTCGCGGATTTCATGGGGTTCCCCGATCGCATCAGCGGGGCTGGAACCTATCGGCTGCGGGTCCAGGGCACGACACGCGAGCCCATCATCGAGACCGAGTGGACGATTCCCGAAGCCATGCTCACGTTGGGGACAACGCGCCCTCCGCTGGCGGCGACAAACGCCAACGGACGGCTCACCTACGCCGACAAGGTGATCCGCATCGAGCGGACGGCGTTCCGAGTCGGGTCGCAGCCGTTCGAGGTCGCGGGGCAGGTTCCGCTCGACCTGTCGTTCCTCTTGATCCCGCTGATCGACCGCGTCGTCGACGCGCCCATAGACGTCAGGATTCGCAGTCCGAAGGGCGATGCCGCGTGGCTTGCCGCGCTGGAGCCGTCTCTCGCGTCCATCTCCGGCACGGCTTCCTTGGACCTCCGTGTCACGGGAACGCTGGAGAAGCCCATCGTCCAGGGCTCCGCCGCGCTGAAGGCTTCGTCGATCCTGCCGAAGCCGCTGTCGATCCCAGCGACGAATGTCCTCGCATCGGTCGCGTTCGACACGGTGATGCGTCCGGACGGATCGCGTGACGTGCGCGCCCGGCTCGACGGGTCCGCCGGGCTCGGGCAAGGGTCGTTCGCGGCGATCGGCGAGATCGCTTACCCGCTCGACGCCGACTACCTGCGCAACCCCCTCGATGCCAGCCGACTGCGCACGTCCGTCACCGTGACGGCGCAGGACGTATCGCTCGCCGACTGGACGGAAGCCCTCGCCGTCCCTGACGTGCCGCTCAGCGCCGTCGCCGATGCGACGCTGCGCGTGACCGGCGAAGGCGTCGATCCCAAGACGTGGCGGGCTGAACTCCGGTCGCCTCGCCTCACGGTCGGCGGCGGCGAGTCCAAGCTGACGAACCGCGATGACATCGCCGCCGAGTACGACGGCGAAGCGATCCACGTGCGGCGCTTCGTCCTCGCCGACGGCGACCGAACCGCCCAGTTGGACGGGAACATCTCACTGCCGCAGAGCCTCGATCTCCGGTTGGCGCTTCGAGACCTCGACATCGCGCTGTTCCGCGATGCCGTGCCGGGCAAGCCGACGTTGATGGGAGCCTTGTCCGGCGGGCTGTCCGTGTCGGGTACGCCAGAGGAACCCCGATTCCGCGCCGAGTGGCAGCTCGGCGAGGCGAAGATCGGAACCGCCGCCGTCGACGCCTTCGCTGGCAAGGTCGAATACGACGGCAAGGCGCTGGCTCTCGGCAACTGGGACATCGCCTCCTATGGCAGCCATCTGCTGGTGCAGGGCTCCGTCCCGTTGTCTATCGGCTCCAGACCCAGCCAACCCTTTGTGCGAGCCACCGACCAGCCGGTCGATGTCACGATCCGCACGGACGCCGTTCAGCTCGGATTCCTGCCTCTGGTGGTTCCTGCAGTCGAGGAGGCGTCCGGCACGGCGGGACTCGACCTCCGAGTCGGCGGGACCTCTTCCAAGCCGTTGGTCTACGGGTCCGGCGCGGTCACGAACGCGAGCCTTCGCCTGAGAGGCAATGACACCCCGGTCGAACAGGCGACATGCGCGCTGAACGCGACCGGCGATGCCATCGTGGTCGATGACCTCTCTTTCCGTGTGCGCGACGCCTCCTACTCGGCGCGCAACACGCGTCTGGCACTCGACGGGCTCAGGCCCGTATCCCTGAACACGGTTCTGAGCTTCGTCGACGCGTCCCTCGAATCGTGGATGCCGACGGCGTCGCAAGGTTCCACAACGACGCGCGCCACCGGCGATCTATCGGCGCAGATCGACCTGCGCAGCGCGCTTGCTTCGGCTTCCGCCGAATCCGACGCCTTCGACCGCTTCGTGGCGGCAGCGCGGAATGTCACGGCGGCGCTGGTCGTGCGCGACATGACTGCCGATGCTTCCGGCTACCACATCGTCAACGACGACGCGCTCGTCGCTCGGCTCCAGAAGAACACGCTCGAGCTCGGCTCGATGACGCGGGATGCGTGGGATGCTTTGCGGTCGGAGGAACCGTCCACGTGGCTCGCGCGCATCCTGCCGCAGCCGCTGAGCCCGCTGGTGGTGCGCCATTTCGGGAGCCCGACGCGTGAGCTCCTGGTCCGTCTGCGCGGAACGTCCGACCTGTCGCGCTCGATGAACGTCGAAGTCTCCGGGCGCATCGGCACGCACTATCTGAACGAGTGGATCGTCGCTCATCTGCCGCGACCCGAGGACGCTCCGGTTCCCACGCTCAAGGGCGGGTTCCGGTTCGATGCGCGGCTCTCCGGCACCGAGCGCGCGCCGCGTCTCGCGCTGTCCGCCAGCGCCGAGAACCTGCAGATGAACTCCGTCGCCGTTCAGGACCTGTCGCTCCTCGTCACCTACGCGAATCGCGCGCTATCGGTGGAGCAAGGCAGATTCCTCGTCAGCGGGAGCGAGGTCCGAGTCGGCGGGGACATCCCGTTCGAGCTGAGTCCGCTGAACGGCAAGGTCGGCGTGCTCGACCGCGACTTCCAACTGCAGCTCGATTCCGATCTCCGCAACTTCGACTTCGTGCCGGCGCTCTTCCCGGCGATCGTGCAGCGGGCGGATGGAACCGGTACCGCGCACATCACGCTCGGGGGCAGACTCGAAGCGCCACTCTATCAGGGGTCGATCCAGGTGCGGAACCTGGCGCTGGACATGCCATCGAACTATCTTTTCGTATCGGATGCCAGCGCCGACCTGACATTGCACGGCGACGTTCTCGAGCTCCAACCAGGTCGCCAGGTCACCGGGCTGTTCAACGGCGGCAGGTTCGCCATCGACAGCGCCCGGCTGAACCTCGAAAAGGGCATGCCCAAGTCGGTCGATCTGCGCGGGAGCATCCAGGGCGTGACGTTCTACCAGCCTGGCGAATACCGAACGACCGTCGACGCCACCGCCCGCATCGTCGGTCCGCTCGATCATGTCGTCGTGCGCGGCGACGTGATGCCCAAGAACGTGCGGTACGAGCAGGACTGGCGCGAGTTCGTGACGGAGAACCTCAGCGCCATGACGCGCGTTCGCCGCAAGGCGATGTACAACGTACCGATCCTGCGAGGCATGGAGCTCGACGTCGGCATCCAGGCGGAACGAGATGTCGTCGTGGACACCGGCGTCGGAGAGATCGAGGCGCGCGTCGATGGTCGAGTCTTCGGACTGGTGAGCGAGCCGGTCTTCGTCGGCGAAGTGGCGGTGCTGACCGGCGAGTTCTCCTATCTGGGCAATCGGTTCCGCATCGACTCCGGGCAGGTGACCAGCACGGACGCCGGCGTGTTCGATCCGGAGTACACGGTCGTGGCGACTACCGTGGAGCCCCTTCGCAACGTCCGCATCCCGGATGGGCAAGGACGACCTCAGGTACGCGACGTGCGCGTCCAGGTGACGCTACGCGGGAGACTGGAGCAGGGGCAACCGCCGGAGTTCGCCGCGACCGTGCTGAACCGCGCCCAAGGCGAGGAGTTCCCTCTCGACACGCAGCAGGGCATCTCGCTCCTCACCTTCGGCGACGCGACCCTCATCGCGCAGGGAAGCGATACGGCGCTCTCAACGGCGGGGCAGAATCTGCTGAAAGAAGGGGCGGAATCCTATCTTGGCGGTCGGTTCGCCCGAGTTCTCGGGCTGCGCACGCTCGACGTCGATGTCGCCTCCAGCGGCATCGAGGGCTCGCGGTTCTCGCTGACGAAGGATGTGTCGTCGCGGTTCGCCATCACTTACGCATCGACTCTCCAGCTCGATCAGGAGCAGCGCGTCGAGGTCGAATACACCGTCAACGACAACCTGGCATTCATCGGCGAGCGGAACGAACAGGGGAAGTACGGTGTCGACCTGAAGTTCTCCCATGAGTTCCGGTAAGATGAGTTCCGGTAAGCCGCGTTCGATGGCTCGACGCTGGCGCTTGGCGGTCTTCTGGGCGCTTCCGGCGCTGGTCGCCGTTGCCCTACACGCCCAAGGCAGCGACCGAGTGATCACCTCGGTGGACTTCTTCGGCGACGTGCCGTCGGATCGTCGACAGTTGGGCTCCCGCGCATCGGAGCTGTCCGGGACGATCTACTCGCCGTACGCGACGCGCAAGGCGGTGGAAGACCTCTACGCGACCGGCTTGTTCAGCCAGGTCGAAGCCTTCGCGACCGAAGACGTCGGCGGCGTTCGCCTTCGATTCCACCTCACCGCCAAGACGTTCGTCTCATCGCTCTCGATCATCGGAAACAGCGCGCTGACCACGGCGGTACTACTGTCGGAAGTCACGCTGAAGCAGGGCACCGAATACGCTCCGAACCTGCTTCTCCGCGACGTGGAAGCCCTACGCGCCGCCTATCTGCGTCGGGGCTACTTCCAGACCCGCATCGAGAGCGGAGCCCGTGTGCCCGGCAAGACGGCTGAAATTCTCTATCGCATCAACGAGGGCCCGCTGGCTGTCTTCGGGCCCCTCAGTATTGACGGCGCCCGTGCGTATCGAGAGAAGGACCTGATCGACGCAATCGGCTACCGCGAAGGCGCGCCATACTCCGCCGTCGATGCGGAAGGCTACGCCACACGGCTGAGAGCCTACTACCGGCGCGGGAACTACCTCGCTGTCGATGTCGATCCACCAATCGCCACGTACGATGCGACGTCCAACCGGGCTTCCGTCAGGATCACCGTGCGCGAGAGCAGGAAGGTGGAGCTCCAGTTCGACGGCAACCTGGCGTTCAGCGATGACGAGCTGCGACGCCGGGTTCAGCTCGAGAGCGTGAACGCGTTCGGCTTCCGTAAAGCCGCCGCCGACCTGAGAACGCTCTACCTGCGCGAAGGGTACTTTCAGGCGCAGATCGACACGCCCACGGTGTACGAGACCGAATCCACGATGACGGTCACCTTTCCCATCCAAGAGTCTGAGCGCCGCTACATCGACGAAGTACGGATCGAGGGCAACGGAGCTTTCTCGTCGCACGCGCTCACGTCACGAATGCGCACGCGCTCACGAGGAAGATGGACTTGGGTTCCGCTGCTGGGCAGATGGTCGAGTCGCGGCATCTTCGATCCGCTCGTGCTGGACGCCGACCGCAATGTGCTCGAGGTCTTCTACCGCTCCCAGGGATACCGCGCCGTGCGGACGTTCGGCGATGCGCGGCTCGAGGACAGCAGCAGGAAGCTCGTCGTCGTCGTCCGCGTGCAGGAGGGTCCGCAGTGGGTCGTTCGGGCGGTCGGTGTGCAGGGGAACACGGCGGTGCGCACCAGCGAGCTTCTGGGGCGGCTGACTTCTCGGGTCGGCGATCCCTATGACGACGAGAAGGTGGTCGCCGACCGCGTTCGGATTCGCGAACACTACTCGGCGCGCGGCTACCCGTATGCAGACGTGCCCTCGCCGGAGTTCGATCCGGCGTCGGGGCGGCTGGTGTATCACGTCACCGAGGGCAGGCTCGTCCGCATCGGAGCCGTCAGCGTCCGGTTCCTGAACGAGAACCCGAAGACCCGACCTTATGTCATCCTCCGCGAGCTCCTCGTCCGCGAAGGCGCCCTCTACAGCGCCCCGAAGCTCGCAGAGAGTCGCCAGCGTATCCTGCGGCTCGGGTTCTTCTCGACCGTTCAGATGACGCCGTCCGGGTTCTACGAAGCGCGAGAGGTCGTCGATATCCGCATCGTTGTCCGAGAGAGAGGCGCGGGTTCCGTCAACGTCAGCGGCGGGTACAGCCCATCCGAGGGCGTTCGCGGAACCCTCGAGGTGGTTCAGCGGAACCTGCTAGGGTCGGGTCGCCGGATCGGAGGCAAGGTGCGGCTGGGAACCTTGGGCAGCCGCTACGAGGCGACGTTCGTCGAGCCGTGGACGGTCTGGACGCGCACCCGCACGACGGTGCGAGCCTTCCGAGACGACCTCGAAGAGCAGGACAACACGTTAACGACCGGCGGACTCGCCAACCTGAGCCGCACCGTGTACCGGCACAATCTGATGTCCCTCAATTACCGGTATCAGCGCTTCTCTCTGACCGATCCCAAGGAGGGCTCGACGGTCGAGTCGGTCGGCGTGCTGCCCACATTGAGCGGGTTGGGGGCGTCCTTTCAGCGCGACACGCGAGACAGCCTGTTCGACGCGACTCGCGGCTGGTTCCACGAGGCGAGCGTCGAAGTGTCGGGCGGACCTCTCGGTGGCGAGAGCCAGTTCCTTCGGGCGACGGCGGATATGCGCTACTTCGCCCGACTCGGTCGTACCGTCTGGGCGGCGCAGACGCGGTTTGGCTACGGGTCACGCCTGGGGAGCGACCGAGAGATCTCATCGACGGAGCGCTTCCGCCTGGGCGGGAGCACGTCGGTGCGCGGGTACGCGGAGCGATCTCTCGGCAAGCGAGATGCCTACGGCAATTATCGCGGCGACGTGCTCGCCTTCGCCAGCACGGAGCTTCGGATTCCCGTCTATCGCGTCGTCGGAACCGCACTGTTCGCCGACGCTGGGAACGTCTGGCAATCTCTCGACGACGTGAGCGGAGACCCGATCAAGATGTCGGCAGGCGTCGGGCTGAGAGTCCAGACGCCCATCGGGCCCGCGCGCGTCGATGTTGCGTTCCCATTCGTGCAGTTGCGCGACGATCCCAAGAGCACGCGTGTGTGGGTGGCTCTGGGCAACGCCTTCTAGCGTCCGTCGCGGCTACTTCCACTCCGCGATTCGCCACCCCTTTTGGTGCGCCGTCCGACGAAGCCCCCGCGATGGGTTCACCGCAACAGGGTGCCCGACGACCGACAGCATGGCTGCATCCGCTGAGCTGTCGCCGTATGCGGCGCAATCCTCCAAACGCAGGTCGTGCTCCACCGCGTAGCGTCGCACCGCGTCGGCTTTGCGCTCGTCGCTCAGGGGTTCTCCGATCAGGCTGCCCGTGAAGACGCCGTTCCGCTCCTCCAGCCGAGCGGCGCGCACATCGTCCGCACCGATGTGCCTCGCGATGGGAGCGGCGATGAAATCCGCTGTGCCGGTAACCAGCACCACGGGATCGCCCCGGCGCTGGTGCTCTCGAACCGTCGCCAGCCCCTCAGCGTAGAAGCGTGGCTTGGCGAACGTTGGGAATGTATCGTCCGCAAGGCGCTTGACCTCCTCCGCGTCCATCGACTGGTACATCTGGTAGAAGAGTCGGTTGAATCCCGCGCGGCTGACCTTGTCCGCAAGCAGCAGGATCGGCACGCGGCGCAGGAACCCCGCGAGCCAGAACCAGCGGCGAGCCGGGGACATGCCGTGCGTCTTGTAGTGGACGTAGAACAGGACGATGTTCGTGTCGAGCAATGTGCCGTCGACGTCGAAGAAGGCGGCGGCGCGGCGCGTCTCTGACATCAAGAATGTGAGGAAGCCGCCGCGCGGAGATCGGCGACCTTTTCCTGAACGCGGCAGGTGATTTCGCGGTAGAGAGGATAGTGGGGTTCCCGCTCACGGCGAGCGATGTAAGGCTCCACCGTGATCGGTTCGCCGAGATGGACCCGAACCGGCGCCAACTGCGGCAGGAACTGCCCCTTCGGCAGCGCCTGGTAGGTTCCATCGATATACGCCGGCACGATTGGCACGCCGAGCTCGAGGGCAAGCAGCCCCAGTCCGGGCTTGAACGGCTGAATCTCGCCGGTGCGCGAGCGCGTGCCCTCCGGGAAGATCAGCAGCGACCTGCCCATCTCGACAGCCCGCTGGGACAGCCCGAGACTCCGCACGAAGTCGCCGTACCGGTCGAACGGCAGCACGTTCAGGAACGTGCTGACGAGCCATCCCTTGACGTAGGAATCGAAGAAGTAGTCTTTGGCGCCTAGGACATGCGTGTCTTTGGCGCGGCGACGCAGCGTGGTCAGGATCGCGGCGCTGTCGAGGTGGCTGCAGTGATTGGCGGCGATGATGAAGGGACCCGACTTCGGCAGGTTCTCGACGCCCGTCGTCCGCAGATGAAACAGCGATCGATACATCACGCCCGCGCCGAACCGGAACAACCCCGCGAGCAGGTTCTGGAGACGCGACTTGACGAGGTACTGAGACTCGTACTCCTTGGATGGCAGAGCCCCCAAGGTCACCGCTTGTCGCTGGAACGCCGGCTCCGGTCCCCGGGTCTCTCCCATGTGGGGAGCGATGTAGTCCATCACGTCTTGCACGGTCTGGAACTTCAGCGCGATATGGTCCGGCAGGAGGATCTGGAGGTTCGACTCCAGCATCGCCAGGAGCTCGACCTTCATCAGCGAGTCGAGGTTGAGATCGCGGTCGAAGTCGTGTCCGGGCTGAATAGCTGTCGAATCGACGCCGGCGATGCGCGCGATCTCGCCCACCAGTTGGGCTTCCCACGAGCCCTGCTCCCACGTTCGCGCTGTCTCGCTCGGCGGAACTTCGGTCGGGTCGGACGGAACTTCCCCAGCCGAAAGCAGGGAGCGGACGTCCTCGCGCTTCACGGTCATCTGGTGCGTCTTGGGCAGCTCGTGTTCCCAGAAATGGACGTGCTGGATCCGCTGATACGATGGAATCCGCCCGCCGATATCCGCCAACGACGCATGGATCTCCTGCCGAACTGAGGCGTCGCGGGCGTCGCCGCGTGACAGCACGAACACACCGTGGACTTCCTCGCGGCGCTGCGCGTCCTTGATACCGACCACGCACATCTCTCGGACGTGCGGCACGCTCTTGTAGAGCAGCTCGACCTCGTCGGGGTAGACGTTCTTCCCGGCGCTCGTGACGATGACATCCTTGCTTCTGCCGGTGATGTGCAGGTAGCCTCGCTCGTCGAGGTAGCCCAAGTCACCCGTGTAGAGCCAGCCGTCGCGCAGCACCTTGGCGGTCGCCGTCTCGTTGCGGAAGTAGCCCGCCATCACGTTCGATCCCCGGACGACGATCTCACCGATTCCGTCGGAATCCGGCGACTCGATGCGCAGGTCCACACCAGGCAGGGGCATGCCGACAGAGCCTTTTCGCGTCTGATGGAGCGGATTCACGGTGAGGACGGGAGCCGTTTCAGTCAGTCCATAGCCCTCGTGGATGGGGATGCCCGCTTCGACGAACGCGGTGTATACGTCGGGGTCGAGCGCCGCCCCTCCGCTGACCAGCACGCGGATGCTGTCGCCGAACAACATGCGGAGGTCGGAACGGAGGTCGCCATCGCCGTTCTGGGTCCGACGCCGGACCGTCTCGTACAGCATCTGGTAGACGCGCGGCATCCCGAGCATCACGGTTGCCTGGATCCGCTGAAGCGTGTCCACGATGTTGCGGGGTTTCAGCGAGCCGGAATAGGTCACGGTTGCGCCAGTGGCAATCGGAATCAGCAAACCGTTCGTGAACTCGAACGCATGGTTCAGCGGCAGGATCGACAGGAACTCGTCCGTCTCGAACGGCTCCAGCACGGCAGAAACGCTCTGCATGTTGGCGACGAAGTTCCGATGCGTCAGAACCACGCCCTTCGGATCGACCGTCGTACCGGCTGTGAAAATGATCGACGCCGACTCCGATGGCGTTCCGAGGTCGGTCGTCTTGTCGGATACCCTCGGCGGCAGTTGACCGGCGAGGTCTTCGACTCGCCGCACGTCCGGCAGATCGAACGTCGGGTCTGTGCCCATCGCGCTCGGGGCGTTCGCCAACACCGCCTGCGAGTGGAAGATCAGCCGGGCGTCTGTGAACCGGGCAATGGCGTGGACTTCGTCGAACGGCGTCTGCGGATCGAGGGGAACCACGGTCATTCCGGCGGCAGTGCAGCCGAAGTAGGCGATGACCCATTCGGGCTGGCTCTCGGCATAGAGGATCGCACGCGACCCAGGAGAGTAGCCACTGGCGACCAGATCGGCTGCCAAACGCTGCGACTGCTCGAAGAGCGTGCCGTACGTGACTTCGGTCCACGCGCGGTCTCGCTGGATCCGCAAAGCGACCTTATCGCCGTGGGTACGGACAGTGCCCGCCAGCAGTGCCGTCAAAGTGGTTTCGTCCGGGAGAGCAGGAAGCGCCAGCTCCAGACTCCGTTCCACCAGGACTGCCGCGTCAGACGGACGCGCCGCCCCGGTCGTTGTCGTCGTCCTCGATCGCGGAGACCGAGGCGCGGTCGTCGGAGCCCGACGGAACCCGAGCGTCGAGGATCTCTTCCTCGGCGATCGGAGCCCGCACGGGGCCTTGACCCATCTTCAGGACGTTACGCTTCAGACCCGGTATGTGCACGCGTTCGATGTAGTCGTGCCAGTCGATGGTCGTCGTGTCAAAGGGATAGGCGACCTTCTCATCCGCGTGCAACGCCTCGAACAGGCGCTGTGTCCGGGTCGTATCGAAGAGATAGGAGTGGTGGATGTAGGGTCCGTAGATGACCGTGTAGTAGTCGAGTCGCTCCGCGGCGCTCAGCAACGCGCCGACCCTGAACCGCCAGCGGCGCGTGCGCTTGTTCCTCGGCAGCCACTCCACGAATGCCAAGCACGCTCGCAACGGCATCAGGTAGCGTCGTCGATGACGCCGACGGAACGTAGCCGTATCTGGGAATGACCATTCGCGGAGTGTGACCGGCAGACCGTTTCGGTCGAGCATCGGCTCCGCCCGAAAGTGCGCCCGCGTGTGGTCGTACAGCGCTCGGAAGCGCAAGGGGTTCCGAGTACCCGTGGCAACCTGATAGACGCTGAGGCCGCCTTTCTCAGCGGTGTCTGGAAGCGCCGCCAGCATCGCGTTGACCACGAAATCGACGGGGATCAGGTCCATCACGATGGACGGATCCGCCGGGAAGTCCGGCACGCGACCCTTGCCGAATGCGACGATGATCGGGTCCGCCATGCGAAGGCCGTCGATCCACCCCGGTTCCGGTTCCACGAGGCTGCTTTCGATGATCGACGGGCGGATGATTGCCGTCGGCAGATCGCCGCGCGTCTGCGCGACCATCTGCTCGCCCATCGCCTTGGTGAACGTGTAGGTGTCGTTCCAGCCGCGTGCCTTCGCGCGTTCCATGCCGACCTGGATGAGCCGTTCCTTGGTCCACCGCTCTTGAATCGTCGCCGTCTGGCTGCGGACATACTCGCCGTCGCGCGTCTTTCCCTCCGCGCGCGCCACGTGCATCGCCTCGCGGACGAACGACCGCATGCGCTCCGGTTCCTGCGCCGCAGCCTCAGCCTGGCGGCATAGGCTCTGCAAGTGGGCGACTTCGGAGGCGAGATCGGCTGGGAGCACGGGCCCGCGCCAACCTTCGGGAACCTTGCCCTCGACAGGCAGCAGAGCCTCCGGGGCGACATCCGGGTTCGTGCCATTCACGTAAGCCGTGGAAACGTGGAGGAGGATCGCGTCGCGACAAGCCTGTGCGAACTCAACGAGGCGTCGAGGAGCTAGCGTGTTCAGTTCGACGGCGGCATCGAGTCGTTCGTCGAACACGACGACCGCTGCGCTATTGATGACGACCTGAACGCGCGAGGTGAGTTCTGCCCAGTCCTCGTCTGAGAGACCGAGATGCGAGGCGGAAATGTCGCCATCGACGACGCGCACCTTCTCGGCGATCCGCGACCGGAAGTCCTTGCCCCAGGTCTCTTTAAGGCGATTGAAGGCTCCGGTAGCCAGGATCTCGCGCTCGAAGCGCTCTTGGGCGGATTGCGGCTCCCCCTTTCCGCCGGATCGCGATCGTATGAGCAGATAGATGCGGTCGATGTCCGGTGCGGTGTGGAGCAGCTTCTCGACAAGGGGCTTGCCGAGAAACCCGGTGGACCCCGTGATGAGAACACACCGTCGTCCGAGAAACTGCCTGATCCGGTCGGTCACGATGCGTCCTCGGCGGCACTGCGGTTCTACGCCATGGCAGCCCAGGGCGGCTGACCGCGCAGAACGCTAGCACACGGCAATATCGAAGTCAAGAAATGACACGAAGTCAGAAATCAATCATCGCCGAGCTTCGGGCGACGTTCGGGGCACGCGAAGGCGGAGAAGACAGCCGTCCTCTCCGCCATCGGAAACGAGCCTGCATGTCTCGCGGGCTACTGCGACTTCACCTGAGCCCACATCGCTGCGAGCTTGCCGGAGGGCTCGACGGCGGTCGGCGTGTAGTTCATGATCTCGCCGGCTTCGGCGGCGGTCACCGCACGCGTGAAGACCATCACGTCATCGACCGTCATCGTCGACTTCCGCGCTGCGCAGCAGCCTCGGCTGTCGCGCCCGATGACGACATCGACAGTCGAGACCTTCACTTCGCCCTTCTGGGCGACTCGACCGGCTTCCTTGCCGTCGATGTAGTTGATGACGTTCGTGCCATCGAAGACGCCGACGATGTGGTGCCATTCCTTCATCGGGACGTTCTTGCTCGCCTTCGTCTGCCATGCGACGAAATCAGGCGTCCAGTAAAGAGGCTCCCATTCGAGACCGGGACCCTGCCAGTTGCTCACGTGGATCATCCACGTGTCAGCCTTTGTGATGATCGAGACGTGGGAATCCGGCGCCGTGTCCACCTTTGCCCAGGCGGCGAGCGTCAACGCGCCCTTCGCCTGCAGCGACGCATGGTGCTTGACGACGATCATGTTTCCGGCGGCGGCATCGCTCACCATCGCCGCCTTGCCGTGTTTGCCCGTCACCCACTGGACATCGCCCGTCAGAGCACCGTGATTGCCAGTGCCGGAGATGTCGTTGGCGACTTTGCCCGTTCCCTCGTCCAACGGCAGGTAGAGCACAAGCCCCTTCGTATCGAGAGCCTGCGCGGCGTGGATACCGACCCCAAGCAGCAACGCAAGTCCCATCGCCCATCGCTTCATGGCACTCTCTCCTTGATCCCTGACCCGTATTGTCGTCCGGTCGAGCCTAACGTACCAGACGCTCGCGTCGCCGTCAACCGGCGCGTTCATGTGGCTACTCGGCGCGCAGAGCCGCCCATGTCGTTGCCGCCTTCGCCCTCGGATCGACCGAGAGGAAGTTGCCTCCGTAGATCTCCTTGACCTCAGCGGCAGTGATCGCCCGGTTCCACACCATCACATCGTCCACGGACATCGTCGCCTTGCGCGCGTTGCAGCAGCCACGGCTGTCGCGCCCGATCACCACGTCAGCGGGCGTGTCGGCGATCGAGTTGCCGGCTTGAGCGTACTTACCCTTCTCGACGCCGTCGATGTACGTCAGAACCTGCTTGCCATCCCACGTCCCGACGATGTGGTGCCACTCCGATTTGGCGATATTGACGCTTGCCGCCGTCTGCCACGCGACGAACGCCGGCGTCCAGAACAGCGGCTCCCACTCGAATGCAGGGCCCCGCCAGTTGCTCAGATGGATCATCCACGTATCGGCTTTGGTGATGATCGAGTTGTGGCTATCCGGCATCGATTCCAGATTGCACCAGGCGACCAGCGACGCCGCCTTGCCCAGGTTCAGCGAGGCGCTGTTCTTGACGACGACCATGTTTGCGGGGGCGTCTTCGGTGACCTTGACCGCCTTCCCGAACTTCCCCGCGACCCAGCTCACCTTGCCCGAGAACTTGCCGTCGTTCTTGTTGCCCGATTCGTCCTTCGCGATTTCTCCGGAACCTTCATCGAACGGGAGGTAGAGCACCAACCCGTTCGTGTCCAGCGCCGAAGCCAAGTGCGCCCCAGCGAAGAGGACGAACGCAAATACCGATATCGCGATACGTCTCATGCAGGTTCCCTTCCGATCCAGTCAGCGAGCGCTGGACCCCCACAGAGATTGCGGGCGCCGTCCGGCGCAACTATGCCTACAGTCTAGCAAGCGAGAGCAGGCACCGCAACGGGGGGAGGTCTCGGTGGCTCCGACGCGGCGCGGTTGACTTCCCACTGGCGCGATGACGGGCTATAACTTCGCGTGAGGGAGAGACCGACTCGGGTGGGACATCCAGGGAGGCATCCAGCAGATGATTGGAATCTCACGCCTTCTGAACGGCACGGTGACAACCGGAGATGCGCTGCGATACGGGCGATCCACCGCCCGGGGTCCCGCCCACCTCCTCCACTATTCCGACGACAAGAAGCCCGTCGTCGTGTGGAACTGCACGCAGCGATGCAATCTGCGCTGCATCCACTGCTACGCGAACTCGCGGAACCAGGAATACCCCGGCGAGCTGACGACCGACGAGGCGATGCGGTTCATGGACGACCTCGCCGCCTACAAGGTTCCCACCGTGCTCTTCTCCGGCGGCGAACCCCTGATGCGCCCCGACCTCTTCGAGATCGCCGAGCACGCTCGCGGGGTCGGGCTCCGAGCCGTCCTCTCGACGAACGGGACGCTCATCGACGACGAGACGGCGGACCGCATCCGCGACGCGGGGTTCACCTACGCCGGCATCAGCCTCGACGGCATCGGCGCCGTGCATGACCGCATCCGGGGGGTCAAGGGCGCGTTCGAGGACACGCTCGAAGGACTGCGACGGGTCCGCGACCGAGGCGTGCGGGTCGGGCTGCGCTTCACGGTTCACGCGAAGAACGTCCAGGAACTTCCGGCGATCTTCGAGCTGATGGCGCAGGAAAGCATCCCGCGTTGCTGCATCTACCACCTGGCGTATGCCGGGCGCGGCGAGAAGCTGAGCCGCTATGACCTGACGCCGGAGGAGACGCGGTCGGCACTCGACCTGATCTTCGAGCAGGCGCGGCTGTTCCACCAGCGCGGCATCGATCTCGACCTGCTGACCGTCGACAACCACACGGACAACGCCTACCTCTACATGCGGCTCCGGGAAGACGATCCCGACCGCGCGGAAGACGTCCTCAAGCTGCTCCAGTGGAACGGTGGGAACCAGTCCGGCATCGCCATAGCGGCGGTCGATCCGAGAGGCAACGTCCATCCCGACCAGTTCTCGTGGGAACACACGTTCGGCAACGTGCGCGAGCGCGCCTTCGGCGACATCTGGATGGATCGCACCCATCCCTATCTGGCGATCCTCAAGGATCGCAAGAGCCACCTGAAGGGCAGATGCGCCGTCTGCAAGTGGCAGGGGATCTGCAACGGGAACCTGCGGATCCGAGCGGAGAGCTACTTCGGCGATCCGCTCGCTCCCGACCCCGGCTGCTACCTGACCGACGAGGAGTGCGGCATCCAGCCGGGAACCCCCGAAGCCGCCGCCGCTGCCGAGTTCTTGGTTCCCATTCAGGTGAACTCTCCCCAGTCCCAGTCCGCCACACACACGGCGTAGCCGCCTGAGCGGGTCGAGAAGGAGCCGCGCGTGAACGGGAATCTCCACGAGAAGGCGGATGCGGATCGGCGGCACATGAACGCCCGGATGACCGAGATCGACTTCAACGAATCGCCCTTCACGGTCATCTGGGAGGTCACGCGCGCGTGCGCGTTCGCATGCGTCCACTGTCGCGCCGAAGCGCAGCATCGCCGCCATGCCGACGAGCTGACGACCGAGGAGGGGTTCAAGCTCCTCGAAGACATCAAGTCGTTCGGTAACCCGATCATGGTGTTCACGGGCGGCGACCCGATGATGCGCCGCGATCTGTTCGACCTGCTGGGCAAGAGCGTCCAGCTCGGGCTGCGCACGTCGCTGACCCCGACGGCAACCGCGCTCGTCACGCGCGAGCGCCTCGAACGCGTCCGCGACGTCGGCGTGCTGCGGATCGCGCTCAGCCTCGACGGACCCGACGCGCAGACACACGATTTCTTCCGGGGGTTCGCCGGCTCGTTCGCGCGGACGATGGAGATTCTCGAGACGGCGCAGGACCTCGGCATGAGCTTGCAGGTCAACACGACCGTCAGCCGGTACAACCGCGACAAGTTGGACGACATGACCCCCTTCCTCGAAAAGTACGGGATCGTCCAGTGGTCCGTGTTCTTCCTCGTCCCGACGGGCAGAGGTCAGACCGCCGACATGATCACCGCCGAGGAGCACGAGGAGGTCTTCAACTGGCTGTGGGAGCTCTCCAAGCACGCGCCGTTCGACATCAAGGCGACGGCCGCCCAGCACTTCCGGCGCGTCGCGATCCAGCGCGAGCGGCAAGCTCAGCGCGAATCGGGTGAACGCGGACCCGTGCGCTTCGCAGGAGCCGGATTCCGGTATGCGGACGGACTGCATCGCCCGATGCAGGGCGTCAACGACGGCAAGGGCCTGGTGTTCGTCTCGCATGTTGGCGACGTGTACCCCAGTGGGTTCCTGCCGATTTGTGACGGCAACGTGCGCGTGAAGTCGCTGGTAGACATCTACCGGAACGCGCCGCTCTTCCGCGAACTGCGCGATCCCGACTTGCTCAAGGGCAAGTGCGGGCGGTGCGAGTACCGCGTCGTGTGCGGCGGGAACCGAGGGCGCGCCTACGCGCTGACGGGGGACTACCTCGCGTCCGAACCCATGTGCAACCACGACCCGATGATGGAGGCAATGGCGTCCGTCTGAGGCGTGCCGTTCTCCGGCAGGTGCGCTACACTGCTCCGGGGGATTCCACATGGCACG
>Ga0194120_10001838_pt1 | contig 37508 bp, 37 predicted proteins | sample TA2MahCa65mmetaG_FD_148642 | JGI IMG/M metagenome (GOLD analysis project Ga0194120, IMG submission 148642) | Freshwater microbial communities from Lake Tanganyika, Tanzania - TA2015019 Mahale Deep Cast 65m | ecosystem: Environmental > Aquatic > Freshwater > Lake | place: Tanzania: Lake...
CGCCCCCCGGTGATCCTGGAGAAGATCCATAAAAACATCCTGTACCACCTCCTGCACCTTTGAGTTGGATATTTACGGATGTGACCCCAGTGGGCACTGTGAATGTGTGCGTGCCAGGAGTGGTGTAGTTGTAAGAACCAGGTACAACATTGTTCACCGTTACACTCACAACTGCACTCGTCGTTTGGTTCCCCGCGGCATCGCGCGCGACGGCGGTGAGGGTATGCGATCCGTTGGCAGAACCCGTGGTACTCCAAGAGGTACTGTATGGAGAGGTCGTGTCTTCGGCTCCGAGGTTTGCACCGTCGAGCTTGAACTGGACGCCGACGACGCCGACGTTGTCGGAGGCGGTGGCATTGACCGCTATAGTGCCCGCGACAGTGGCACCGTTTGATGGTGCGGTGATGGAGACCGTCGGGGCAGTGACGTCATTAGACACTGTCACCGAAATGGGTGAGCTCGTCGTTGTGTTGCCGGCAGCATCGCGCGCGACGGCGGTGAGGGTGTGTGAGCCATTCGCTGTCGATGTCGTATTGTACGAAACGCTGTAGGGAGAGGTCGTGTCTTCGGCTCCGAGGTTTGCACCGTCGAGCTTGAATTGCACACCCGCAACGCCGATGTTGTCGGAGGCGGTGGCATTGACCGCTATAGTGCCCGCGACAGTGGCGCCGTTTGATGGTGCGGTGATGGAGACGGTGGGGGGAGTGGTGTCGCCAGCACTCCATGAACAGGCGGACGCATTATAGTCAAACACCCACGAGGAGCCGTTGCACACACAGATGCGACCGGATCCTGCGTACGCGATGGTGCCCTTTAATGACGCTGAGCACGTGGCTGGTGCAGACGTATGTTTCTTAAGATGCACAGTCCCGTTTACGTCGAGAGTTGCGACCGGCGACGATGTCTGTATCGCTACGCTGCCGCCTAAGTAATAGAGACTCGTTCCTGACAATGACCACGGGCTTGTTGTCCATGAACTGATGCAAGAGCCGCCGATGCAATATCCTGTGTCTGAACCAATCGCGGATGCCCAAAAACTGCCCGATTTTACTTGAGAAACGGGACCGATATTTATAGGCAGGGGCGTATTGCCGCCGGGGGCCGTCTGTGTGGGACCTGTCCAGGCAAAGGCCACATTCACCGAGAAAGCAATGGTCATTATGCCCATCGCGATAAGCGTATTCGGTATGTTGGTGTTATTGTTCATGTCATTTTTCCTCAAATGTCGGAACAATCCTGACCGTCGTTTGCGCATCGTATGAGAGTATCGGGACAGCGGCACCATTGCAATGAAGTGTGTAGGTCGTGTTTTCATTGATAGGGCCACTCGTGACCGTGGCAGATGCCTGGCCAGCCCACGAATCACCATTGGTGCCCGTCACCGTGCAGGATGCCGGGTTGGCATTCGCGACATCCCATGAAATTTGAACAGTATCTCCTGGGCGCACGAGACGTGGCGTAGCAGTAATACCCCCTGGGACTGTACCTTCGCCTGGAGAAGGGGGCACAAGACATGCGTTTCCAGAGCAGCCATATCCGTATGATGCGAACTGGCAAGTCGCATCAGTGTAGGTGCAATCGGCGTTGTAATGTCGAATCGTCTGGCCATCTATACAGACATCGGAATTGGGAACGCAGGGTTGGAATGTTGTCTGCGCCTGGAAATAGTATGGTCCGCTGTTGTAGTTGGATGCAGTATAGGACGCTAGCTCATTGGCATAGTACGGGGCACTCGGCGCGAGTCCAGCAAAGGAAAGCCACCCTACCACCGTGCTTCCCCACGCATAACCGCGAAACGCACCTCCACTCAATGAAGGGCCGTACCCCGCTCCACTCAGGCTGATCCAGCCGTCCCATCCTCCGCCATATGCAAGCGCACGGAACCACCCACTCATTGCACCAGTGGTGATGTTGATAGAGGGCGTACATGGGGCGGAGGGACAGGCAGACACATCGGCACCTTGTGCACTCACCCAGCCGATGTTGTCGCTCCATGCATAACCAGCAACCGTACCATTCGGCGCTATCCACAATCCATAATTTGATGTGCCACACGAGCTCGTATTGGAACAACTGAATGACACCCAGCCGATGTTGTCGCTCCATGCATAACCGGTGATGGGCGTTGCCGACTGAGACGACACTAAAGGAGGTAAGGTGAGTATGGCAACGCCCAAAAGCACTACGCCTACAAGAAGTAGTGTGATTGATGGAATACGTGTGCGTACCTGTGCATGCATGGAAATGATTATTGCGCATTACGGAGAGAATCCAATAACTTCAACTTTGCTTCCGTCTCGACGGCCGTGGGGACCTGAGAACCATCCGGCGCAGTGACAACGGTCTTTTGTACTTTACCGGAATTTTCCTCAATCTGTGCGACGACCGCGCGATGAGCAGCAGCGAGATTGTCGAGAAGGGCTGTCTTCTCTTCATCGGTCTTAGGAGCGGGCGGCTGACTGGCGATCAGATCATTGAGCGTCTGTGCGGCAATGTCTTTCTTTTGGAGTGAATACCAAAGTACCACATCCGCCGAGACGGCTGCGAGAAAAAGAAATGAGAGGACGATGGTAATAAGTTTCCAATTCGTCCACATACTTTCACGTGCGGGTACAGCACTCATATCTAACAGTATATCTGCTGGTCACGCATGGAAGTGTGTTATCCACATGTGGATTATATGCGCATCAAGACGACTACCGCGCGCTTGCCGCGCTTGAGGAGTGCGAGGCCGTTGTGAAAATCTGATTCCGCGATCGTATGGGCGGCATCGCTCACCCGTGCACCATTGAGTGAGACGGCGCCATCTTCAATGAATTGCCGCGCTTCGCGCTTGGAGGAGGCAATGAGGCTGCCGACGAGCGCATCAATAATAGTGTCCCCCGCGGCGACTTTGAGCATCGGCGCTTTGATCGCCCGCAGGATGTCGGCATCCGTTTCGGTGATGTCGACAATGTCTTTTGAGTACAGTATTTCGGGTGTCATTTCGCAGCCGCGAGCGATTTCTTCGCCGTGGACAAGCTGCGTCACCTCAAAAGCGAGCTTTTTCTGTGCGATGCGGTGCGATGGATCGGCACTATGCTCGGACATGACCGCGTCTATCTCGGGCTTGGAGAGCATTGTCATCTTGAAGAGGAACTCTTCGACCGATTCATCATCGGTGTTGAACCAAAACTGGTAAAACTCGAAGGGGGAGGTCTTGGCAGAGTCGAGCCAGACCGCGCCGCCCTCACTCTTGCCGAATTTCTTGCCGGTGGATTTGTTGATGAGAAGCGGACATGAGAAGGCGTAGGTGGTGTCGCCCGTTTTTCTGCGGATCAGATCAATACCCGAGACCATGTTGCCCCACTGATCGGAGGCGCCGATCTGGAGATCACAGCCGTATTCCTGATGCAGATGTAGGAAATCATACGACTGGAGGAGCATGTAGGAAAATTCGGTGTATGAGATCCCCTCTTCCTGATTTTGAATGCGATTTTTGACCGAATCACGCTGCAGCATGGCATTGACGGAGAAATGCTTGCCGATATCGCGCAGGAAGCCGATCAGATCGAGTGACCCTAGCCAATCGGCATTATTGACGATCTGAAAATCCAGTCCACCGAAGAGGTATTCAGCCTGGACGCGCAATGCAGCGGTATTGTGGGTGACCGTCGCGTCGTCTAGGAGATTGCGCTCTTCACTCTTGCCCGATGGATCGCCGATCATGCCGGTACCTCCGCCGACAAGGAGGATCACTTTGTGTCCCGCCTCCAGAAAACGGCGTAGCACAAGGAGGGCCTGTAGATTGCCAATATGGAATGAATCGGCAGACGGATCGATACCGAGATAGACGGTACGCTTCTGACCAGACACCGGATCGGTGATCTCTTCGAGCGTCTCGGATGAATACTGGTAGACGTATCCGCGCTCGCGCAGCGTATCAGAAAGCTTTTGCATGATAAAAATATACCATAGAAAGGGCGTCTCGCGGATACACCGCGAGACGCCCTCCGAAACACCCTCATTGGACAGAGCAAGTACTGTGCTAATTTGGCAAAGTGACATTCCAGGTCATTCCAAGTCACGTTTGTGAAGGTCTGACCTCCACAGAGTGGTTATTGCTCTTTTGGTCTCAAAAGTGGGAACATTTGCGCCTCGTGAGCGGGGCGATTTTCGAGGAATGAGAAGAGACGCTCAGAGATACCGAGTCCGAAGGCTGGCGGCATACCGTATTCGAGCGCACGGACGTATTCGAGATCGAGTCGCTGCGCTTCATCGTCACCCGCCTCGCGCATCGCCTGCTGCTCTGCGAAGCGTCCGTACTGATCCTGTGGATCATTGAGCTCGCTGAAGCCCTTGCCCATCTCAGAGCCAGCGATGAGTATCTGGAATCGCTCGACAGTACGCGGATCGCCCGCAGAGCGCTTGGCCAATGGCTCGAGGTATACCGGGACATTGACGAGAAATGCGGGGCCGCTGATCCCCTTGCGGATCACCTTCCACAGATGATCCACAGCGCGCGCGAGATTGAGCTCTTCTCCTACTTGAATATCTCCATCGCGTACAGCCTGTATAGCCTCTTCTTCGTTGCAATTGAGCGGGTCGACACCGAAGCGCTCCCGGATGACGGTGCAAAAATCCACCTCCGGCCACTGCGCAGCAAAGTCGACCTGATGACCATTGATCTCAAATGTGTATGTGCCATACACTTCTTTCACGATTGTGCGATACATGTCTTGCATGAATCGCTGTCCGCCACGCATGTCATTGAATGCTTCGTATGATTCCACCTGCGTATAATCCTGCAAGTGCTCGCGCGACTGGCCTTCGTTGCGGAAGATGCGACCGATCTCGAAGACCTTGGGGTACCCGGCGACGAGAAGCCTCTTCTGCCAGAGCTCGCCACAGGAGATGCGCAGGTATACGTCCATGTCGAGCGCATTGTGATGTGTGATGAACGGCCGTGCATCGGCACCACCAGGGCTATTTTCAAGGACTGGCGTCTCGACTTCGAGGAATCCGCGATCGAGATAAAACTGGCGGATAGTCGCCCAAAATTTGGCGCGGCGGACAAACATGTCGCGCACATCGGTATTGAGGAGGATATCGAGATAGCGCTCGCGCAAGATCTTCTCCTCGTCTTTGAGACCGTACCACTGATCGGGAATCGGGATGAGCGATTTGGATGCCATGCGCCAGCTACTGACCTGCAGTGACTTCTCACCGCGCTTGGTGGTGAAGAGTGTGCCGGTGACTCCGATCCAATCGCCTGTATCCGAAGCATCTGCAAAGAGTGAAAAAAGTGCCTCGTCCATTGATTCTTTCTGAAAAACCGCCTGGAATTTACCCGTACCGCCTGTGGTGAGGGTACTCGAACCATCATAGAGATCAGCAAACATGATGCCGCCCTGTCCGCGGCGCGCCATGATACGCCCCGCGAGGCTTATCGTGGCACCATCACCCGCCAGCGCATCAAATCGCTCGGCCGCCTCGGCTAGCGTGTAATCCCGCCCGACCGTCGAGGGATACGGGTCCATCCCCGCCTCCTTGAGCATGTCGAGCTTACGCAATCGATCTTCACGAATATCTGCTTCTGCCATATGGGATCTATCATAACAGAAACCCACGGTTCCGCTTAATGGCACAAGTCAGACTTGTGCCTTAGAGCCTGTTCATAAGGCTCACTTCTGCATATATGACTTTTGGTCATGTATGCAAGTGTGCACTTATAAGTTCAACACAAAATGAACGGGCCCATACGTGTAGTCCACACATAACGGGTACGTTATTTGTGGACGAGCCCTTACCAATCTTCCAAAAAAATGTTGCTGTGCTCCTCTCGGATTTCCTTTGAATTCATATGCGTCATAAGCATATCCCAAGAAGCTGTCTTGAATGTCGATCCTTCCGTAACACCGAGGGAACGTAAATGTGCCATGTCAATAATGGGAGAAGCGCTTTTGAAAGCATGCGTTTGGAAACTGGTAAATGGATACTCTTTCGCCCATTGCCACGCGGTATCATAGTCGCGCAATGCTTCCCGTAATCCCCCTGGATATAACTCAAATACGTTTTTCACCGCGATGTACGGAACGATGTGATGGAAGTACGGATCAGAATCAATGGTCCGACTTTTGTATGCTCCTTGGAAAATACTTCCCTTCTCGTCATATTTTTCATTAAAGGCAGCACTCATACTTCCGCACAGTCGCTGCATAAATTTTGAGATGCCGCCCTCCCGAATCTCTTGGAGCAACAGATGGAAATGGTTTGGCATGAGCGTCCACGCAAGTATCGCCACCAAAGGATCTCGCTCGGGCCAATGATCTGGTCGTATAAACAATCGGGAGTCAAGGCACAAGTCTGACTTGTGCCTCTCTGGACTTGGAGAAGACTGGTGCTCGCGGCGATGTTTTGTTTGATGTGAATCGTTGAGCAGATACAAGATCCGCGCAAAGCGCCAACGATCCGCTTCATCACGGACAATTTCCATACCCCGTGCTCCACGTTTCACTACATGAACCACAGAGCCGACCCCAAATGGCTCAACTCTCATCAGCGCCATTATAGTGGCGTTTGCAGTTGGCACAAGTCAGACTTGTGCCATTGAACAAGAGGCTGCGTGTGGACCATGAGAGGCAAACCATGAGAGATTAAGTATCATGGCTGTATAATGAGACGATGCTCGATATATCGCCTCGTTGGACCTTTCGATACTCGCCTACATATTCGCGCAGCGCGATCCTACCGCACTTGCCTTCTTCCTGCATGTGACACAACTCGGCAGCGTGGTCGCTATCCTCTTTATCACGCTCGCCATCATACTTATACTCGCACTGCATCAGCGCCTCGCGGAGACGATCGGGCTCATCGTGGCAGTCGGCGGTACCGCAGTCTCTGCCCGCGCGCTCAAGACCCTGATCGAGCGCCCGCGCCCTGACGCAATGTACCAGGCGTATTTGGAGACCGGCTATGCACTCCCGAGCGAGCACACCGCACTCTCGACCGCACTGTGCGCTTTTCTCGTCTATCTCGTATTCCGGATCGCTCCTTCACAAGGAGCGCGTACCGTCGCCGTATGCGCGGCGGTCCTCATCGTCGCCGAAGTCGGCTTCAGCCGCATGTATCTCGGCGTGCACTACGCCAGTGATGTGGCCGCCGGCTTCGCGCTCGGCATCATCATGGCCGGAATCGGCATTCTGATTGAGTGTGCGATTGAACGCATCACTTCCCGACCGCAGCGAGTACGGGCTCGGTAAAGACTATGTAGTGCGCGACGAAAAGCAGGGTCCCCATGAGTCCGATCAGAAATCCTGCACCGGTGGCATGGCGGATGTGGTGTTTGCGCAGCTCGAAGCGCGTCGTGTAGGCAAGCGCCGCGAGGATAAAGAGCCCGAGCGCATAATACAGGTACCAGAGCATCTGATGCGGGACGCCGATCAGATAGGCCCATGCGGGTGCTGCTTTTTCGTAGACAGGTTTTATCTCGACAGGGACCGCATCTTCTACGGCCTTGTGCGTGGCATTTTGAGCAATCGCTTTTTGTGGCGATGATGCCTCAGGGGTGGGCGCGACATCGACAGCATGCTGCGCGGCAGCTACGACAGCGCGCGCTTCTGCGCCTGCCACACTACCCTGGGGCACCGGGATCACGCGCTGCGCGAACGCGGGCTCTTGTGGATCTTTCGGCACCACTGCTGTCTGCGCTTGCGCGATCGGGCTCGCCTGCGTCTTGGGCGAAGCAAATGCCTGCACGACAAACGTCGTCATGCGGCCCTGATACATGCCGATCGCCGTCGCAATGCCGATCTCGGTGAAATGCGCATTGAGGATGTTTTCGCGATGTGTGGGGCTATTCATCCATGCGCGCTCCACGCCCGCCGAATCGGAAAAGTCGATCGCGAGATTCTCCCCTGCGTATTCGTATTCATATCCCGCCTTATCAAACCAATGCCACGGGTCGGTGCCATCGGGTGCCGTGTGGGCGAAATAGCCGAGCGCCGCCATGTGGTCAGCCTTGGCCTGCGCCGCCGCGACCAAGACCGGATTGACCTTGAGAGCCGAGAGGTCGTGGGCCATACGATCACCATTGGTGAGATCGACGATAACCGAGGATATGACCGAGGCCACCTGAGGGAAACGCATCGCATAGTGCGGCACGGCCGCACCTGCACCAAACATGAGTACGATGACGATCGTGAGTGCACTGATCGATGCGCCGCCGAGGAGCTCGAATTCGCGACGCGCCTTTTTGCTCCGCGACAAGAGCGGGGCCGCGCCCCTGGCGCGGCCCCGCTCGCGCTTGCGCTTCCGATTGATCGGCACCTTCATTGCTCTATTTTCGCATGCTTTTGCACAATACAAAACGGACCCTCCACAGATGGACTCGTACATACACTTGCTACTATCGATGGACTGTGTTATTACACTTCCAGCTCGATACAGACAAAGGAGGCACCGATGTACCATCGGATGAATGCTTGGTTGGAGAGGGAGATAGTGACCAAACATGTGCCCTATTTCGTCATTCTAGCGATTTTATGTGCTTTCATCGCAGGTGCACTCGGGCAGACACTCCTCTCTCTGTGGGGGATACAAGTATCAAAGGGGAATGTGGTAGATATCAGGCAGGCATTATCATTCTGGGGATTTATGGACCTTATGATCCCGGCGATAGTACTCGAAGAATTGATATACCGAGCACCTCTGATGATCGTGGCGTATTTAGACCCTCCATTGATCATCCCGTCCATCTTGATATCTTCGGCACTCTTCGGATGGGCACATGGCGACTGGACTAATCTGTTCGTACAGGGAATAGATGGGATCATATTTTCCGTGGTGCTTTTAAAGTGTGGGGGCATGCACAACAAACTCGTCAAGAGCGCCTTATCCGTGACTATGACCCACGCACTCTACAATATGAGTGTCTGGACGCTGGTCACGCTCAGATAATTATATTCACCAGACTACATCCGCCGACATATCAGGTGTCGGCGGGTTTTCTTTTGGGACACATCCAAACACTACCTCCCCATCACATGTGCGTGATCATTCCATGTCCACAGCCACCAGGGTCGCGATACTGTCTCGTCGTAGATGAGGAGTGATATGCCGGCATTGGCCGTGCGCAGCGACGAGAGGAAATGCTCGCACAACTGTGGCGTGAGACTCTCGCCACAAATCGCGACAGCGAGCATCACGCGCATGAAGTATCCGTGCATGACGACGACGATTTCGTCCCGTGGATGCTCCGTGAGAAGCAATAACGCCTTGCGCGCGCGAGCCGTCATATCTTCATAATTCTCTTCGTCACTATGTCGCCACCCAGCTTGCGTAAAATGCGCAGCCACGAGCTTATCGATCTCAAGTGATGATGGGTCAGAACGCTCCATACCGATCTGTATTGAGGGTTTGCGTCGCTCGACGAAGAGGTCAGAATACTCAATCTCAGTATCCCAGCTGGTATGCTCGGCGATGATAGCGGCCGTCTCCCGTGCACGCTGCATAGGGCTCGATACGAACGCTGTAAAAGGTATACCTGCAAGCCGCGCCCCGAGCGCATGCGACTGCTCGCGCCCATGCTCGGTCAGTCCGCCCTCAGTACTCTGCCAGCGATTGTCCGCATTGCCTTCGCTTTCGCCATGTCGGATCAGATAGATTTTCTTCATCGTCCTATTGTACAAAAAAGAAAGGCCGCCGGCGAACCTAAAGGTTCGCCGGCGGCAGATTGCACTACACCACCAGCTCCACGTAGTCAGACTATGTGGATTTTTTAGAGCACAAATTGGCCCTTGGTGTAGATGACTTTGGTCTTGCCGTCATGTAGGTGCGCGGTCACGGTGCGTGGTGCGGTCGAGACGACGTCGGTATGCACGGATGAGTCGTTGTAGCCGAGTTTTTCTGCTTGCGCTTTGGTCATCTTGGAGACGTCACCTGAATAGCATTCTTTGTATGAAGCACCGAGCGCAATGTGCGTATTGCCCTCCGGACCCCCCATGTTTTCGTCGAATAGGGTCTCGGCCATGAAGCGCGTGATGCGCGAGAAGCGCGTATCGGTGAGCGAGAATTCGCCGACCATATTGGCCCCCGGCGTCTTGATCATCTCTTTGAGCAGATTTTCATTGGTCTTGGCACTACTCTTGATGACCTTGCCACCTTTGAAGTGAAGTTCGATACCCTCTACTTTGTTGCCGTAGCGGAAAAGCGGCTGGTTGACGCGTAGCCAGCCCTCGGTACCGCGCCTATCTGGTGAAGTGAAGAGCTCGAAACTCGGGATATTGCGCCCGCTGCCGCCGAGCCATACACGCTTGTCGCCCAGCTGGATCCAGAGGTCGGCATCGGGACCCGCGACATGCAGCCGGTCAATCTTGGGCGAGAGGGTATTGAGCTTGCGGCGATATGATTCGAGCGCGCGGTACACGTCTTTCCATTTTCTAATCGGATCTTTCTCATCGAGGAAACATGCCTTAATGATCTGGTCCCAGTATTCCTCACTGGTCAATCTGGCTTCCTGTGCCATGGCCTCGGTGCCGTAGAGTGCAATAGTCCAGGTAAATTTTCCCTTGTGCTCTTTTTCGGTGCGCCAATCGCGATAGGGCTTAATCGCTTCGCCGCGCCGCATGATTTTTTTCGGATCGACTCCGTTGAGGGCATGCGGATCATTGGATGCGGCAATGTAGACTGAGTGGTCGATATGATCGACGAGCGCGCGCATGTATTTCGCCGGAAAAAAGTCGATCTGGTGATTCTGTGCGAGCTCGAAAAAAGTCCGCTGCATGCCGGCGTCGTCGTCGAGATGATAATCCGACACCATATGCCCGCCGGCTTTTACGATTGCCTGATGAAGTGCGACGAAGAGGGGCTTAGCGCTTTCGGTCGTCGTGACGCGGACGACCTCGCCCTTTTTGATACCTTTGCCACCACCGAGCGCAAAATTGACCAGCACATCGGCGTATTTCTCTAGTATGTCTTTTGATGGTGTGTATGACATAGCAAGAGGATACTGCCATTTACCCTCCACGTAAAGAAAAACATCGTGACTCCGGGACAGTGTCAAAAGTCTGTCAAAAGTCAGACTTTTGACAGACACCCTTACTTAGGTGTCGAGAATGAATATAGTTGTCAAAAGTCAGACTTTTGACACTTTTAACCACTACATTCTCGACACCTCCAGCAAGGGTGTGTATAGTCTGGGGAGTACATGGCACACGAACATCGAGGGTATAGCGATGACACAGGGGACACACACCTGAAATGACACCTGACAAAAAGCGCTCCACTCGTTCATTCTTGATGATGCATCGATCGTTTTTGATAAAGTTGGGGATGGGGCTCGTCTTCCTCCTCTTCTTTGCTGTTTTCTGGTGTACCATCACCTACCTAAGCTCGTACTATGGTGCGAGACACGGCGTGGCATCCACCCCGCTTTATCGCATGGAAACATCCCATGCATATGTCCGCATGATTCAAGGTACGCCGCTCGCCACGCGCGTACTCCATAAGCGATCCGATCAGACATATGCGAGCGGACTCGGAAGCTGCAAACTCGAAGACGGGGGCGCCTTCATACGCGGTACTGCCCGCATCGAGGGAGTACCGATGAGGATCACGGAGTCAAATGACAACGATGCCACATTCGGACTCTACGTGCCGCCCCACCAGACGCCATCAGGAGATGGATTCTGCGAGTCGGGGTTCGTCCAGATACAGTCTGATGAACTGCCGAAAGCGTTCAAGCCATAACGGCGTAGCATGCGAAAGCGCCCGACGGAAAAATCCGTCGGGCGCTTCATTTTTATGTTTACCTTCACTGCTTAGATCCCGTTCATGAGGCTCACTTCTGCATACATGACTTTTGGTCATGTATGCAAGTGTGCACCTATAACTTCAACACAAAATGAACGGGCCCATAAGTGTAGTCCACAAATAGCGAGTACGTTATTTGTGGACGAGCCCTTACTGTGTGGTGGTTGCTGTTGTGGTAGCAGCAGCTGATGCACTCACACGCATCTCTTTGAGCGCCTTCGCGATATCGCCCGCCATCTTGCGCGCCGACTTGATGTCTTCGCGCGCAGCCTTGAGCTTGGCCTGCGCGTCTTTGAGGGCTTTCTTATTGGCATCCGCGATAGCTTTGTCGCCGTTGTCGGGCTTCAAGGTCGCCGTGAGCGCGATCGCTGCCTCAGCCGATGCTTTCGCGCTATCAATCTTTGTCTTCATGTCGGCAAGAGAAGCGCTGAGTGCTGCCGTGTCACCGCCTTTCGCCTGAGCTTCAGCAATTCGAGTCTCAAGCTTGCCCGCAAGCGTAGTCAGAGACGCCGCGGTGATCTGGAGACTATCAGCTGCAGTCGCGATGCGTCCCTGCGGCAAGACGAGCATGAAGATACGGTACGATTCCGTGATCGATTTAATGTCCGCCTTGAGCGTGTCGAGGTCTGTATCCGCTTCGATCTTCGCCTGCAGCGACAAAAGCATAGTGATCTGCGACTGTACGGTCCCGGAAATCGATGCTTTCATGTCGTCGCTCACACGGGCCATTGCCTGCACCTTTTCGGCGAGCGCTCCAAGTGCGGCAATGCGGCGTGCGATTTCTTCTTTGGCTCGCTCCTTACCCTTTTCGATGCGCGCGAGGGCCTTGTCCGAAGTTTTCGCTTTAACAGTCGTACTTGCCTTGGCAGCAACGGTCGGCGCGCCCCTATTGACCTCGATGGCAAACGCCGGTAGCGCGGCGCCAAATGCGAGTGTCGCCCCCATGACCATAGCGGCGGCTTTTAATTTCAGAGTGATGGTGTTCATAGAGTTATTCAGTTTGTGCGACCGGCTTATCATTAAAGCTTTCATCGACAGATGCCGATTGCGTATCGACGGCCTTGAGCTGCGTATCGATGGAAATCAGATCCGCTTCGAGACCTTCGTCTGTCGACGGACCGATATCAGGCGTATTTGATACCTGTTCGGTGGTAGTGGCCACCTGCTGTGTATCGGCAGGATTTTCCTCCATCATCTGCGGCGATGCATAGTACCAATAAATAAAGCCGACGACCGCAAGGACGACGACGAGAAGAAACACGATGACTTGCCAGGGTTTGAACATACTGTGTGGAATTGAATTGATAAGGGCTCGTCCACAAATAATGTACCCGTTATGTGTGGACTACACTTATGGGCCCGTTCATTTTGTGTTGAAATTATTTATGAACGGGACCTAAGGGTTCGTAGCTTTTTATAGAGCCCGTCCGTCTATGCTACAACGCGAATAAATGAACGCAAGTGTCGCGTCCGTGTGTAATACCATCTCCAAAATATATTGTCCGGGTAAAAGTACTTGTTTATAATTCGCGGCCGCGAATCATAAACAAGTACTACAAAAACACAGGAACGGGTTTGTTGGGAATGGTATAAGGGCTCGTCCATGAATGCTAAGGGCTCGTCCACAAATTAACGTACCCGTTATGTGTGGACTACACTTATGGGCCCGTTCATTTTGTGTTGCAGGTATTTATGAACGGGACCAAAAAGCAGGCGGCCCCTTGAGGGGCCGCCTGCCAAACCTCTATGACTCCTACAGATTAGCGCCTCGGGCGCGCAAACGAGCGCGATTCACGGCGTGGTCCGCGGCCAAATGATGCGCGAGAACCCGCGGGAAAGGGCCTTCGAGAGCGAAAACGTCGCTCCTCTCCCTCCTCCACAATCGGCATTGGGGAGCGCGAAGGCGGCAAATCCGGCATCTGCGACAGCGGGATCGACATACGGATCAACCGCTCGATATCACGGATCTCGCGTCGCTGCGATGGCTCGGCAAACGAGATCGCATGGCCTTCCGCTCCGGCGCGCGCCGTGCGGCCAATGCGGTGCACGTAGTCTTCGCTCGTCGAGGGAAGATCGTAGTTGACGACAAGCTCGATACCTTTGACATCGATACCGCGCGCGGCGATATCGGTCGCCACGAGCACGCGATAGGAGCCCTTCTTGAATCCTTCGAGCGCCAGGCGTCGCTGACTCAGCGATCGATTGGAGTGTATCTCGGCAGCCGTGTGTCCCATCGCCTTGATCTGGCGCATGATACGCGATGCGCCGTGCTTGGTGCGGGTGAAAACGATCGTCGATCCCACGTTTTTGCTCAAGACCGATTCGAGCAAGCGCACTTTATCCTGTTTGGGGACGATGAAAAATTCTTGCGAGACGCGCTCAGCGGTCGTACCCGGCGGTGAGACTTCGATCGAGACCGGCGTCTTCATGTGCTTGGTCGCAAGGTCCATGATCTCGCGGCTCAGCGTCGCCGAGAAGGCAAACGTCTGACGCTCCGTGGGTACAGCAGCGATGATCTGCTTGATCTGCGGCCAGAAGCCCATATCGAGCATACGATCGGCTTCGTCGAGCACGAGGACTTCGATACCATCGAGACGAATCGTCCCTTGCTGCAAGTGATCGATGAGTCGTCCCGGTGTCGCAATGATGATGTTGGGACTGCGGCGCAAGTCATTGACCTGTATATTCATCGAAGCGCCGCCGATGAGCACGGCTCCGCGCAAGCCCAAAGGCCGCGCGAAATTGCCGAGTGATTCATAGACCTGGAGCGCGAGCTCACGTGTCGGCAGGAGGATGAGCGCTTTGCCGCGCGTCACAGCAAGCCGCTGCACGACGGGAATACCGAATGCGAGCGTCTTGCCCGTGCCGGTCTGTGCGATACCAACGACGTCACGACCCTCGACACCGGCCGGAATGGCCTGGTGCTGGATCGGCGTCGGTGAGGTGAGACGCAGTTTATCAATAATAGCCAGAATCTCTGGCGCAATGCCAAGACCTTGGAATGTCGGCGCATTCGTATGCGCCTCTGTACCTGTAGAATGAGACATATGTGTAATGAGAACCATTAAAAACGCACAGATGGCTCCCTACATATACGAAACTCAATGTCAGAGCCGAGTTTTGTTCGTTGGAAGGGATTATAACACACCCCATATTTTTTGCAAGCCCTTACATAAGAAAAGCGCTCCGTTGCCGGAGCGCTATCACAGAGACGAGCCCTGCAGTTTTTCGAGTCTTAGGCAAGCAAAATGTGCTTACCGGCCGACTTCATCATTTCGTCGCGAAGGGTGTACACCTCCACCTGGTCGCCTTGTTGAGCGACTACGGCGACATACGCCCCCGTATTGAGGCCGGCTTTGGCCGCCGCGCGGATGGCGTCGGTCGAAGCGAAGAGAAGAACCTCAAAGGCTCCTTTCGCGGTGTCGATGAACGATATCCGCATCGGTTTCGTCACCGAAACCTTCGCGGCCTCCGGACACTGCGTCGTGACCGGCTTCACTCCATACCGCTGGGGATTGCGACCATGCTCTTTGACGACACGGAACCACTCCCGTGCGTCGCCAATCTTGCCATCCGCGCCGATCGGATCATCGACGATGACAGCATAAGCGCCGTTACCGAGTGAAGACCACTCCTTCTCGGTCACCGGAATGCCCGAGAGCTTCTTTCCATCCGCCGCATAGACGACGATGGCCGACCTCGAACGGATCGCTTTGATCCGCTCTTGGCGTGCCGCCTGACGCACTTCAGCTTCTACAGCCTGACGCGCTTCCTCGTCTTCGCGCCGACGAGCCTCGTCGAAATCGAAGAGTTTCTGTTCGATTTCGGTGAGCTTAACCTTCTTCTTGAGGAAGTCGGCCGCAGCCCTTTTGAGGTCGATGGTCACCCGCAGATCGTGCTGCTTGCTGCCGCTGAGCGATGAAAGCGGAATGACCCGCTCGACCGCGCCGCTGCCGCTGCCACAGAGAGCGACCACAACCGCCTCGTCCGCTTTCGCGAGCAAGCCGACGCCATGGAAATTCTCTTTCTTGAAGGTCCACAATTCCTCCCCCTTGTCGTCAGCGATGCTCGCGACGAGGAAAGGGCGGTCTTGGAAGGCCTTACTGCGAATCATGGTCAGGATAAAGACGGCACCGCCGTCTTTGATGGTGACCCTCTCGACCTGATGCGTCGAGGTGTCTTCCGTGTCCCAAGTCAGAAGACCCGGGAAGGAGAATCGGCTGGTACCGTTGGACATGTTCGCCTCCTAAGCGATGTTTGATAGTAAGAACACAGCACAGTCTGGACGCTTCGCGCGTCACATCCTACGCTGTGGTTCAATTATACACCATATATACAGTTTGTCAATAATCTGCTATACTCCCATAATATGGCAAAAAATAAGGACATATGGGATGTCATCGTGATCGGCAGCGGGCCCGCGGGGATGATGGCTGCTCTTACGGCGGCCCAAGGGGGCGCGCGCGTCTTGCTCCTTGAGAAGAACGCGACACTCGGCAAAAAACTCCTCATCACCGGCGGCGGGCGATGCAACGTCACCAATTAAAAGCCAAGCGTCGCTGGGCTTTTTGTGTTTGTGGTATAACGAATATAAGGCGTAATCCGTAAGGCGACGCCTTACGGAGTAGTAAGGTGACGCCTTACGGATTACTCAGGTAGCAGAAGTCCGCGCGGTAGCGCGGACTTCTTGCGACGCGCACTACACGTTACTGGAGTAATTCAGTATCAATTTGACCAAGCTCAGCATCGAGGGTGTCGGTCGAGAGCGCTTCGATCTCGGCAGCGACTAGGTCGGCCTCTGCCGAAACCTGCGCCTGCGTGACCTCGCCAGCCTGCTCTTGCGATGCCGATGGCGGCATGATCATAACCCAGTAGAGAGCAGCCGCAGCGACAATGATCACGATTGCAACAAGAACCATCCACACATATGAGTGCGAGGGTTCAGGTGCAGGCGTCGGCGGCATGGTCGGAGTCGACATGGCTGGCTGCGGAGAAGATGAAATATCGGTTGGTTCCATAGAGATGATAGAGATTAGGAGATGTTAATTAGTTGCTGTCGATGTAGTAGTAGGAGCGGGACGTAATGCACGCACCAACGGTATCACATCCATAAGGGCTTGGCGCGCAGCGCGAATCTTGGCACTCACATCCTGCACTGAAGCGCGGACAGCCTCAAATGCGGCCTTCGGATCACTGCTTACGGTCATAGAGGCGTACTGTGTCTTGGCGGTGTCCAGGGCTGTGACGGCTTCCGCGATCTTCCCGGTCGCCGTATCGAGTGAAGCCTGTGCAGCAGCTGTATCAGCACCGGATGCAGCAGCACGATCAATGATGCCATCAAGCTTGGTAGCGAGATCGTTGAGTCGACCTATGGCATCTTCAAGCTTTTCGACCATGGCGGAGAAGAATTGCTCGATATTTTCGCCCTTGCGTTCGCCGAGCTTCTCCTTGAGTGCATCGCGACGCTCTTGTGCTCCCTCTTTGAAGGCTTCACGTTTCTGCATCAGCACGGCTTTTACTTCCCCGCGCCTCGCTTTAAAAGCATTCTGTAATTCTTCGCGCTTTTCCATCATAGTGTCTTTGATATCTGCGCGCTTTTCTTGCATGTGGGTCTTTATATCCTCGCGCTTCATCTGCATGGTGTCTTTGATTTCGTCACGCTTTTCTTGCATGTTGGTCTTTACGGTCTCACGCTTTTCCTGGATATTGGTCTTTATATCCTCGCGCTTCATCTGCATCGTGTCTTTCACTTCGGTACGCTTGTCTTGCATGTTTTGCTTGGCAGTATCGACATGCTCTCGCATCTCCTGCCGTACCGCGTCTGCTTTTTCCCTTAATGCCGGGCGTACCGGAGGCTTCTGACCAGGTGACGGCGGCATACCGCTTCCTGTGGGAGCTGAGCCACCGGTCGGGACCGTCCCCGTATCGGTATGCGCATACGCCGCTTGTGCGAAGAAAAGCGCCGACATGAGCAGGGCAAGCGCGGCGAGCCGGATCGCCGTGTGCTCGTTCGTAGTGGATATCATATGATTATTCGTGCTGCTATTTAATATGATGTCAGCATAACACCCCTCTGACACGTCTCTGTGATATTATCCCCATCTATTTAAGCATTTCCGTACTGTCCGGGCTCCTGCCCGTCCGCACGATCAGATCCGTGCGATATCGGACATCCTCAGCAAAAACCTTCGATGAGGCGAAGCGTTTGGTCGGGACATCGGTGCGCGGTATGACAAAGGTAAAATTGCGCTCGGCTTTGGGATTGGCACTCGACCGCTTGGTCGTCGCAGCGGCACGCTCGTAGACATCTTCTCTATCAAGCCTTTTGAGCATCTCTGAATAGGTCTTATCAAAATCCGACAACCGCTTGATTTCGTCATCTATGACTTTACGACGTTGGCTGGCACCTTTCTCTTTGGAGCCCTTGGACTCTCCGTGCATGTCTTTGAGTACCTCTATCTCGGCGCGCGCGACACCGATACGCAAGCGTATGTGCCCGCGCGCCGCATCGCGGAAGACGCTGCGTGCGTCGGCAGGCATCGCCGCGAGCTGCTTGAATACGTCGCGCGCATCGCCTTCCTCAGCCTTAGCCACCGCACCTTTGAGCACACTGCTTTGTGCTTCGGAAATGCCTGGTGCGATGAGATCCGCAAAGCGCTCCTGCATTTTTGAACTCGTCGCGAGAAGCTCAAGGAAGTGCTGGAATGATTTAATCTCTTCGACCGATCCGGCATACGGACCAGGACTGACAGCCTCCTTCAGCACATACGCGGTACGCTGACCTATGGTCGGAGCTTCGGCAAGTGTCGCCGGAAACGAGTCTTCTGCCGCAAGACGAAGCGCCGCATGCAGTGTACTGAAGCTCATAGGGGGCATCTGATCGAAGAGGGGAAGCGAGCGGAGCGTGTCGTTGAGCGAACGCTGGAGATTCTTGACCACGCCAATTTCTGCCTTGAGGAGTTTTTCTTCAAAATCGGGTGCTGCCTTGTCGAGCAGTTTGTTGACACGGCGGACCGCCGGTATCGCACCGAGCAATACGCCCAAAATCGCACCGGCGATCGCGCCGCTCAATACCCCGCCCCCGAGGACGACAGCCTCGGACTCATGGGTGCGCAAAATCTCTTCTGTCTTTTCTTTCGGCAATTCTTTCCACGCATTTTTATCAAAATGCACTGATTCAGGCGGCAGTGTGCCGTGCATGATGAGATTCCAGGCGTCGGGCTTGAGTGTGATACGCGCACCTCCGTCGATCTTCTGTTCGCCGTTGATCCAGAGACGAACTTCATTACCAAGAGCGGCCGGATCCCATGGTTTTTCAGTGATTGTCGTTTTTTCGGTCTTGTGATTATTTTCGACTATCAATTTTCCCTCTTTTGCCGCAATCTCAAGCGCGAGTTTACCGAGATCAGCATCGGACATACTGTTGATTTGGTCGGGGGTCTGTGCGCGCACTTTTCCTAAAAGACGCTCGAGTACACCTCCTTCGGGCGTATCCTGGACTTTTTGCGTATGCTCCCGCTGTGAAGCGCTGACAGGCTGTGTGCGTTCATACATATGTGCCTCTGCGCCGACCAATTCGACATGGTAGCCGCGCCAGCGCGCAATCTGGAATTCAAACCATTGCTTGGTGTGCTCCCATTTCTTTCCACCCGGAACAAAGCGATCCATCAGTGAATGGATCGATCCTGCCGCGGCTTCATTGGGCACCGCAGCAGCCTGATGATCGGCGAGTTCGGTGATGAAGCGGGCAAGCTGTTCCATGTCGGAGACATCGAGATTCACGCTCGGACTCACCATATCGACGGATGCGCCGGCGACCTTGAGCGCTTCGCCCATTGTCGCAAATAAATGTTGTATAGGGCCGACGAGCTTATCCTGCGCAGCCTTGTCGATCTGTGTACGCGCTTCGATGATAGCGCGCACATGCGGCATCATGATCTCCGGATCGATGGGTGCGACCCCTTCAATGCTGCGCCAGAAAGTGCCCCAATAATCCTCTCCCTGAACACGAATGGTATGCGCCTGCCGCAGCGCGACTTCCTGATGCGCGCTGATATCGGCAAAGACCGGCGAGGCCATGAAGCTCTTGATGATTTCGTGCATTTTCTTTTCGAGCGACATGGATCCCGCGAGTCCCATCTTGTCGCGGATCGCTTGCACATACGCTTCGGTCGTCGGGTGATCTCCTGCCAGCTTTCGAAGCCGCTCACACGTATCTGCGGGATATGCAGACAACGGCGGCAATTCTTTCAAATCGCCCGTATACAGTGCTTGCTTGAATTTAGCCGCAATCCCGTGCCCGAGCTCTTTGGGCTGATTGAATACGAGCCGCTGCGTAAGCGCGGGGTCAAGCCCGGCAGCTTCGAAGAGTGTGCGGAGTTCGGTGATGAAACCCTGCTTTTCGGTGTCCGACCATGGTACATACACGCGGTCTTCTCCACTGCGCGTCTTTTTGGTCGCCTCGGTGCGTTTGCCCTCTTCGATCTTCTGCGCGATTTCGAGGATCTTGTCGGGCACACGAGCAAATGCATCAAGATTTTTGCGGAATTGCTCTTGCTTCGATGCAAAACGATCGAGTGGGTCGACGACACCCCCTGCAGCACGTTCGGATTGCAGGGTCTTACTGATCGTATCCTGGCTGACACTTATCGTCGCAGCCGGTGTGGCAAGCAGAAGCGCGACGCCGCCGGCGCGGATGGCGTTGTCCCTGATCGACCCCCACTCTTTTCCCCCGAGCCATTTGAGGACATTGGCCTCCGTGCTCGCATTGACGACACCGACACCAAGACCCGCGACGATGTACGTCGCGATGTGCCCGACGGACCCCGGTGTGATCTCGATGCCTGCCGACTGCAAGATATTGGTCGCGACGAGTGAAATGAGTCCTGCCTCAGCAAGCACTTTTACACCCTCTAGCTTGGGTCGAATATGCATTAAGGGCGCATGTTTCGCATAGCTCCCCATAGCAGGCGGCAAATCCTTTACCGCGCGTCCGATATCTGCAAGAATCGTGCGGACTTCTGGATCAATCTCTCCTTTGGAAGTATATTTCTCACGCAAAATTGAGGCGGCGCGCTCGATCAGGCCCTTGATCGAATCCGCTGTGCTGCGCTCGATGGATTCCTGAGGGTGCTCGGCTTTTGCAGCTTCTATCGCCGCGCGCAGCTGCACGCGTCGCTCTGGAGCGACATTTGATTCAGATGATGGTGGCGCGTCCTGTCTCGGAACATCAGGAGGAGTCTCCGTTCGTTTCGGCCTTTGATGCCTTTCTTTGTCATGCAGATGTCGTGGTCGCTCGTTCACACGGCAATTATACAGCGCTCACGTGCGCAGTGAAATACACACTATGTGATATGGGGAGAACAGGGGGGCACCGCTTCTGGAGATCATACCCCTACCAACCGTATATGCTATCGACGCGCTATAGCGACAAAATAGCATATGCATACCCTTATCATTTTGAGGACACTGAGAATACTCCACGGCTGCTGGGATGGATCGATGAGTCGGACGCCTTTATTTAGGTCCCGTTCATAAGGCTCACTTTTGCATACATGACTTTTGGTCGTGTATGCAAGTGTGCACTTATAAGTTCAACACAAAATGAACGGGCCCATAAGTGTAGTCCACACATAACGGGTACGTTATGTGTGGACAAGCCCTTATTGATACTGGATGAATACGGGGCGTGGGGAGAGCTTGAGGAGATCTTGCGGAGTGAGGAGCTGTGTAGAGGGCGGCTTCATGTCGTTTTTATAGAAAATCTTGAATCCGGTAAATTGCACCGGCTCAGGCGCCACGAATGCATTATAGGTGCCGATTTTGTTCTCCGGCGGGCCCCAGCCGTCCATATCGATCACGATTTGCACTTCGGGCAGCGGCTTGATCTGCTTGTAATTGGTGACCATGTCGCGCGTGAAGCGATGCACGACGAGGACTTTGGGTGGGAGATTGTGCTCTCGGACGAGCCGCGCGAGATACTCCGCCGCCCAATTGATGTCTGATGCATCAAATGTACCGATCACGGTGCCGGGCCTGCCGCCACGCTTCATGGAAAACTCCGGATCGATCGCCAAATGCACCTCCGGCATCTTGAAGTAGTCCTCATAGATAGGCAGCTCGGTCTGTAGATTGCTCAAGCCGACTTGGATGTCCAGGATCACGATGCCGTCGACTTCCCGCGCGAGATCGAGCGCATGATCGATCTGATCATCGGGCATGCGCAAGCGATACTTGCCGTCCTTACCCGCGCTCTCCTGCGCCGTGATCGCGATGTAGTCGATTGCAGGCATGATAGGGGTCGAAGGATCGGCAGCTTCCCACCGCGCGATCTCGCTGCGGAGCTTGGCAAGCATCTCTTCGCGCGGGTATTCGCCCAAGACACCCATGCCTTTGGAGTAGAAATTGCCGTAGTATGCAAGGATGCGCTTGAACGGGAGGATGGCACCGGGATTGGGATAGGCTGTCTGTACTGGCCAGAGCGAAGGGGTCGAGCTCGCTGTCGAAGATGCCGTCGGTGGGAGATTGGCGAGCGCGAGCATGCGCGCATCGTAGTCGGCTATGTCAAGAGGCGGCAGTGAGGGCGCTTTCACCGTGAATATCTCATTCGTCTCGGCTTCAGCTGATCGATAGTGCAAAAAAGGCGCACCCGGGTAGAAGAGGATGTATCCGATCACGAGCACGACAAGCCCCGTGGATATGCCGCCCGCAAAAAAGAGGAGTCGTCGCTCCCCTTCGGTATAGTCTCTGTATCGGCGGCGTTTGGACATATCGTACTCCTGTAATCCTCGAGTCTGTGTATTCTATCACGGACACCTCCATCGCAGCGAACGGAATACCCCATCGATACGGCGTGCATCAGGCGCGCCAGATGCTCAAGCGTGTATGCAAAAGCGTGTATGCAAATGCGACGAGGAAGAGCATGCTCTGGATAAAGACGATGGAGCCGCCCGTCGACACGTCGAGATAATAGCTCGTATATGCTCCGATGACCGAGCTTACGACGCTCACGCAGACGGCGATCGCGAGCATAGCAGGAAAGCGCTTGGTCAGGAGGAATGCCGTCGAGCCCGGCGTGATGAGCATCGCGATCACGAGGATAATACCGACCGTCTGCAGAGATGCCGTGATCGTAATGGCAAGCAATACCAGGAGTGCATAGTGGACGAGCGTGGTCGAAATGCCGATCGATTGCGCATGGATCGGATCAAAGCAATACAAAAGAAGTGTCCGCCGGAATGCGAGCACCACGAGAGCGACAGCGCCCGCTGCGATCATGGTGTAGAGCGCCGCTGCATCGGAAATCCCGAGCACATATCCGAAGAGGACATGCATGAGATCGACCGAGCTGACCGTGCGCGATATGAGGATGAGTCCAAACGCAAAAAGCGTCGTAAAGACGATACCCATGACCGCATCTTCCTTGATTTTGGTATTGCTCTTGACCACACCGATGATAAAGACCGCGAGAAGCGCAAAGACGAACGCACCGATCGAATACGGGATACCGATGATATAGGCTAAGACGACGCCGGGAAGCACGGCATGCGAGATCGCATCCCCCAGGAGCGACCAGCCCTTGAGAATGAGAAAACACGAGAGGATCGCGCAGACAGCGCCCACCGCCGCCGAGACCATGATCGCCTTAGTCATGAAGGCATATTGCAACGGCTCCAAAATGAGTGTGAGTATATCCATATGATTATTGGGCAAATCGAATGCGATGTACCATGCCGTCAAATGTTTGAGACACCAGATCACGCGTGAATACTTCGTGCGTCGGTCCGTAGGCGATTACCGTCTTTTTCACGAGTGCGACATGATCGCAATATTCTGAGAGCGACGTAAGCTCATGCGTCGAGAGTACGATCGTCTTGCCTTCTTCTTTGAGTGTAAGCAGGAGGTCGGTGAGCGCCTTCTCGCTCTTGGCGTCGATACCAGCAAATGGTTCGTCAAGCAAGAGTATATCGGCACCCTGTGCGAGTGCACGCGCCACAAACACGCGCTTGCGCTGACCACCAGAAAGCTCTCCGATCTGACGATCTTTGTATTCGTGCATACCGACGCGATGGAGGGCTTGCGAGACTTTGGCCACATCTTCTTCGGAAGGTGTGCGGAAGATATTTTGGACGCCGTATCGCCCCATCATGACGACGTCGTGGACCGACACAGGGAAATCCCAGTCCACTGTTTCGTTTTGCGGGACGTATGCGACACAGCCGAGGCGCTGGGCGTCGTGTGTCGAGCGCTCGCACACCTGTACCGTGCCATGAGAAGGCTCCACCAGGCCCATGATCACCTTAAACAACGTCGATTTGCCCGCGCCGTTCATACCGATCACGCCAGAGAATGTGCCGTGCGGAATACTGATCGATGCGTCGCGCAACGCGGTGAAATCGCGGTATCGTACCGACACATTGTGTATTTCTATGGCATGTTTCGTCTTGTCGATCATAGCGCGTCGGGATGCACGAGGCCTTCGGTGATCGTATCGACCGTGTGCTCAAGCAATGCAAGATAGGTGGGTGCCGGGCCAGACGCAGCAGAAAGGGAGTCGACATAGAGCACGCCGCCCATCTTTGCCCCCGATGCCTGTACCACCTCGCGCTGAATATGCGGCTCTACCGTGCTTTCACAAAAGACGGTCGATATCTTGCGCGCTTTGACGGTATCTACCACTTTGGCGATCTGCTGGGGAGATCCCTGTGACTCGTCGTTGATCGCCCAGAGGTAGAGCTCCTGCATGCCGTAGTCTTTGGCAAGGTAACTGAACGCGCCTTCGCACGTCACGAGGTACCGACTCGACGCAGGGATCGTAGAGAGCGAGCTGCGCAGCTCGCCATCAAGCGCACGTATCTGATCGGAGTATGCTTGCGCACGCGCATTGAAATATGCCTCATCTGAAGGGGAGAGCTCCACGAGCGCGCGGCGGATGTTTTCTACATAGACGAGCGCCTGTTGGGGCGACATCCACGCATGCGGATTTGGTTTGTCTTTGTAAGCACCTTCACTGATCGGGATAACCTGTACGCCTTCGCTGATCGTGACGTGGGGCACGTCGGGGACACTTGCGTAGAGCTTGGATGCCCATACTTCCAAATTCATACCGTTGTCGAAGATAATGTCCGCTTCGGAGGCACGTACGAGGTCTCCCGGTGTGGGCTCATAACCATGGATCTCGACACCCGGCTTGGTGAGCGACACAGCGTCCACACGATCGCCGCCGACTTCGCGGACCATGTCCGAGATCACGGTAAAGGTGCTCAAGACAGTGATTCTTTCGCCCGAAGATTGCGGCGCAAACACGTCGCCACGAAAGGCGAGAAAACCGATTCCGGCGATAATGATAATCCCGATCGCACTACTGATGTGTTTTATGTTCATACTTTTGATTGATTGAATAGAGACATGATTTCTAGTGAAGCTGCGGAATGCGTGTGCCATGCGGATCGACGGTTGGATTGCCGAGGAAGATGCCGAGCCTTTTGATGACGGTATCACTGAGGGCATGTTCGAGCTGATGTGCCTCGATGTGCGCCTCGGCTTTTGAGAGCCTCAAGACATCATGCAAGAAGACTTCGACCATACGGTGCTTATGAGTGAGTTTCTTGGCGAGCTCGCGCCCACGTCGAGTAAATGAAAGCTGGCCGTACTTGGCATGCTTGACATAGCCCTGAGCCACGAGTTCACGGACGCGTTCGGAAACCGTCGAACGGCTGAGCCCCAAATATCCGGCAACGTCGACAAGACGCACGGATTCAGCCCCATCTTCCTGCAGGCGGAAAATGGCACGGAGGTAATCCTCTTTCACCGCCGTCGGCTTCGATGTTCGCATATACGAACAATCTACCACAGCACAAAAAAAGCGCAAGCAACAAGTACCTAAGTCTGACTTGCAAGTATCCAGATCTGGCCTGGGTTCCCTTCTGGATACCCTCTGCGCACCTGCTCTATACGGAGCAGTGTTCTATACCGGAGTAGTGCATATCCGATATGCTATCTCGGCGCTATAGCGTAGAGATAGCATATACGTGGATGATCTGTATTTTGATATTGATGAAAGAGTGGCGAGAGCGACTTTGGTCCCGTTCATACATACGTTCAACACAAGATGAACTGGCCCATAAGTGTAGTCCACACATAACGGGTACGTTATGTGTGGACGAGCCCTTATCGCTTCCGCCGCTTGTATTCTGCCTTGAGCCTCCCGATCAAGGTCGCCCACCAGAGCGCCTTGATCACCGCAAGAAACTCGCGCTCATCTGTGAGGAGTTCGGCCAGCTTCTGCGCACGTGCCTCATCCGGTGTCTTGTCCGACGTCAACATATGGTACCGACGACTCAATAGATAAGCTTGTGCGTGCAAGGCTGCCACCATTTGCTCTTTTGTAGGCGTCCTTCCCCGCGCGGCCATGGTGGCAAGATCATATCCGGCCCATGCACATAGGATGTACATGTGCTTCATGATCCAGCGCCGCATGACAAACTCGATCGCCCTCCCGAGGAGGTACTTCAACCATGCGTACATGTCTTCCTCCCCTGCTTGAGAGCCGCTATTGCACTCGTTCCATAGTAGCACCTCTGTGCGAGGTCAAGCGCGACGAGCTCTCACAACATTCCTAAATATACACAAACCGCCACTCCTTCTTCGCCCACACGGGTCCCGCATTCTCAACACCGATACGAGCGGTCTTTTTGATATGCGTCGGATCGATCCTCACTCCCCTATCTTCTATCCACAGCCCCGTCACTTTGCTCACTTTCTTGGTGTTGAAATCGCGCGTGATGGACAGGCGCTTAGTAAGCCGTCCGGGACCATCGATCCCTTCCACTGCGCGTATAAGCACTGCTGATGGATGCCCGTCGTCTCCGGTCACTACATTGAGCATCTGATACATGCCATAAATGAGATACACATACCAGTGTCCCGCCGGACCAAACATCACTTCCGTCCGCTTGGTGCGCCCCCTCGATGCATGCGATGCACGATCATCCAAACCCTCATAGGCTTCCGTCTCGGTGATCATGTAGGCCTCCTGTGCACCATTCATTTCCCGCACAAGATACTTCCCTATCAGATCCGGTGCGACCTCGGGTGCCGATCTCCTAAAAAATGCCTTTCCGAGCACTTTTCTCATACCTCGCACCATACCATGAAGGGACGGTGCGGCGCAGACGCGCCCCACTGTCGCTCCTCATGAAAGTATATTAGTATGACCGTGGACCAGCCTGGCCCCATGAGATAGGCGAAGCCGCCATCTCCCGGGGCCGCGCTCTTTGATTCACTATAGGAGGAAACGATGCGCAAAAACTACGTGTATTCGTTTGAGCAAGGGCGCGCCGACGGCGACGCCTCGATGAAAGATCTGCTTGGGGGAAAAGGCGCCAACTTGGCCGAAATGGCAAAGCTTGGCTTGCCGGTCCCTCCCGGATTCACCATCACGACAGACGCATGCAAATACCTTCTCGTCAACGACACGCTGCCTGCCGGACTCGAAGATGAAGTCATGGAAGCGCTCGGTACCCTGACGCGGTGCCACGGCGGCTCTCTGGGTACGACATTCCTCGTCTCGGTACGCTCGGGTGCGAAATTTTCGATGCCCGGCATGATGGATACCACCCTCAATCTCGGCCTCAATGACGAGAATGTGGAGGAATTCGCCAAGCACACGGGTAACCCGCATCTGGCGTGGGACTGTTATCGACGATTTCTCGAGATGTACGGTACTACCGTCTTTGGCATCAAACGCAAGCGCTTCTTACACTGCATCAAGAAGCTGATGAACCGCAAAGGAATCACACACGATTGGCAGCTTGAGATTTCTGATCTCAAAAAACTCGTCGCGCAGTTCAAGCAGATCATTGAGAAGCATGGCCATGTGGTTCCGCAAGATCCGCATGAACAGCTCTGGGGCGCGATCCGCGCCGTATTTGGCTCATGGAAAAGCGATCGTGCGATCATCTATCGCAACATGCACGACATTCCAGATGATCTCGGCACCGCCGCAAACATCCAGACGATGGTTTACGGCAACATGAACGATCGTTCGGCCACCGGTGTGGCGTTCACACGCAATCCGTCGACCGGCGAAAAAGGACTCTTTGGCGAATACCTCGTCAACGCACAAGGCGAAGAAGTGGTGGCAGGTATCCGGACGCCGCTTCCTGTCACTGAAGCGGCGTGTGCGGCAAAGGATCTGCATGGCCACTCTCTTGAGGTCTTGCTCCCGAAAGCGTACGCCGATCTTCGTCGGTATGCGGCTCTTCTCGAGGGACACTATCGTGACCTTATGGATCTGGAGTTCACCATCATGGATGGTGTGCTCTACATGCTCCAGTGCCGCGCCGGCAAACGTACCGGACGCGCCGCATTCACGATCGCGCACGACCTTGTTCTGGAAGGTGTCATCACCGAAGACGACGGAATCTTGCGCGTCAGTGCCATGCAACATGAGCAAATCTTGCACAAGACGATCGACCCAAGTGCGACAGTCGAAGAGATCGCCACAGGGCTTCCGGCTTCGCCGGGTGCCGCGGTGGGCGAAATCGTGTTTAGTCCCGAAGAAGCAGCGCGTCTTAAGGAGTTGGGTCGCTCAGTGATCCTCGTCCGCATCGAAACGAGTCCGGAAGACATCGGGGGCATGCGTGCCGCCGAAGGTATCCTGACTCAAAGTGGCGGCATGACCAGTCACGCGGCACTCGTCGCTCGCGGCATGGGTAAGCCATGTGTCTGTGGTGTCGAAGCACTTGAAATCGATTACGCGACAAGCAGCTTCACCGTCGGCGGTGCACGCTACGCCGCTGGAGACACGATCACTATCGACGGATCAGGTCCGTTGGTCGGACATGTGTATAAGGGCAGTGTACCGCTCTTGAAGTCCGAGCCAACAGCCGAATATCTTGCACTCACGAAATGGGCTGAGAGCAGACGGCGGCTGCGTGTCCGTGCCAATGCCGAGACACCAGAGGAGGCGCGTGAAGCGCGTCGACTTGGAGCCGAAGGTATCGGACTCAGCCGCACAGAGCATATGTTCTTCGGGGACAATCGCATCACCGCGGTGCGCGAGATGATCCTCGCCGACACGACCGAAGATCGTCGCATGGCGCTCGCGAAGCTCTTGCCCATGCAGCGCGATGATTTCAAACAGATCTTCGAGATCATGGCGGGACTTCCCGTCACGATCCGACTGCTTGATCCGCCACTGCATGAGTTCTTGCCGCACGACGAGGTTGGCATCAAAAATGTCGCCTGGTCGCTCGGCATTGATGTCGAACGGGTCCGTAAGCGGGTGAACTCACTCAAAGAGTTCAATCCGATGCTCGGGTTCCGCGGCGTCCGCCTCGCAATCGTCTTCCCGGAAATAGTCGAAATGCAGGTGCGCGCCATTTTCGAGGCAGCGATCGAAGCAGGGTATTCGCTCAACGGTGAAACGCTGCTTGAGATTATGGTGCCACTCGTCGGTTTCCAAAAAGAGATCGAACAAGCGGCCATTATGATCAATCGCGTGTACCTCGGCACATGTCGTGATGACGGACCAATCGTATCGTACAAAATCGGAACGATGATCGAGCTTCCACGCGCCTGCAAAGTGGCGCATCAGATCGCACAATGTGTCGAGTTCTTCAGCTTCGGGACCAACGACCTGACGCAGACGACACTCGGGATTTCGCGCGACGATATCAAGACATTCTTGGAATCGTACCTTGCGCAAGGCATCTTTGACCGCGATCCGTTTACATCGATCGATGTCGAGGGTGTCGGCGCTCTGATGAAAGAGGCAGTGGAAGCTGCGCGTCGTGTGGATCCGCACTTCAAACTCGGTATCTGCGGCGAACATGGCGGCGACGAGAAGTCGATTCTTTTCTTCGAAGAGATCGGGCTCGACTACGTCTCGTGCTCACCTCCACGTGTACCGATTGCCCGCCTCGCGGCGGCGCAAGCGGCTATCACACAGGGACGAATGACGGCGACACGCGCGCGACATTCTGCTCTCGTGTGAGTCTAGGGGCCAGAATCTGCTACAGGCAGATTCCGGCCCTTTTTTATTCCATCACATGCTACATTGGTATGAGTCTGTCCACGTACTTATGGAGCAGGTCATGTTCTCCCGCACACTTCCACACACCCTCAATCCCGGTTTTATCGTCATTGTCTTGTTCGTGCTTGCGGGTGAAATCCAGCATTGGATAGATGGCACGGATCGCACACTCACCCTCATTCTCTGTCTCGTGTTCTGGTTTGGTTTTGGCCTTGATACCGTCTCGCGCGCGATCGCAGTACGCCACACGCGCGTCGATCAGGTGGGCATGCTCAATATGACCCGTGTATGCGCACAAGCACTCCTATGGGGACCCTTTGCTCACAGAATATTCCGCAAAAGATAAGAAAAGGCCCGCCACTGCTCTACTGCATGGCGGGCTTTCTTTCTGTGTCACAGATTCAACGCGACGCGGGCCATTTTGGGATAGGACCGAATTGTCCCTCCCACCATCCCTTGTCGGCAAAACCATCTTCGGTGGCGTACCGACGGAGAAGCTCGCGCGCACGCGGCTCATCGCCGGCACATCTGGCCGCCTCGACGGCGCCGTGCCGCGCCACGAATCCCGCCTCACACTTCGGAGAAAGCATGCTGGCTATGATCTCCTTCAAACAAGAAACTTCATACCATGCAGCTTTCGCTTCTACGGCCTCCGGAGACAGTTTCTGGGCCTCCGCCATTGCGACAATCAATTTGACGTGCATTTCCTGCAGGAGCGTTATGCCCCCTTCCTCAGCACCGGACATATTGACCTCCCTTTAGGTCTTTTTATGGCTTTTACTGACACCTATCCTAGCACAGTATCCTTCATCGCAAAGACGTATGCACAGACACGCATTGGAGATATCACCACATGCGGTACAATGAGAGATACTTAGGACCCGTTCATAAAAAGCTCAGCACAAAATGAACGGGCCCATAAGTGGACTCCATGGATAACGGGCACGTTACTCGTGGATGAGCTCTTATTGGAAGTAGCTATTTATGTATATGTTAAAAAAATTACTACCCGGATTTTTGGTAGCGGCCATCCTGTTCGTCGGAGTGGCACCTGTCGCCTCTTCCGCACTCGATACAGGTGATGTACAGGCACAGATTCAGGCTCTACTCGCCAAAATCCAAGAACTTACCAAGCAACTCAACGATTTGCGTGAGCAATTATCAAAAATACCTCCTTCGCCTACTCCCAGCACACCTACCACACGGCCTATAGAACTACCATACCTCATCTGCCGTGTTGTCCCTCGCACTCTTACTTTCGGAGGCAGTGGTGATGATGTCCACAACCTGCAGGAATTCCTCAAAGGTGAGGGCTTCCTGAAAGCCGAACCTACGGGCTACTTCGGGAGTCTCACTCAGGATGCCGTCATGAAATGGCAGATTGAGTACGGCGTCGTCAATTCCGATGGGATCACCGGATCCGGCGCTGGCGTTTTTGGCCCCAAGAGCCGCGAATTCCTCAAAATACGGTGTAAAGGAATACACCCTGGCTATTCCGAGCGATTCAATGCTTCGCCGACCCGCGGTGACGCCCCGCTTACCGTTACCTTCTCGACCTGGCTGAGTGGATTCCGCCCCAACACCATCACCTATACGATCGACTTTGGCGATGGCACCAGCGCGCCAGCCACCTCGTGCCCTGCGCCAGCCGATGCGTGCACCGGACCGGGTACCAATACTCACACCTATACCGAGAACGGCACCTATGTCGCGACGCTTGCAAAGATCATTGATCCGTGCGCCGGACAGACCGCATGCCGCGCCGCAATCCATCGCGAAATCGTCGCCAAGCAGATTATCAATGTCGGACCTGTCGCCTGCACCAAGGAGTACCGTCCTGTCTGCGGTGCGCAGCCAATCACCTGCATTACGACGCCCTGCAATCCGATTCCGACCACCTACAGCAATAAATGCATGATGGAAGCGGCCAAGGCGACCTTCCTCTACGAAGGCCAATGCCGCCCGACCACCGCCACCAGCACGAATCCGGCTGATGATCCACAATGCAAGATATGGTACGACGGCTGCAACAACTGCTCTCGTTCGACACCTGGTGGCCCCGGTATGTGCACTATGATGGCCTGTATAGGAGTTGGCTCGGAAGCGCCCACCGCTTACTGCAAGGCTCGCTTCGATGATACTCCGAGCAACGGAGCGCCGATCATTAAAGGTATGTCGGGGCCGACGTCGCTCATGGTCAACATGAGTGGCACATGGGTGGTCAAGGCATCGGATCCGGACAATGATCCTCTCTCCTATTCGGTCACGTGGGGCGACGAAGGGGCATCAGGCGCAGCGCAGACGAACACCGCAATGGCATCGACACCTTTCACTCAGGCGACGTCGTTTACCCATGCCTATGCGCTCGCGGGCACCTACACGATCGTTATCATCGTACGCGATACTGCCGGCCATGAGGCCCGCACGAGCACGACCGTTCAAGTGACGACTGCTGACATGCCACCTGTCGCCTGCACTCTCCAATACGATCCGGTCTGTGGACGCCCACCAGGATGTTCCAACACCTGCCCCGCAGGCATGTACTGCACCGCCATCTGCCGCCTTCCTGACGCAGTCACGTATTCCAACAAGTGCTTCATGAGCGCCGCTGGAGCGATGTTCATATCTCGCGGTGTCTGTCCTGCGACAACCACCAACATGACTTCAATCACCCAGTAGTAAGCTGAGAAGGGCTCGAAAAAGCGGCGGTTTTCCGCCGCTTTTTCGTTTGGTCCGTAGAGTATTGATTTTTCTCATGAAAGGTTGTATAATAAACTTTAGTGTAATGGTAATGGGAGAAGAAAATGTTGACAGCAAGCGAACGGAAGGCGCTGATGACCGCGGGGAAGATCACTCTGGTGCGAAATTACATAAGCATGCTCCCCCCTCAGACGCAAATCTCTATCAAGGCCTATGAGGAATTTATCGACAAGAAGCTCGAAGAGCCCACCGCACTTCGTGTCGATGGTTTCGAGCTATTCGGATCATGGGATGATAGTCCCGGGGAAAATGTCCTCAATGCTCTTACGCGCCTCTATGAGGCGGGAGGGTATCACGTCACCTGGCGAAGTGCACGCACGGACGGTCCGAAGAATATGATGTGTCTGGAGTATCCTTTCTGACAGACAGATCTCGACTCGATAAGCCCGACCGGAAGGTCGGGCTTCTCTTTTTTCTCTACTATGCAGCTGCTTGCGGAAACATCGACTTGAGTTTGGACACGACGTCTTCAGGACTCATCTGCGCCTTGACGAGATACTCGGTGACACCAAATTTCTTGACCTGATCCATGACTTCCGGGCCGGAGAGATTACTCAGTACGACGACTTTCGTATGGAAGGTCTCAGTATCAGACCGGATCGTCCGCAAGACGCCAAAACCGTCTTCATTGGGCATGAGAAGGTCGAGCAAGATCACATCGGGATGCCAGCTCTTCGCCTCTACCTCCGCCTCAAAGCCGTCCATCGCCGCATGCGTATCGAAGCCAGCTTTAATCAGCGTGTTTACAAGAATCTTTGAAAGCAACGTGTCATCTTCTGCCACCAATACTTTTGTCATGAATTGATTATAATACCGTTATTCGACCTTGAAAGTAAGCATCATGCCTGCCTCAATGTGCTCGAGGATGTGGCAATGCGCCATCCAAGTGCCGGGATTGGAGGTGTCGAGGATGATATCGACCGTTTCCCCCGCTTTTACGAGCACCGTATCTTTCCAGACCAGATTCCTCTGCGGTACACCATCGCGCGAGACGACGAGGAAGCGTTGCCCATGGAAGTGAATCGGGTGTTGCATGGGATGCATGGACTTTGCGTCATTCGTGATACGGATTTTAACTGGTTCGCCTTTCTTGAAGGTCCAATCGATGTCCATATTTTTCTTTCCGGTGCCTTGATCGATTATGTTCCACTTCACGGAGTCGGCATTGGACATGTGATTCATCATGCTCGTATCCGAATCATCCCATTCGATACCTTCTTCGGGCACTCCTCCCATCATGCCGCCCATCATCGAGCCGTTCGTCATCATGCGAGCGCCGTGCCCGCCTCCGGCCATCGTCCCCATCATGTCGACGGTGAGCGCGACGCGCTTGTCGGGCTCCTTCGTGAAGTAAGAGCGGAATGGATCTATGCTCGTTTTTGTAGCAACATTTTCTTGCAATTGATTGAACTCGATGGCATATGATGTACCGATTGGTTCGTCACTCGCAGCAATAGTACCGAGCGTTGTCGTTCCGTCCGGCGTTTGGTTCACCATCGCCGCATTCTCTGTGACGAGCACATCCATAGTTGCTCGCTCTGATGGCCCAATGAGTACGCTCTCTACCCACTGCGCTTTCTCGTATGCGCCGCTGTCGCCGCCCACAAGCTTCATTTTCGTTCCCGGAATCGCAAAATTGAACGGACGCGTATTTGCCGCATTGGTAAGGTAGAGGCGCACCACTTCCCCCTTCTGTGCATTGAGCACATAATCTGGCTCACCGTTTATAAGCATGACATTGCCGAAGCGTCCCATGAGCGTGCGGTCTGCCTTCTTGGCGCTTATGTTGATCTTGCCGCTTGTGGTGAGCGAAGTCGAACCATCCTCAATGAGGATGTCGTCGAGAAAGAGCGCAACTTCACGGTTGACTGGTGGCCAATAATTCTCATCCTCTGGCACGACGAGGTACTGTCCGTACGCACCAAGCTCTTGAGCATAGTCATCGCGCACGTGCGGGTGGTACCAGTACATGCCAGCGTCGGGGAACTTCAGTACGTAGGTGAATGAGCCACTGGGCGGGATTTCCTTCTGTGTCGATTGCGAACCGTCGAACGCATTGTCCATCCTAACGCCGTGGGAGTGCAACATCGTCGGGATGGCACTCTTATTCTTGAAGTTGATCGTCACTTCCGCGCCTTGCGCGATCTTGATCAGAGGCCCCGGTATCGAGCCATTGTACGCAAGCATCGCATACGCCGTGCCGTTGATCTCTTTCGTCACTTCGTCCATAACGAGATCGTACGTGTCGCCGTTTTTGAGCTCGACAATCTCGCTCGCTTTGGCAAGTGGCGCCGAGCGATTGAATGCGGGTATCGCGGCAATGATGGCAATGACGACAATCACCAACCCCGCGAAGAAGAATTGTCTGCCTGCACTGAGGGGACTCGAAGTGTTAGTCATATTGTAATTCTATTTTATCATTATCCCTCATAATGTAATTCTCGTATTCGGTATTCTCTTTGCCGTTGACTGTCATGCGCATATTTGAGCCGAATTGACGCATGTCTTTACCCCAGATCTTGAAGAATTGCCCGAGCATGATGTCCCCTTTCCTTACCACACCCTGAAACTCAAGGTGTATAAGTGGAAGATCCTCATGCGTGTGCATCGGCTGATGCACCGCACCCAGGCCGATATTCTGCGGTATTTCTACCTTCTCGCCTTTGACGTAGATCGCGAGTTGCGGGTGGGAGTGCAACCCGCGCCGTGCGATCACGTCTGGATCGCTTGGCTGCAAGAAAGCCGACCATGCGAATAAAGCCGCAATCACGGCGACAATGCCGATAATCCATACTGTTGTAGAAATGTTTTTCATAACGAATGATGTTGGTCCACCAAATACCGCAGTGACACTTCGGTATTGGCGGATGTTTTCTAAGGGCTCGTCCACAAATTAACGTACCCGTTATTTGTGGACTACACTTATGGGCCCGTTCATTTTGTGTTGCAGTTATAAGTGCTCACTTGCATACATGACCACAAGTCATGTATGCAAAAGTGAGCCTTATGAACGGGACCTAATGTTAATGCGCGTGCTCGCTGGCGCCGCCACAGCCGTTCATACGATTACGGATTGATGCTGCACACGGCCGGATTTTGGATGTACATGGCGGTGATGATAATGGAAGCAATGAGGAGCGCGACACCGAGCAGGCCGAATTCGGCGCCGCCGAAGGGCAGAATCGCCAAGGCGCCGGAGGCCCCGACAAGCGAAAACCCGCTCATAAGGACAAACGATCCGCACGCGGCGCAGCCTGTCCCCAGTACCCCGCTGACGACTCCGAGGAATCCAGTGGCGATACCGCCTCTTTGCACGAGCGCGACGCGATACTTGAGATAGTACGCGAACATGGCGAGATTGATCCCGAACAAGATTGCGATCGCAATCGTCAGCACACCCGAGAACACGCTGAAATTGGTCGTGATCGACCCAAGCAGCGAGAGCGGCAACCCGATCTTGTCTTTTAGCGAAGCGTCCGTGTGGCCCATGACGCGTATGATGAGCGGCAAGTTCGGCAGCCACACCGCCAGGGCAAACACCGTTGCTCCGGAAACGAATGCCACTATCGTGTATGCCGGTTGTCGAAACACTTTGTACAGTGCCTGGATGAGCATGATTATTTCTCTTTAAGCGCAAGCTCAATGAGCTGTTTCACCGTCGCTTCAGGTTGTGCGCCCGAGAGTTCGAACTTCTTGCCGTTTGCCGCGACGATGATGCTCCACGGGGTACCGCTGCCGCCCGTTGCCATGGCATTTTGCGTATCCTCCTCGACATGCGCCGCCCATTTTCCGCTTGAGAGACACGTGTTGAACTCTTGGACATCGAGACCGATGAATTTCGCGATGTTCGGCAGCTCCGCCGCATCAAGGCCATTGTTCGCCGGCGTTACCTCGAAGAGACGATCGGCGTATTTCCAGAACGCTTCATTGCCACCCAGCTCGCCTGCGCATTCGAGCGCCTCTGCCTCCTTGTCGGCTTTGGGGTGCAGTTGGTCGAGCGGAAAGTGCCGATACACCCAAGCAACCTTCCCCGAGGGTCCGTATTCATCCATCACGTTGCGCATTGTCTCGTGGAAGCGTTTGCAGAAGGGGCACTCAGTGTCGGAGTATTCGACGATTTTTACAGGCGCATCGGGATTGCCGCGGATATGATCGCTCTTGGATACAGCGGTCATTTTCTCGAGATCGCCGCTTCCTTGTGCGACTGCTTGCGGCCGCTGCGCACTTCCTTGTGTGGGGGTACGTATGCCTGCATACACTGCTCCGGCAATGATGACTCCCGCTATCACGATTGCAATGGGGATCAATAGGTAATTCGATGTTGATTTTGTTTCCATGGAGTTTTTGTGTCTAAGAATGGGCACGAGTAAATACATGCTAAGAGCCTGCCCCCTGACAGGGACAAGCTACGGTAGGCGCGTTAGAAAACTTTCGAGTGGAGGATCCCGTTAGAGAATAGCTCTTGGAATGGATTCGCGGGCGGCAGGTACTCCTTTCGTGCGTAGCGCGCAGGCACCCGTTGGAGAGAAGGGGGCCGGATGGGTATCTTATTGATCCAACATACAAGCCCGACGGAAAAAGCGAGGAGCAGTAACAAGAGCGACGCGATATCCTTTTGCCACGGCAGTGCGGCAAACGTGACCTTCCATGCCGCGATATGCTCAAGGGGCGATATCTGGCAGATCGCCGTCATACCCGGCATGAAGCAATCTGCATTCATACTGCCGTCCATTTCCATATGCATGCCAAGATGGGGCACACCGGAACCCCCGACAATGAGGAGGGTGATGATGAGTACTGAGAATATAGGGCTCGTCCGGAAATACATTGATCCTATAGACTTCAGTGCGCGTCGAATACGGCCGCGACGATTGAGCAAAAAGCGAGGCGTACCCGAGGTACGATGAGCTTTTTGCGATTG
>Ga0194120_10001842_pt1 | contig 37435 bp, 27 predicted proteins | sample TA2MahCa65mmetaG_FD_148642 | JGI IMG/M metagenome (GOLD analysis project Ga0194120, IMG submission 148642) | Freshwater microbial communities from Lake Tanganyika, Tanzania - TA2015019 Mahale Deep Cast 65m | ecosystem: Environmental > Aquatic > Freshwater > Lake | place: Tanzania: Lake...
TGGCGAGCAGCGGCTGGCCCCAGGGCTCGCGCGGCAAGGCGAGGCGCTCGCCCTCGACGCCGAGGTCATACCCGAGCGCGCCCAGGAAGCCGCCGGCGAAAGGCAATGCGGCGTCCGCGCGCTCCACGCGGCCGCGCGCGAGCAGAGCCGCCAACGTGGCGCGCCAAGCGCCGCGGCCCGCGCCTTCGCTCGAGAGCTCGATCGACGCCAGCGGATCGAACGCGAGCAAGCTGAAGCGCGCGGGATCCCCGCCGGCGCTGTCGAGCAACAGCGGCGCGCGCGCGCCGCAGCCGGCGAGCAGCGCATGCGGCTCGATCGACGGATCGAGCTCGTAGCGCCGCAGCTCGAATCGGTATGCCGTCACGGCGCGCCGGACTGGCGCGCGAATTCAGCGCCGTAGCGCGCACGATAGCGCCAGGCGATCAGCGCGCCGACGCCGAGGACTCCGGCCGCGAACCAGAACGGGCTCGCGACGCCGATGACCTGCGCGACCGCCCCGGCGAACGCCGGCCCGCACATCCGCGCGAGCGAGGCGATCGACTGATTGAGGCCGAGGTACGCGCCCTGCTCCTCCTCGGGGCTGGCACGCGAGATCAACCCGTTCAGCGACGGCGTGTTGAGGCCGAAGCCGATCGGCATCACGATGCAACCGACGATCACGATGGGAAAGGTCGGCGCGATCGCGACGATCGCGAGGCCGAGGCCGAGCACCGCCAGGCCGACGGTCGAGAGGAGCGTCTCGCCGTAGCGCGGCAGCAGCCTGCGAATCAGGCCGCCCTGGATCAGCGCCGAGATCACGCCGAGCACAGCGAGGTACCGACCGGTCAGCGGCGCGGCGTCCATGATCTGCTGGAACGACGCGTTCTCGATCGCCGTGTCGACGCCGAACCAGGTCGGGAACCGCGCGAGGCCGTAGCGCGCGAACGTGCTCTCGAATGCAGAGAACGCGAAGATCGACAGGAACGAGAGCAGGAACAGCGTCGAGAGGCGCGGCGTGCGCAAGACTTGGATGAGCTGCGTGCCGCCGAATGCGCGCGAGCCCGCACGGCTGCCTCGCGGCGGCTCGACGAGACGCAGCCAGCCGAAGAGCGCGGCGCACAGCGACAAGGCGGCCGCCGCGTAGCCCGGCGCCTGCACCGACACGTGCGTGAGTTCGCCGCCGATCCACGGCCCGAGCGTGAACCCGAGACCGAACGCGGCGCCGATCATCCCCATCCCCTTCGCGCGATTCGCGGGCGTCGTGACGTCGGCTATGTAGGCCTGCGCGGTCGAGATGTTCGCGCCAAAGAACCCGGCCAGCAGACGCGCGACGAACAAGAGCGCCATCGAGTTCGCGTTTGCGAACAACAGGTACGCACCCGCTGTGCCGACCAGTCCGCCGACCAGCACGGGCTTGCGGCCGATGCGATCCGACACGCGCCCCCACAGCGGCGCGAACAGGAACTGCATGCCGGAGAACGACGCGAAGAGCAGGCCGTTCTCGAAATCGCTCGCGTGGTAGGCCTTCGAGTAGATCGGCAGCAGCGGGATCACGATCCCGAAGCCGAGCAGGTCGATGAAGACCGTCAGGAAGATGAACAGGAGCGGCGAGCGGCCGGCGCCGTCGGGACTCTTCGGGCTCGCTGCGGCAGTCATCGGGGCGCAGAGTGTAGTCCTCCGCGCCCGCGAGTGCCCGTCGTTGCGCGCGGGTCGAGCGCGCGCGCTACGGCAGGATCGTCAACGTGAGCCCGGGGCTCGACGAGAGCCCGAGCGGTTGCGTCGGCACGCACGGACCGCTCGGCCAGCTCCACACGACCTGCGTGAAGAGCTGGACTCCGACCAGGGTCGGGTCGTTGGGCACCGGCAATCCGATCGTCGCGCTGCCGGCGGAGTTCGCCTTCACGCCGGCGAAGAAGACGCCGCCGAGTCCGACGTGGAAGAGCGGGCCGAGCTGCAGCGGATCGGAACCCGCGAGATCGGCCTGCGCCGACAACAGGGCCAGTCCGACGCCGTTGGCCGGCGCCGCATCACCGCGCAGCGCGAACTTCGAGTTGCCGACGACCGGCTGCGTGAGCGCCACCCAGGCGTGGGGCCCGGCGCAACCCGCGCTGCCCGCGCCGAAGGGTTGCGTGCCCGGCGTCAGGTAGGAGCGGTGGAACATGACCCCGATCTTCCCTGCTTCGAGCAGCAGGTCCTGCCTGCCATCCCCGTCGTAGTCATGGGCTCCGAGCACGCGCGTGAAGGCGGGGAATCCGGGAGAGAAGGTCACCTCCTGCTGGATCGGAGCGAAGCCTGCCGCGCCGCCGCTGCCGCGCCGCACGACGAGCATGCCCGCGAACCATCCGCCTCGCGTGACCAGGTCGTCCACGCCGTCGAGGTCGATGTCGGCGATCGCGTAGCCGGTGTCACAGCCGATCACGACCGGGGTCGGCGCGAAGGTCCCTCCCGGTTGCAGGAAGCTGAACAGCGTGCCGCCGGCCTGACCCGTCTGCACGTGCACGTCGAGCCGGCCATCGGCGTCGAGATCGAACAGCCGCACGGTGAAGGCCTGCTGCACCGAACCGATCGGATTGGGCGCTTGGAACGTCCCGTCACCGTTTCCGGCGCACCAGGTCAGCAGTCCCGAAGAAGGGTGCAGCGCGACGAGGTCGGGGGCGCCGAGCCCGTCGATCTGTCCGAGCGCGACGATGCCGGCGAGCTCGCCGGATGCGCTGGTCTGGACCACAGGCTGCGCGAACCAGGAACTCGTCGTGAAGCGAATCGGAACCGTCCCGCTGACCTTGCCGCAGACGAGGAAGTCCTCCTTGCCATCGGCATCGAAGTCGGCGGCCTGCAGGTCGAAGATCCCCTCCGTGATCGGAACGGCCAGCACGGCGGGACCCGGCAGCGCCGGGTCGTAGAGCTCGAGCGTTTGATAGTACGCCGCGCGCAGCAATTCATCGCGGCCGTCGCCGTCGCGATCGACCGGTTCGAGCATCTTGCTGAAGAGGCTCTGCGTGGGGTGAGTCGTGGCGAGGAGCGCATAGCTGCCATCCGCGCCGGCGCTGTACAGATCGATCTGGCTGCCCGACGGGCCCGCCACCTCGTTGACGAAGTCCAGGCGCTGCGCGGAACTGAAGTGTCCGGTCGCGATCTGGTACGGATTGACGTCGGAAATGACGACCGGATCGAAACCTGTCTTGTTTCCCATCAGCCAGTTCTGCCAGCCGAAGGTCGTGCTGCTCGCGGCAGCCACACCTACGACTTCGAGATCGCCGTCCCTGTCGATGTCCCCGGTTCTGAATCCGCGCGAAAAGGATCCGAGGAAGTGTCGCGTCGGAACGGCCAGCGAGCCACCGAGCTGACCTGCGAAGCGCTCCAAGTACATCGAGTCGTCGTGAGCGAGCACGTCGGCCAGCCCGTCGTTGTTCGTGTCGAGCACCGCGAGCTGATCGCAATCGAGGATCGACGACGGCACGGATTGAGCGGGCACGAAGACACCGCCCTGCTTCTTCCAGACCTTCAGCGCATTCTGACCGCCGTCGAACGCGCACAGGTCGTCCTGCCCGTCGAGATCGAGGTCGCCCGCAGCGACGAGTTCCAGATCGGGGGCCTGGATGACGGCCACCGCGGTGGAGAAGGCGGCGCCTCCCAGCCCTTGACTCACGTAGACCCCCGGCGAGGCCGCGCCATCGGTGCTCGAGAGCAGATCGAGCAGGCCGTCCTGGTTCGAGTCGAAGAGTGCGAACGAAAATCCGGTCGTCGCGCCCGGGCTCCCGACGATCGCACCGAAGGCGCCCGCTGCGAGCAAGGGCAGCGCGTGCAGGGAAGCTCCGTTCTTAGCGACGAGATCGGGCGTGCCCGTCGCGTCCACGTCGCCGACTTCAAATGTGCCGGAGCTGCTCCACGTGAAGGGCCACGGAATCACGACGTGGTTGGACAAACCGCCCAGTCCATCGCCCCATTCGATCCGCTCGGCGGTCGCGACATCGATGTCGCCGTCGAGGTCGAAATCGGCGCAGCGGACGCGTCCGTTGAGCTTGATCCAATTGCCGATGGAATACGGCGTGTAGGGCCCGAAGCCGCCGAGCCCGTCTCCGCGCGACACGAGCACGAGCCCGCTCGACCCGAGCGTCGATACCATGTCGAGCTTGCCGTCCCCGTCGAGGTCGGCCAGCGATCGATCACTGGCCAGAATCGCGAACGGCTGGGGCAGCCAGGGTGCCTGCGCGAGGGCCGGAACGGCGCAGGCGAGCGCGGGCAGCAGGCAGACGGCAGAGCGGACGAAAATGCGACGCTGGAGCAGAAAACGGCGAGCCTTCATGGGAGACTCCATGGCTGGCGGGTTGGGGGACGACTGGAACTCGAAACGGCTGCGCTGCGAGGCGGCAACCTGGTACATGCTAGTGGCTCCCGCCGACCGAACTACCGAAGTTCCGGCAGGCTCAAGGCGGGTGCCGAAACGCCCGATAGCGGAGCTGAGATGAAGTACGCCCTAGGAATCGCTTGCCTTTCCGCCCTTTCGGTCGCACTGCTGGCTGGCCCGGCCTCGCCCGGCGCCCAGGCCGCCGCGCCCGCGGCCGCGCAGGCCGACGCCCCACTGGCCGATCGCGTGGCGGCCCTCGAGAAGTCGGTGCTGGCCAACAACGCGCAGATCGGCGCGCTGACCAAGGACCTCAACGACACGCGGGATCAGCTCGACAAGGCGCTCGCCTATCTCGGCCAACAGGCGCTGGCGGCGCGCGACCTGGGCCTCGCGCTCGACGCGGCGGAACAGCAGGGCTTTGCGGTCGGCGAGAACCACGCGTCGCGCAAGACGCTGCTCGAAGGTTGGCGCAAGCAGATTGCCTCGGCGCAGGCGGACCTGCCGCAGCGCGCGCCGAGCGCCGCGCCCGCGGCGGCCCGCGCGACGCCGTTGCCCCGCAGTTCGGGCAAGCCTGCGCCGAAGAAGTAGCACGAACGCGCGCCTAGAATGGCGCGCATGAATTCCCTGCGTGCCTCCCCCGCGCTGACTCCGGTCGCCGGCGCAGTGCTCGCGTTGCTCGCCGCCTGCCGCTCGGACGCGCTGGGTGTAGGGTCCGGCGCGGTACCGGGGATCGACGGCCTCTTCGCCGCGGATCCGGTCTGGCACGACGGTCGGGCCGAGAAGGCCGTCTACGCGGCCAGCGACGAGATCTACGGCCGCGAGCGCAGCTACGAAGCGACGTGCTACACCAACCTCGAGCACGTCGATACGCGCACGACGGTGAAGCGGGAGAGCGGCGGGCTGGCCGTGCTCAAGCACCATTGGTCGGAACGCGTGCCGACCGAGAACTACGACTACGACTACTCGGTCTCGAGCTACCTGCGCGCCGACGGTCTCGCACCGTTCAAGCTCAGCGTCGGCACGCAGGAGGACTGCGGCGCATCCTTCAAGCAATTGTGGCCTGCTCCGCAGGGCGGCTGGCGTTGGCTGGAGTCGGTGTACTTCCCCGACGGCGGCTTGCGCGAGGGCCGCCTGCCGGCCGCGCCGGGCATGGCGCTCTTTGACGCGCTGCCCTGCCTGCTGCGCGCGTACCCGTTCGACGCGCCGCGCGAGATCGCACTGCGTCTCCTGCCCTCGCAGCGCAGCCCGCGCCGCTGCGAGTGGGATCCGATCGAGGCACGCGTGGTGTACGGCGGACGCGAGCGGGTCGAGGTCGGGCTCGGCGAACTCGAGGCACACCGCCTCGACGTGCTCGACGCGGATCGAGCGACGCTGGCGACCTATTGGATGGACGTGCGCGCCGCCGCGCCCTGGCTGCACGTGATGTTGGCCAGCTCCGGCCCGGGCGCGCGCACCAGCGCGCTGCAATCGCTCGAGCGCACGAAGTACTGGGAGCGCGTGCCGCGTTGAGCCGCAAGCCCGAGTCCGGTGCGATCGAGCGCGCGCTCGACGAGTTCCTGCGCGAGCTGGGCTCCGCGCGCGGCGCCTCGGCGCACACGCTGCGCGCGTACCGCGCCGATCTCACCGAGCTGGGCCGCTTCCTCGCGACGCGCGAGGTGCGCGAGCCGCGCGCGGTCACGCCGCGGCACCTGCGGCTCTACCTCGCGCATCTCTCCGAGCGCGGGCTCGCGCGCACGTCGATCCAGCGCAAGCTCTCGGCGGCGCGCAGTTGGTTCAAGCAGCTCGCGCGGCGCGGCTCGATCGACGCGCACCCGGCGCACGGGCTGCGCCAGGCGCGCGTCGCGCGCAAGCTGCCCGGCTGCCTCGAAAGCGGTGAAGTCGAGCGTTTGTTGGCCGCGCCCAACCACAAGCGCGCCGCCGGCCGGCGCGACCGGGCGCTGCTCGAGCTGTTGTATTCGGCCGGCACGCGCGCGGCCGAGACGGTCGGACTGGACACGACCGACCTCGACCTCGACCGCGGTGTGGCCCGCGTGCGCGGCAAGGGCAACAAGCAGCGACTGGCCGCGCTGGGGCCGCCGGCCGTCGCCGCGCTGCGCGCCTACCTCGGCGATCCGGCGCGCACGCAGAGCGCCATGGCGCGGCCGGGCTCGCGCGCCGTCTTCCTCAATGCGCGCGGCGGCCGCCTGACGACGCGCTCGCTGGCGCGCATCGTCGACGGCGCAGTGCGCGCGGCCGGCATCACGCGCCGAGTGACGCCGCACATGCTGCGCCACTCGTTCGCCACGCACCTGCTCGACCGCGGCTGCGACCTGCGCAGCGTGCAGGAGCTGCTGGGCCACGCACACCTGGTGACCACGCAGATCTACACGCACGTGTCGATCGAACGGCTGAAGGACGTCTACGCCAAGGCGCACCCGCGCGCGTAGCGGCGCGAGCCGGGTTCACTTGGCCGGAACTTCCCAGTCGAAGGTCCAGGTCGTCACGATCTGGGTCTTGCGCGCCTCGACCTCCTGCTGCGAATCGCCGGGCTTCAGATCGGCGCGCAGCGAATAGCGCCGCACGACCTCCAGCGGCCGCAGCGTCTCCGCGTCGAGCCAGGCCTCGGTCTGGTCGAGCAGCGTGCAGGCGCGCACGCGGCTCAGCTCCAGACCCGGCAAGAGCTGCGGCAGCTGGCCGCCGAAGTGCTTGAAGAACCAGGGGCCGGAGCGCTGCTCGAAACGCGAGACGTGCCAGCAGGAGACGCCGGCGCGCGTCTCCAGGCCGCGCACGCGCCGCTCGACCGTGCCGGTCCGCCCCTGCTTGCCCGAGGGCAGGTCCAGCAACAGATCGCGCGTATCCGACCACGCGCCCTGCAGCGGCATGTCGAGCCAGTGCAGGCACCAGGCATTCCATTGCTCGCGCACCTTGCGCTCGGCGCGCGCTTGCTCGGCCGGGTCGAGCAGGCGCTGGAGCGCCTGTTGTTCTTCTTCCGGGGCCAGCCCTGCCTCGACCTGGCGCGCGACGAGGTCGGCGGCGATCTCCGCGTAGTTGGTGAGCCCGCGCCACTCGCCGGCGGCTCCGACCGCGAAGGCGGGCTGCAGCGGCGAGGCCTCCTCGAGGCGCGTGATCATCTTGATCACGAACGGGTGCGTCGGCCCATAACCGCGATAGCTCTCGATGCGCGGCTCGCTGCGCCGCAAGACGCTTTCGCCGCCTTCGAGCGGCACGAGTTCGATTCGCGCCGACATCGCGAGATCGACTCCGTCGATCGACTGCGCCTCCTTGACCCGCCCGCGCGAACCGGCCGGCCAGCGAAAAGAGAAGGTCGTGAGCGGCCGGGACGCCGGAGCCGACTCCGCCGCCGGAACCGGTGACGGCTCCTGCGGCGCGCAGGCGCACAGCGAGAACAGGACGCTCAGGAGCATGGTTCGAACAGCCTGCGCCACAGGTCCGTCTGCAGCAGCGCGCCGGGGTCCAGGCGCTGCTTGAGCGCAGAGAACGCGGCCAGCCGGTCGGCCGGGAACATGCTTTGCACGTCGCGCGGCGCGATCACGAGATCCTTCGCGAAGTAGAACTTGCCGCCCGCCTCGAGCACGATCCGGGTCAGCTCGCTGCAGTGGCGCCACAGGTCGGCGCGCCTGGAAGCCGTGACCTTGAAGTCCATCGCGAAGCTCCAGCCGTCGACGGCATGCGTGAGCCAGAACGGATCGGGCCGGTGGCGCTTGAACACGCCGAGGTACGGAACGAAGCCGCGCTCGTGGTTCCAACGCATCATCTGCTCGTACGCGGCATGCGCGGTCGCGTTGGGCAGGAACGACTGGTACTGGATCAGGCCGCCGCGGCCGTAGGCGAGCTTCCAGCCCGGCACGTAGTCGAGCAGGAACGCGAAGGCCGCATGCGACTGCCGGTGCGGCTCCCCCATCGCCTCGAGGCGTCCGGACCAGTACTTGGCCGTGTTGATCGCGCGCATCCCCAGGTCGTTGGAGAAGTAGCGCAGGATCTTCCAGACCTCGGACTTGGGGAAGCCCAGGATCGTCAGCGGCAGTTCCTGGTGCCCGAGACGAAGCGTCTGTTCCGGGTGCGGATCCTCGCCCTCGTCGAGGTAGCGCGCGTCGTGGATCAGACCGCGGCCGAGTTCCTCCCCGCGCCCGAAGCAGTCGATCCAGCCGACCAGGTAATCCGAGTTCGCCTTGTGCGACTCGAAGTACTCCATCATCTCGCGCAGGTTGCGACTGGCGAAGGCGCGCACCTCCAGGTCGCCCGAGTGCACGCGCTTGGTGCCGAGCACGACGCGCGTGATCACGCCGAGCATGCCGAAGCCGCCGATCGCGGCGTGGAAGAGGTCGGCATTGCGCTCGCGCGTGCAGGTGTACAGTTCGCCCGACGGAGCCAGGAGATCGAACTCGGAGATCGCGTCGCCGAGCGTGCCGACCGCATAGTTGTTCTTGCCGTGGATGTTCATCGCCGCGGCGCCGGCGAGCGTGGGGAACATCGTCCCCGACACCACTTTCGGCCACCAGCCGTGCGGCAGGACGTGCTTCCACAACTGCTCGATCGTGAAGCCGCCCTCGGCCTGTGCCACGCCGCTCGCCGGATCGAAGGAGAGCAGCCGGTTCATGCGCGACAGATCGAGCGTGTGGCCGAGCTGATTGCAGGAAGCGTCTCCATACGAGCAGCCGCTGCCGCGCAAGCCGAGCGACTTGCCCTCGCGGCGGGCCTGCTCGAAGCACGCGCGCACCTCGTCGACATCGCGCGGCCGCAGCACGACGCCGTCCGAGCCGACCGCCATGCCCCAGCCCTCGACGCGCTCGTACGAGCGCTCGGGCCGCGCGCGGCGCGGGATCGGCGGGGCGAGCAGCGCTTTGGCGGGCATCAGATGCTGGCGCGGCGGAACAGGAACGACGGCACGAGCTTCAGCACGGTGCCCACGGCCTGCCAGCGCAGCGGCACGTAGCGCGTGTTCACGCGATTGCGCGCGGCGGCGAGGATCTGGCGCGCCGCCTCTTCGGCCGAGATCAGCCAGAACAGCTTGTCCAGGCCCTGCGTCATGCGCGTGTCGACGTAGCCGGGCTTGATCGTGCACACGTGCACGCCGGACTCGCTGAGCCGATTGCGCAGCGCCTCCAGGTACGTGTTCAGCGCCGCCTTGCTCGTGCAGTAGACCGGATTGCCCTTGCGGCCGCGGTCGCCGGCGATCGACGAGATGCCGACGATGGTGCCGCGCCGGCGCGTGCGCATGTAGTTCGCGCACTCGTTGCCCCAGGCGATCGCGCCGTCGAGATTCACCGCCAGGATCTCGCGATCGAGCGCGGTGTCGTACTGCTCCTTGCCGATCTTCGGCATCACGCCGGCGGCGTAGACGAACAGGTCGAGGCCGCCGAGCTCGCGCACGAGCCGCTCGAAGAGCGCGGGCACCTCGGCCAGGTTCGCCGCGTCGTGCACGGCGCTGATCACGGCGCCGCCGGTCGCGGCGCAGGCGGGTGCACAGGCGGCGGCCAGCGCGTCCAGCTCCGGTTTGCGCCGCGCCAGCGCGGCCACGCGATAGCCCTCGCCGGCGAGCTGGCGCACCAGCGCGGCGCCCATGCCGCTGGAGGCGCCGACGACGATCGCCCGGCGCTCGTCGAGCCCGACGCCGGCCAGGCGCACGGGTCCGGAGGGCAGGGCGGCGGGTGCGGGGTCGTGACTCATCGAATGGGAGTGGATCGGCCTGAAGGAACCCTCCACCTTAGCAGGCTTGGAAGGCCCGCGCCCGCGTGGTGGGATACGGCGATGCGTGCCTCCCTCCGACGCTGGCCCGCCCCTTTCGCCCTGTGCACCGCGCTCATGCTGGGCGCGGGCTGCGGCGAAGACGCCCCGGCCCCGCTCGACGTCGAGGCGCTGGTCGCGCGCGAGCGCTGCGCAGCGCTGGCGGCCAAGGAGCTGTTCGGCCCGGCACTCGAAGCGCTCCAGCCGTTGCTCGCGCGGCCCCGCCCCGCGGCGGAGGATCTGATCCGCGCCGCGCAGATCGAGCTGGCCCGCAACGAAACCGACTCGGCCCGGGACTTCCTCGATCGCGCGCGCGCACTCGATGCCGACGACGTGCGCGTGCATTACGGCGACGGCTGGTGGCAGCGCCAGACCCGCGAGGACCACGACCGGGGGATACGCAGCTTCGAGCGCGTGCTCGAGCTGTCACCGCACGACCCCGCCGCGACACTGATGCTGGCCGAACTCCTCGATTCGCGCGGCAATGAGGGCGACGAGCTCCGCGCGAGCAAGCTGCGCCTGGCCGTGATCGAGCGCGGTGTCGAGTTCGGAGGCAGCTGGTACCTGTCGGCGCTGCACCAGCGCGCGCAGGAGCTCTACCGGCTGGGTGAGGACGAGGCCGCCGCGGAGTTCAACGCGCGCAGGAACGACCTCGAGGCCTCCGGCATCGTGATGGCCACCTCGTTGGGGTTCGAGCAGGGCACGCTCGGGCTCGTGGCCGCACCGCAGCAGCAGGTGCGGCGCGCGATCGAAGCGCCGACGGCGCCGAGCTTCGCCGCGCCGAGCGTGATCGCGGCGCTGGCCGAGGCTCGCTTGGCGCGGCTCTCGCCCAGCGAGACCTGGGTGATGGTCGGCAATTCGAAGGAGTCGGAACGCCACGAAATCGGTGCCGACGCGCTCGTCGCGTACGACGCACGGGGCGTGCATGCGCTGGTCGGCCCCGAGTGGAAGCCGCGGCAACTGATCGAGGGCGGGGTCGGCGCGATCGCGAGCCTCGACCTCGACCGCAATGGCCGGCTGGATTTCCTCGTCGCCGAGGGCTCGCGCGTGAGGCTGTACGTCGAGGTCGAGCCGCCGCTCACGCCAGAGGAGGAGAAGCTCGAGAACGCGGATCCGAACGACAAGCCGGTGCGCTTCGGCACGTTCGCGAAGTGGGAGGAATCGAAGCTCGCGCTGCCCGCGTTGCCGGGCGCGGCGACCGGTTTCGTCGTCGTCGACGAGGACCACGACGGCGACGTCGACGTGCTCGTGCTCGGCGCGTTCGGCGCGCGGCTGTGGCGCAACGACGGCGTCGACCGCGCGCTGGTCGATGCACGCGCGAAGAACCACGCGCGCGAGGTCGAGGAGGCGCGCCAGCGCGGCCGGCCGATCCCGCCGCCGCCGCCGCCGGACATCCCGCTCGGCACGTTCACCGACGTCACCGCGGAGGCCGGGCTCGCGGAGCTCGGCGCCGTGGCCTGGTGCGTGCCCGAGGACTACGACACCGACCAGGATGTCGACCTGCTGTTCGGCGGCGCCGACGGCTGGCGCCTGTACGACAACCTGCGCGCCGGCAGGTTCGCACGCAAGGAAGCCGGCGAGCCGCGCGGCGTGCCCGCCGCCGCCCCGCCGCAGGTCGCCGATTGCGACGACGACGCGCGCCCCGATCTGTGGCTCGCGGGCGCGCCCGCGCGCGTGCTGCTCGCGCTTCCCGGCGGCGGTTTCCGCGAGGAACCGTGCGGCTCCAAGGCGAGCGCGAGCCCCGCGCTCGCGAGCGGCGCGCTGGCCGACCTCGATCTGGACGGCTACGTCGACGTCGTCGGACCGGCCGACGGCGTGCTGTACGCGGGACGCCTCGGCCTGGGCCGGCAACCGGAGACACCGTTCGCCGGCCCCGCGGGCGCGACGGCGCTGGCGCTGGTCTGCGGCGACTTCGACGACGACGGCGTGCCCGATCTCGCGCGCTCGAGCGTGACCGGCGTCGAGTTGCTGAAGGGCGCGGGCAACGGCAACCGCGGCGTGCGCGTCGCGCTGGCCGGCCGCAAGGACAACCGCCGCGCGGTCGGCGCGGTGGCGGAGGTCCGCGCGGGCCCGATCTACAGGCGCATCTACCAACGCGGCGAGCCGGAGCTCGTCGGCGTCGGCAAGCAGTCCAAGCTCGACGTGCTGCGCGTGCGCTGGCCGAACGGAGTGTTGCAATACGAGCTCGACCTGCCCGCCGGCAGCGAGCGCGCGTTCGACCAGACCGAAGGCCTGGGCGGCTCGTGCCCGTTCCTCTACACGTGGAACGGCGAGCGCTACGTGTTCATCACCGACGTGCTCGGCATCACGCCGCTGGGGCTGCCGATGGCGCCGGGGATGCTGGTGCCGCCCGACCACGACGAATACGTGTTCGTGCGCGGCGAGGATCTCGGCCCGCTGCGCCTCGACGACGGCCGCGAGGTGCTCGAGTTGCAGATCACCGAGGAGCTGCGCGAGGTCACCTACCTCGACCACGTGCGGCTCGACGTGATCGATCACCCCGCCGAGGTCGAGGTCCATCCGAACGAGCGGTTCACGTTTCCGCCCTTCCCCGCGGCGCACACGCACACGGTGCGCGACGCGCTCGCGCCGTTGCGCGCGACCGGCAGCGACGGCCGCGACTGGACGCCGTCGCTGGCGCGCGACGACGGCGACTTCGCGCGGCCGTTCCGCTCGCTGCGCGGTCGCGCGGAAGGCCAGTACCTGGGGCTGGCCGATCCGTGGTGGCTGGAGCTCGAGTTCGACGCGGCGCGCCTGGCCGCGGCGCAGCGGTTGCGGCTGGTGATGACCGGCTGGTTCTACTGGACCGACGCTTCGGTCAACGTCGCGGCGGCGCGCACCGGCGACGTCGCCTTCGTGCCGCCGCTGCTCGAGCTCGAGCAGCCGGACGGCTCGTGGAAGCCGGTCGGACCGCCGCTCGGTTTCCCGGCGGGCAAGCAGAAGACGATGGTCGTGGACGTCGGCGATCTGCTCGCGCAGCGCCCATCCAAGCTGCGCATCTCGACGACGCTGCGCCTGTACTGGGACTCGATCCGCCTGGCCGTCGATGCCGACGACGCTCCGTTCGTCACGACTTCGCTCGACGCCGTCGAAGCCGAACTGTGGGAGCGCGGCTTCAGCCGCAACGTGCGCGTGCACGACGAGGAGATGCTCGAGTGGTTCGAGTGGAGCGAGCTCGAGCCGTTCCCGCGCTGGAACCAGCACCCGGGGATGTACACGCGGCTCGGCGAGGTGAAGCCGCTGCTCGACGCGATCGACGACCAATTCGTCGTGATGGGCTCCGGCGACGCGCTGCGGCTGCGCTTCGATGCGGCGCGGCTGCCGCCGCTGCGCGCCGGCTGGAAGCGCGACTACCTGCTGTTCCTGGACGGCTGGGCCAAGGACCGCGACCCGAACACCGTGGAGGCCCTGTACGTCGAGCCGCTGCCGTTCCACGGCATGAGCGCGTACCCGTACCCCGCCGGAGAGCAATTTCCGGACACGCCCGAGCACCGGCGCTGGCGCGAGGAGTGGCAGACGCGACCAGCGAAACGCTGGATCGAGCCGCTCGGCAGGCAAGGCGAACTCGTTCTGCCGCGCGCCCCGCAACCGCGTTAGACTTCAATTGCAAGATCCAATCCCATGAAGACCCTCCCCCCGCTGCTCTCCCTCCTCCTCGTCGTTCCCGCTCTGGCGCAGGCGCCTGTGCTGAGCAAGGTCGGCGGTGCCGCCCCCGGCACGACCACGCTGACCGTGCAGGGCAACGCAGGCTCCCTGTACCTGGTCGTCTTCGCGCCGTCCGAAGCGGTCACGCCGCTGCCGACCGGAGCGACGCTCGCGATCCCGCTCGACTACCTTTCCCTGTCCTTCGCCTACCCCGGGTTCTTCGGCGTGCTGAACGCGCAGGGCAAGGGCAACGCGAGCTTCACGCTCAACTCGGATCCGACGCTGATCGGCCAGGTCTTCTCGTTCCAGGCGCTGCAAGGCCCGGCCTTCGACGCGGCCTCGAACCTCGTGCGCGTGACGCCGGCCACGCCGGGCACGTTCACGGCCACGCTGGATGCGCCGGACCTGCCGATCGCGGGCGGCGCCGTCGCCAAGGCAGCCGACGGCACGCTGCTGCTCGTCGGCGGCTCCGGACCGGTCGCGCAGCGCTACAACCAGAACACCGAGGAATTCGAGCTCGGCGGCGCGACCTTCGGCGTCGGTCTGCTGTCACAGGCGACCGCACTCGCCGACGGGCGCATCCTGTTCACCGGCGGCATCGGACTCGACGGCGCGCCGACCAACGCGGCGGCGGTCTACGACCCGGTCGCCGACACGACGACCACGCTGACGATGAACGCGGCGCGCGCGGGCCACGGCGCATCGCTGCTCGGCAACGGCAAGGTGCTCGTCAGCGGCGGCTTCGCGACGTTCACGTTCACCGATATCCTGGCGCTGCTGACCGGCGTGCAGAACTCGACGGAGCTGTACGATCCCGTCACGAACGCGTTCAGCGCCGGGCCGAACATGCTCGAGGCGCGTGCCCTGCACACGTCGACCGCGCTGAACAACGGCGGCGCGCTCGTCGCCGGCGGCCTGTCGGTGATCCCGATCCTCAACCTCCCCACCGTGTCCTCGACCGCGTACGAGTACAGCGCGACGCTGAACTCCTTCGGCCTGCCCAAGTTCATGAGCACCGGCGTGCTCGGGCACAGCGCGGTCAAGCTCGCCAACGGCAAGGTGCTGATCGCGGGCGGCGCGACGGTCGACTTCGCCGAAGCGCTGGCGACCGGCGACCTGACCAAGCTCAAGGTGGGCACCGTGACCAACTGCCAGGCCTACACGAGCGGCTTCTTCGGCGGCTTCGCCAGCGCGGGCACGTTGACGACCGGCCGCGCCTTCGCCGGCATGGCCGCGCTGCCCGGCGGCGGCGCGCTGATCGCGGGCGGCGTGCAGGTCACGCTCGACCTGTCGAATCCGACGGGCTTCGTGTTCAACGCGCTGACGGCCGCCGACCGTTACGACGGCACGAGCGTCGCAGCCACCGGCGCGCTGGCCGGCGCCCGCCTGCTGCCGGTGCTCGAGCCGCTGGCCGATGGCACGATCCTCGTCGTCGGCGGCGGACTCACGGGCGCGGAGACGTACCAGCCGTAGTCGTCGCACCCCGCTCGTCGCGCGTGACGAGCCAGATGCCGGCGAACAGGAGCGCCGCGGCCACCCCGGCCGCGGCGCTCGGCGTTTCACCGAGCATCCACCACGCGCCGAGGCCGGCGACGAGCGGCTGCAGGTAGTTGTAGATCGCGGCGGTCGAGGCCGACACGCGCGCGAGCGCGTACGAGATCAACAGGTACGCGACGACGGTCGGGAACACGAGCACGTAGGCGAGCGAGGCCCAGTCCAACGCGTCCAGCTCCGCGTAGTCGGGCGCTGCGCTCGCATACAGGAACGGCGCCCAAGGCACGCACAGCGCGTAGGCCCACGCGATCAGCACGAGCGGCGGCAGGCTGCGCAGCAACGGCCGCGACAGCACGAGATAGCCCGAATACAGCAGGCAATTGGCGACCATCAGCAGATCGCCCGTCAGCGGAGCCGAACCGCTCGCGCCGCGAGTCCCGCGCGCGAGCACCAGCCACGCGCAGCCGGCCAGCGCGATGCCGATGCCGGCTGCGCGCCGCGCCGACCAGCGCTCCTGGCCGAAGGAGGCCGCGATCAGGTACGTGAAGACCGGGATCGTGCACACGATCAGGCCGGCGTGCAGCGCGCTGGAGCGGTGCACGCCCTCGAGGAACAGCACCTGATTGAGCACGATGCCGAGCAGCGAGCAGGCCAGCAGCCGCTTCCACTCGCGGCGCGCGGCGGCGAAAGCACGCGGATCGCGCAGCAAGGCCAGCCCTCCAAGGACCAGCGCCCCGACCGCGATGCGCAGCGCGGTCAGCGCGCGCGGCCCGACTTCGTGCATCGCCAGCTTGCCGAAGACCGGAAACAGTCCGAAGCAGACCTGCGCCGCGAGCAGTGCCGGTTGCGCGGAGTGCAAGGCGTGTCGGTCGCGCATCGAGGGCGCGAGAGGGTAGCCGATCGCGGCTAGACTGCACGCATGAACGATGCCGCGGCGCCCGTGGACGGACCACTCCCCTGGCCGAAGCTCGACAGCCGACCGGGGCCGGACCTGATGGTGTGCAAGGCGCGCTACGACGAGGTCGAGAACCCGCGCACCGGCCGAACGATGACGCGCGTCGTGCTCGAGACGCGCGACTGGGTCAACGTGGTCGCGCTGACCCGCGCGCGCGAGATCGTGCTCGTGCGCCAGTTCCGCTTCGGCACCGGGCGGGTGACGACCGAGATCCCCGGGGGCGTGATCGACACGGGCGAGGATTCGCTGGCGGCCGCGCAGCGCGAATTGCGCGAGGAGACAGGCCACACGGCCTCCGAGTGGATCTACCTGGGCTCGGTGGAGGCCAATCCGGCCTTCCACGACAATCGCTGCCACCACTGGCTGGCGCTGGGTGCCGTGCGCACGCACGAGCTCGAACCGGATCCGGGCGAGGACCTGCGCGTCGAGGTCGTGCCGTTCGAGCAGGCGCTCGCGCGCGTCGAGAGCGGCGAGATCGCGCACAGCCTGGTGATCTGCGCGCTCGCGCGCGTCGCGAACCTGAGCCGGGACGGGCTGGTGCTGCCGAGTCCCGGCGCGGACGAGCAGGGCGCCCGGTAGACCGATCGGGTAACATCTCGGACCATCGGGAGTAGGAGCTTCGAGTGATCGATGGTTGAGTCCGGGGCCAGTACGGGAGTTCTGTTGACGCGCGCGCGCGCAGGAGATCAATCCGCCTGGAACGAGATCTACGAGCGCTACCAGCCCGTGCTCGGGAAGGCGTTGTCGAATGCCCTCCGCAACCGCCTCGGCGGGCGCACGGGGGCCGAGGATCTGCTGCAGTCGACGCTGATCCAGGCTTGGAAGGGGTTGGCCGACTTCCAGGACGATCGCCCGGGCCGCTTCACCCTGTGGCTGCACACGCTGGCGCTGAACACGCTGCGCGACGTCCTGCGCCGCCACAGCGCACAGTGCCGCGACTTGCAGCGCGAGCACAGGGGAGAGCCTGCCGACGTTCTCGCCGCGGCGGAGGCCGCGGAGCCATCGCCTCTGGACCAGGCCGAGCGCGCCGACGCCTACCTGCGGTTGATCGACGCGCTGCAGGAGCTGGACGAAGTCGCGCGAGCCGTCCTTCACTTGCGCGAGGTTTCAAAGGTCGAATGGACTTCGATCGAATCGATGCTCGCGCTGTCCCGTGACAGCGCGCGTGTCATCCACGCCCGGGCGCTCGGCCAGCTCCAGCGAAAGCTCCCTTCCTTACGGGCTCCGTGAGCCGCCGGGGCGGCAGAGAATCATGAACGACGATTCGCTGGCCACGCGCCTGTTCGTCGATTACGTCAGGCGGCGCGAGGCCGGTGAAACCCTGGAAGCAGCCAGCTTCGTTCTCGAGGCCGGCGCGCAGGCCGAACCGCTGCTGGCACGCATTCGCACCTGGGAAGAAGTGCACGCGCTGGGCCAGGAGCTGCGCGATTTCGACGTACCGCCGGTAGCGGCGCCGCGACAGGCGCCGGAGCGCGTCGGGCGCTACATCATCGAGCGCGAAATCGACAAGGGCGGCTCGTCGCTCGTGCTCTTGGCGCGCGATCCGGAACTGCAGCGAACCGTCGCGCTGAAAGTCCTTTCGCAGGGCTCGGTGCTGAGTGCGCGCCAGCGCGACTGGCTGCTGCACGAAGGCCGTTCGCTGGCGCGCCTCGACCATCCGGGCGTCTTGCGGATCCACGAAGTCGCTTCGATCGACGGGTACGACCTGGTCGCGACCGAGCACGTGGACGGACCGCCCCTCTCCCACGTGATTGCCGCGCTGCGCGAGCGCATGCTGCCGCCGGAGGACATCCGGCGCAGCGGTCTCCCGCGCAACGTCATCCCACCGACCGCGGAGCAACTGGAGCGCGCAGGCCCCTACGCCGATGCGCTGCGCCCCTACGAGGCCCGTGTCAAGCTGCTGCGCCGCCTCGGCGATGCCCTGACGTACTGTCACGGCCAAGGTGTCGTGCACCGCGACGTCAAGCCGGCCAACGTGCTGCTGCGGATGGACGAGCGCGGGCAGCCCTCGCCCGTGCTGATCGACTTCGGACTCGCGCACGCGGCTGCTTTGGCGGAGTCCGGGGTCGGCATCACGACCGTGCTGATGGGCACGGCCGCCTACGTCGCGCCGGAACAGATCGAGAGCGGCCATACCGGCAAGGACCCGCGCAGTGACCAGTTCGCGTTCGGCGTGATCGCCTACGAGCTGCTCGCGCTGTGGAATCCGTTCCTGCACGAGACGCACACGCTGATGCTCAACTCGATCGCGCGCGCCGAGCCCGTGCCGCTGCGACGCACCGAGCCGCTCGTTCCGGCCGGGCTCGAACTGATCGTGCACCGCGCGCTTGCGCGCCTGCCCGACGAGCGTTACCCGGAGCTGCGCGCGCTCGTCGAGGACCTCGACGCATACCTCGGACACCGCCCGCTGTCCGTGCAGGCGCCGGGCCTGCTGTTGCGCCTGTCGTTGTGGCAGCGCCGGCACCACAAGGTCACCACGGCCGCGGCCCTCGTCGCGCTCGGCTGGGGCGCGGTTCAAATCGCGCTGCAGTGGCGTGACATGGGTGCGGATCGCGACGAGATCGCCCAGACGTTGGAACGAGCTCGGCGCATCGAACTGACGGGGCCGTCTCCGGCCGTGTCCGTGCTGAGCGAACTGCTGCAGGTGCAGCGGCGTACCCAGGACCTGTCCGAGCGCTGGCTTGCCGGCGACTCGGCCGGCGAGTTGCAGGTCGATCTGCTCGAGGAATTCCAGCGCTGGCGCGACGAGGTCGAGGCGCGGGTGTGGGGCGAAGTGCGCGAGGCCCGCCAGAGTCCCGACCTCCAGCGCAACTTCATTCCGCGCTGGCATCGCTGGGGTGGCCCATTGGCCATGAGCGCGTTCCTTCCGGCAGGCATCGAGCGGGCTCCGCTGGAGCGCTTGCAGGAGCTCGGCAAGCTGGACGTCCTCCCGACACCAGGGAGCGAGCTGCGCTGGCTCCGCAACGGCGGATTCACGAAAGACCCCCGGCTCCAGCGCCCCGAGTTGATCGCGGTCGGTTCGGCGCTCCCTCCGGGACAATACCGATTCGAGAGCCTCTCCTCGACCGGTGCCGTGCTGGCGCAGCGCGATCACCGCGTGGGCGAGGATTACCTGGCGGATCCGCTGCATATCACGCTGCGCGCGCCCGCGGCGGAGCTCTTGAGTTCCATGCAGAGCTTCCGACCGGGAGCCGAGCTGCGCGGGGAGGCTGCGCTCGCCGAGTACGACGGTGATTACGCCGAACTCGGCGGTGAGTTGTGGATCCTGCCGGAGCCGGTGCGCGTGCATCACGTGCACGAGTTCCTCAATGCAGACCCCGAGAGACTCGCGTACCTGGGGATCGAGCGAGCCGCGCCGGACGACGAGAGGCGCGTGTGCCTGCCGCGGTCCATGTTGGAAGCGGCCTGCAACTACTACGGCATGCGCTTGCCCTCACTGGGTGAATTGCACGCCGCCTTTCGCGGAAGGGTCGCGAATCCCTCCCGCAGCGGCGTGACCATGGAGGCGCTGTGCGGCGCAATGGGCCCGCTCGGTCACGAGGGAATTTGCCTGGCATTCCGGCAGTACGAATCTCTCGACGGCAATGCCCTCGCGAGTCTCGAGAGTGCGGTGCTGTTCGTCCTTCCGACCGAGCACTATGTAGGAGTGGCCGACACGCCCGGCGAATTGGAGACGCTCGGCAGGGGCTTTCAGTTCCGTTTCGCCTTCGGTACGGGCCTCGGCGTGCGCGGCTCGCCCGCCCCTCCACGCTGAGCTGGAGTCTCGCGTTCGGTCGAGTCGACAGGTCGGCTCTGCCCGCCCGTCAACCGGCTCGTTCGAGTTCGAGATGAGGAGAGCACATGCCCATTTTCTACGAGGTCAAACGCCGCGTCCCGTCGTCCGATCCGAAGGCGTACCTCGACGCCAAACTGCTGGAAGTCGCCGGCTCGCTGCGCGAAGTGTTGCCGCTGAAGGGTGACGAGCATGCGATCCGCGACCTTGCACTCTCGGTGGTTCAGCATGCCTACACGAAGGCCACTGCGGAGCAGGCCGACCCGATCGGCTACTGGTGGTTCCGCAACGGCGACTTCCACTGGTGCAAAAAGACCCTGACGACCGTGACGATCCCAGACGGCGACAACCCGATCGAGCTCGTGATCACGCTCGATCGTCACTTCCCCTTCGAGTGACGAGAAGCTCCCTGGCGCGCTCGCGCGCTCCGGACTAGCTTCACGCCGTGCAGCGAACGAAGATCGCGATCGTCGGCGGCGGAGCGGCCGGGCTCTCGACGGCCTGGGCCCTGGCGTGCGCGGGCGAGCGCGAGGTCGTGTTGCTCGAACGCGAGCCGGCCCTGGGAACGGTCTCGAGCCGACTCAACGCCGCCATCCTGCGCACGCTGACCCCCGACCCCGCCGTCTCCGCCTTCGCGCGCGAGAGCGCGGGCTTCCTGCGCGCTCCGCCGCCCGACTTCTGCTCGCAGCCGCTGCTCGAGCCGACCGGCCTGCTGCTCGCGGCCGAAGGCGAAGCGGCTGTCGAACTCGAACGACAGGCGACCGAGTGCGCGGACGGACGCGGCTTCGAGCGGCTCGATGAGCGGCGCGCGCGCGCGCTGGCCCCCCACTTCGCGTCCCCCCCCGGGGTGCGCCTGTGGTTCGCCGACGAAGGGCGGCTCGACAACGCGGCGCTGCTGCTGGCGTTCGCACGCGCAGCGCGCGCCGCGGGCGCCCGCCTGCACTGTCGCGCCGCCGTGCAACAGGCGCTGCGGACGCCGCGCGGCTTCGAGCTGGTGCTCGCGGGCGGCGCGCGCCTGGAGTGCGCGGCCCTCGTGCTCGCCTCCGGGGCTTGGACAGAAGTGCTAGCGCGCGAACTCGGCTCGCGTGTCGAACTCCAGACGACGCGCCGGCACCTGCTCGTCACGCGCGGCGCGACGGGCGTGCCGCCGCGGGCTCCGATCGTCTGGACAGGTTCCGACCCGTTCTACGCGCGTCGCGACGGCGACGGCCTGCTGCTCTCGCCGTGCGACGAACAGCCGATTGCCCCCGACCGGAACTCGGCCGATCCGGCGCTGCGCGGCGAGCTCCAGCGCAAGGCGTCACGCTTCCTGCCCGGCGTCGCGCTCGGAATCCCGGCGCACTACTGGTCAGGTCTGCGCGCGTTCAGCGGCGATGGTGAGCGCTTCTGCATCGGCCCCGACCCCGACGTGCGGGGGCTCCACTGGGCGGCCGGATTGGCCGGGCACGGCATGACTTGCTCGATCGCGGTCGGTCGGCTGGCCGCCGCCTGCCTGCTGGATCGCGCCGACGGAGTGCACGCGCCGACGGGCGCGTTCGCGCGCGCCTTCGCGCCGGCCCGATTGGTGCGGCACCAGCCGGTTCAGACGTAGAGCGCGCCGCCCGCGCGCTCGAACTCCGCGCGCTTCTCGGCCAGGCCGCGCTCGCGCGCCTGCTGCTCCGACAAGCCCTGCGCCGCGGCGAAGGCGCGCAGGTCCTCGGTGATGCGCATCGAGCAGAACTGCGGGCCGCACATCGAGCAGAAGTGGGCGCTCTTGGCACCTTCCGCGGGCAGCGTCTCGTCGTGGTACGCGCGCGCCGTTTCCGGATCGAGGCTGAGCTCGAACTGGTCCTCCCAGCGGAAATCGAAACGCGCGCGCGACAGCGCGTCGTCCCAGGCGCGCGCGCCCGGGTGCCCCTTGGCGACGTCGGCGGCGTGGGCCGCGATCTTGTAGGCGATCACGCCGGCCCGCACGTCATCGCGGTCGGGCAGACCGAGGTGCTCCTTGGGGGTCACGTAACAGAGCATCGCCGTGCCGTACCAGCCGATCATCGCGGCGCCGATCGCGGAGGTGATGTGGTCGTAGCCCGGAGCCACGTCCGTGACCAGCGGGCCGAGCGTGTAGAACGGCGCCTCGTGGCACAGCGCGAGCTGCTTGTCCATGTTCTCGCGGATCTGGTGCATCGGGACGTGGCCCGGCCCCTCGATCATCACCTGGACGCCGTGCTTCCAGGCCTCGCGCGTCAGCTCGCCCAGCGTTTCCAATTCCGCGAATTGCGCGGCGTCGTTGGCGTCGGCCAGCGAACCCGGCCGCAATCCGTCGCCCAGGCTGAACGAGACGTCGTAGCGCTTCATCAGCGCGCAGATCTCGTCGAAGTGCGTGTACAGGAAGTTCTCCCGATGGTGCGCGAGGCACCAGCGCGCGAGGATGGAACCGCCGCGCGAGACGATGCCCGTGACACGACCGGCGGTGAGCGGCACGTAGCGCAGCAGCACCCCGGCGTGGATCGTGAAGTAGTCCACGCCCTGCTCGGCCTGTTCCTCCAGCGTGCGCAGGAACTCGTCGATCCCCAGCTTCTCGATCTTGCCGCCGACCTTCTCGAGCGCCTGGTAGATCGGAACGGTACCGATCGGCACCGGCGAGTTGCGCAGGATCGCTTCGCGGGTCGCATGGATGTCCTTGCCGGTCGACAGGTCCATCACCGTGTCGGCGCCGAAGCGCGTCGCCCACTGCAGCTTGGCGACCTCTTCCTGGATGTCGGAAGCCACCGCGCTGTTGCCGATGTTCGCGTTGATCTTGACCAGGAACTTGCGGCCGATCAGCATCGGCTCCAACTCGGGATGCCGGATGTTGGCTGGCAGGATCGCTCTGCCGGCGGCGATCTCGGCGCGCACGAACTCGCTCGACACGCCCTCGCGCGCGGCTGCGAATGCCATCTCCTCGGTCACGATGCCGGCCCGCGCATAGGCAAGCTGTGTCGGCACGGTGTCGCGGCGCTTCAGCCGCGGCTCGATCCACTCCGCGCGCAGCGCGGGCAGTCCACGCGTGCCATTCGGTTGAGTCGGACCCGAGGAGTCGTACAGGTCGATCTGACCCGGAGCGCCATCGAGGTGCACGCGCCGAAAGGGAACCTGGAGCGTGCGGCCGGCGAACTCGACGGAGCGGTAGACCTTGTGAGATCGCGCGGGGCGCGCCAGCGGAGGGGAATTGGTAGGGGTCGACATGGCGATTCCAGTGCCCCCCGCGAGACTGCGGCGGGTGGCACGGCAGCCACGATGCTAGCAGTCCGGCGCGCTCGCGGCGTCGCCCCCGCGACTAATCGTCGTCGCCGTCGCCCAGGAAGTACTCGAGGTCGTCGTCCTCGCCTTCCTCGTCGTCGTCCTCCTCTTCGTCCTCTTCGTCCTCGTCCTCGTCGTCTTCTTCTTCGTCGTCGTCCTGCTCGTCGTCGTCGAGGTCATCGTCCGAATCGGCCTCGTCCTCGTCCTCGAGCTCTTCGAATTCCTCGTCCGAGTCCTCCGCCTCTTCGTCGTCCTCTTCGTCGTCTTCTTCGTCGTCGTCCTCGGCGTCGGACTCGAAATCGTCGTCCTCACCGCCACGGACATCGTCGCGATCCAGAGCGCTGGCGGTCTCGTAGCCCGTCTCCGGCAGCAGTGGGTCGTCGCGCAGGTCTGAGGAATCGAAGTCAACAGGTTGCATGGGGCACTCCGAGGCAGTCCGGCGCGCGGGTTGCGAGCCGGGCTCCCGAGGTCGCACCGGCACACAGGCTCGGCTCCCTCGGGCGGACACTCTTTTTTCCGGAGCACCCCCCTGCCTGCAAGGAAAAAATGGCGAGCGCTCGGGCGACGGGGCCCGGGAAGCGCAAGAAACTGCCGCTTGTGCGAGGGCCAGCGGACGCGCTACCTTCGCGCGGATCGGGAGGCCTCTTCACGGATCCAGAACCCACGCCCGGGCCTTCGATCGGACCCGGGCGCCGAGCGCGTGCTTCCCGACTCCTCCGCCATGAGCTCCTCACCCCGCCAGTCCGCACTCTCCGCCCTCGCTACCCGCACCGCGCCCGCCACGCACGTCACTGCGCCGGTCAGCGCGACCGAGTCGTTCGGCTCGGACGTCTTCAGCGACGCCGTGCAAAGACAGCGGCTCCCCAAGCCGATTTACAAGGCGTTGCGCCGAACGATCGAGGCCGGGGAAGCGCTCGACGCCTCGATCGCCGACGCGGTCGCCAGCGCGATGAAGGCCTGGGCGATCGAGAACGGGGCCACGCACTTCACGCACTGGTTCCAGCCGATGACCGGCATGACCGCCGAGAAGCACGACGCATTCCTGGTAGCCAAGGCGGACGGCAGCGCGATCGCGGAATTCTCCGGCAAGGAGCTGATTCGCGGCGAGCCGGATGCGTCGAGCTTTCCGTCGGGCGGCATCCGTGCGACCTTCGAGGCGCGCGGCTACACGGCCTGGGATCCGACCTCGCCGGCCTTCCTGCGTCGCAACGGGTCGGCCGCAACCTTGACGATCCCGACCGCCTTCTGCTCGTGGACCGGCGAGGCCCTCGACCTGAAGACGCCGCTGCTGCGCTCGGCCGAAGCCCTCGACAAGCAGGCGCGCCGCCTGCTCGGATTGCTCGGCGAACCGAACGTGCGGCGCGTGTTCCCGACGCTGGGCGTCGAGCAGGAGTACTTCCTGGTCGACGCCTCGCTCTGGGCGCTGCGCCCGGACCTGGTCGCCTGTGGTCGCACCCTGCTCGGCGCGCGGCCGCCCAAGGGCCAGGAGCTCGAGGACCACTACTTCGCGGCGACGCCCGAACGCGTGATGACCTTCATGGTCGATTGCGAGCGGCAGCTGTGGAACCTGGGCATCCCGGCCAAGACGCGCCACAACGAGGTCGCGCCCGCGCAATACGAAATGGCGCCGATCTTCGAGCCCGCGCCTGTTGCGATCGATCACAACATGCTGTGCATGGAGATCATGCAATCGACCGCCGAACGCCACGGCATGAAGTGCCTGCTGCACGAGAAGCCGTTCGCGGGCGTGAACGGTTCGGGCAAGCACAACAACTGGTCATTGGCGGACGACGAGGGCAACAACCTGCTCGACCCCGGGCACACGCCGCACGAGAACCTGAAATTCATGGTGTTCCTGTCGGTCGTGCTGCGCGCAGTCGACCTGCACCAGGACATGCTGCGCGCGTCGATCGCGCACGCCGGCAACGACCATCGGCTCGGCGCCAACGAAGCGCCGCCGGCGATCATCTCGATCTTCCTCGGCGACGAGCTCGAGGGGCTGGTGCGCGCACTGATCGGCGGCAAGGAGCTCAAGGGTCGCAAGAAGGGCGAACTCGAGCTCGGCGTCTCGACGCTGCCGCCCCTGCCGCGCGACACGTCCGACCGCAACCGCACCTCGCCCTTCGCGTTCACCGGCAACAAGTTCGAGTTCCGCGCCGTGGGCTCGAGCCAGTCCTGCGCGTACCCGAACATCGTGCTCAACTCCGCCGTCGCCGATTCGATCGACCACGTGGCCGGCGAGATCGAGAAGCGCTCGAAGGGCAAGGGCGCGGATCGGCGCGCGGCGATCGAGGCCGTCGTGCGCGAGACGCTCAAGCGCCACGAGCGGATCCTGTTCAACGGTGACGGCTACTCGCAGGAGTGGCAGGACGAGGCCGCGCGGCGCGGACTGCTCAATCGCAAGGACACGCCGGCCGCGCTCGCCGATTTCGGCGGGAAGAAGAATGCCGAGCTGTTCGAGCGCCTGGGCGTGCTCAGTCGGCGTGAGCTGGAGTCGCGGCAGCACGTGCTGCTGATGGCCTACGCGCACCGCGTGGCGGTCGAGGCCCACTCGCTGGCGAACATCGCGGCCACGATCGTGCTGCCGGTCGCGCAGGCCGCTGCGCGGGAGATGGCCGAGAGCCTGTCCGCCGTGCGGCAGGCCGCGCCCAAGGCCGATCAAGGCGCGCTGGAGGAACTCCTGACCGAGGTCGCCTCGAAGGCGAATCAGCTCAAGGGCGCCGCGGACCGCCTGGCCAAGGTCAACGCGCAGGCGCACGAGCTGGAAGGCAGCGCGCTCAAGGCGGCCGAGAGCTATCGCGACAAGGTCGTCCCGGCGATGCGCGAAACGCGCGCGCTCTGCGACCAGCTCGAGGCCTTGGTCGGCGACACGCACTGGCCGCTCCCGAAGTACCGCGAGCTCTTGTTCCTCAAGTAGCGCGGCCATGCCAGCCGGTCCGCTCGAGCGTCCCGAGGCCTGGGCGCTGTTGTGCGAGTGGACCGCGGGCGAGAGCCTGCGCCGCCACGCGCTGGCGGTCGAATGCGTGATGCGCGCCGTCGCGCAACGGCACGGTGCCGAGCCCGACCAGCACGGGCGTTTCGCGCTGGCGGGACTCTTGCACGACGCCGACTACGAGCGCTGGCCCGCCGAACACCCGCGGCGCATCGTCGCCTGGCTCGAGCAGCGCGGCGAACCCGAGCTCGCGCGCGCCATCGCCGCGCACTACACGGGCTGGGGTGTGCCGCGCGACACGCTGCTCGCCCGGGCCTTGCTCGCCTGCGACGAGCTGACGGGCTTCGTCGTGGCCTGCGCACGCGTGCGCCCGGACGGTCTGGCGACCCTCGAGCCGCGCAGCGTTCGCAAGCGCCTGAAGGACCCCGGCTTCGCGCGCGGCGTCGAGCGGCCGGAGGTCGAGGCCGGCCTGCGCGAACTGGGCGTGGAACCCGATGCGCACATCGCGTTGGTGATCGAAGCGCTGCGCGGTTGCGCGGAGCTGGGCCCCGGCCCGGTTCCGGAAGGCCGGCCGCCCGCGAGCGAAAGTGGTAGCGGTGGAGGGATTTGAACCCCCGACGCGCGGCTTATGAAGCCGCTGCTCTAACCGGGCTGAGCTACACCGCCCCGTGCCGAATGGGCTCCCCTGCCGGGGAAGGGCGAAGAGGGTAGCGGAGGCCTTCCGCGGGGGTCAAGGGAAGGCGGGCACAAGAAAGTTCGCTGCGGGAACAGTTTTTCCGGTTTTTTCCCCCGATATCGCGCTCCAGTTGCGCTCTCCAGATCGCAGGGACGCACCCGTTCGGGGTCCGCTCGTGCGCTCGGCTCAGCCGGGCCGGTGCGGACCTTCGGCTTCCCCGAGACCCCCAAGCTCGCTGAACGCGCCTCGGGCGCGCCGGCCAGGCGAGCTTCGCGGGAGAGAGAAAGCGACGGGCGCGCGCATCGCAAGGTGCGCGCGCCCCTTCCTTTCGGCCGAGATCGCCGGGCCCGAATCAGACCTGGCTGGTTTCGACGCGACGGCCCCGGATCGAGTCGTAGCTCAGGCTCTTGCGGGCGATCACCCCGGTGCGCTCGCAGTACACGTTGCAGGCGTCGTACGGCTTCGAGTACAGGTGCAGCGAAACCCCGCTCGTGCCCGGCTTGCTGCGCACGACGTGCAGCGCGATCTCATCGCGGATGAACGCAACCTCGCCCCGTCCCAGGCGCGCCTGGCGTCCGAGCACGGGCGGCGAGCCGGCCGCATGATGGTACTGCAGCTCGTCGATCTCACCTTCGACGACCGCCATCCAGCAGTTCTGCCCTTCGTGGTTGTGGATCGGGCTGGCCTGACCGACGCCCCAGCACAGCACGAGCAGTTCGAACTCCGCGTTGCGCTCGATCTGGTGCCGCGTGTAGTGCTGCGGATCGAAGAAGCTGTAGGGGCGCCAATCCTCGTTCCCGAGTGCGTAGCGGGCGAGCAGCTCGGCTGCGGCGGGCGCTCGCGCGTCGCGCCGGAACTCGCGGCAAAGGTCCTCGACGAGGCGCTCGATCGGGGCTGGCATCCATCCATGGTAGCGCATCGAACGCGGCAGGCACGGGAGTCGGAGGGCGTGCGCGGCTAGAATCCTGCGCCCCCCCGTCGCCCCGCGGCAGCCCAGGTCCCAGAGCCCCTCCTTGCAACTCGGCTTCGTCATCGACCATTCCCGTTGCATCGGCTGCCACGCCTGCACGGTGGCCTGCAAGTCGGAAAACGCCGTCCCCGTCGGCTCGTTCCGCACCTGGGTCAAGTACACGGAGACCGGCGAATTCCCGCAGGTCAAGCGCCACTTCGCGGTGCTGCGCTGCAACCAGTGCACGAACGCGCCGTGCGTGACGATCTGCCCGACGCAGGCGCTGACGAAACATGCCAATGGCATCGTCGACGTCGACCCGAAGTTCTGCATCGGCTGCAAGAGCTGCATGCAGGGCTGCCCATACGACGCGCTCTACATCCATCCGGAGCACGGCACGGCGCAGAAGTGCCACTTCTGCGAGCACCGCACCGAGCGCGGTCTCGCGCCGGCCTGCGCCGTGGTCTGCCCGACCGAGGCGATCATCCCGGGCGACTTCGACGATCCCAAATCGATGGTCGCGCGACTGCGCGCGATGGGCGAACTCGAGGCGCGCAAGACCGAGGCCGGCACGCAGCCGAATGTCTGGTATCGCGAAGTGGACCCGAGCGCGATCCAGCCGACCGAGACCAGTCCGGCGGGCGGATACCTGTGGTCGAACCAGATCGAAGGTCCGCAGCACGAAGCGTCGCGCTTCCTGGCCACGCTCGACGAACGCGCGCAGGCACGCACGACCTACGACATCGACCAGCAGCCGATGTGGGGCTGGAAGGTCTCGCTCTACCTGCTCACCAAGGCGATCGCCGGCGGGCTCGCTCTGGCCGGCATGCCGGTCCTGACCGCGGGAGAGCCGCGCGCCGTTCTCGCGCTCGCGCTGCTCGCGCTGGTCTTCCTGCTCGTGACGACCGCCCTGCTCGTCGTGGACCTCAAGCGCCCCGAGCGCTTCCTGCTGATCCTGACGCACCCGAATTGGGATTCGTGGCTGGTCAAGGGCGCGTGGATCCTGATCGGCTACAGCGCGCTCGTGTCGGCGTGGCTCGGCATGGCCTGGTTCGAGACCTTCCCCGCAGGCCTGTGGCGCAGCGGGCTGGCCGCGCTGACGGCCCTGTTCGGGGTGCTCACCGCCGGCTACACGGCCTTCCTGTTCGCGCAGGCCAAGGGCCGGCCGCTATGGATGATGCGCGGGATGTTCTCCCACCTCGTGCTGCAGTCCCTGATCGCGGGCTCCGCCTGCGTGCTGCTCGTCGCGCGCGTGCCCGGCCTGGCCGAGGGCATGCGAGCCGAGCACGTCGGCATCGCGTTCCTGGCGCTGGCGGGCGCGCTGCTCGCCTGCCTGATGCAGGCGGTCACCAAGCGCATGCGCGCGCCGGTCGGACGCGAGCGCGAATACGGCCAGGCACTCGATCTGATCGAGCGCGGTCCCTACGCGCGCCGGCACAAGCTCGGCGGCCTCGGCCTGGGCCTGTTGCTGCCGCTCACTCTGCTCGTGCTCGTGTACACCGCCGACTCGACCGGACCGGTCGCGGAGTGGAGCGCCTGGCTGCAATCGGCGGCCGCGCTGGCCGCCCTGGTCGGGCTGTACGTCGAGAAGGACGTGCTCGTGCGCGCCGGCCAGGCCCTCCCGATTTCCTGATGTCCACTCCGCCCTCGACCCGCATGGCCACGCAGACCGGATTCCGCCGCGAGAGCCCCTGGGACCTGGCGGTCGGCCCGGGGCCGGAGAACTGGGACGACTGGGTCGAATACGACCCGCAACAGTGGCCGACGCGGGTCGAGCGCCACTATGCGATCGTGCCGACGATCTGCTTCAACTGCGAGTCGGCCTGCGGACTGCTCGCCTTCGTCGACAAGCAGGACGGCGCGATCGCCAAGTTCGAGGGCAATCCAGTGCACCCCGGATCGCGCGGCCGCACCTGCGCGAAGGGCCCGGCCACCCTGAACCAGGTGCGCGATCCGGATCGGATCCTGCAGCCGATGAAACGCGCCGGACCGCGCGGCAGCGGTCGTTTCGAGCCTGTCAGCTGGGAGCAGGCGCTGGCCGACATCGGCGCTCGCATCGCCAAGGCGCTCGACGAGAATCGACGCGAAGAGGTGATGTACCACGTCGGGCGCCCCGGCGAGGACCACTTCGTGCTGCGCATGCTGCAGGCCTGGGGCGTCGACGGCCACAACAGCCACACCAACGTCTGCTCGAGCTCGGCGCGCTTCGGCTACACGCTGTGGATGGGCGCGGATCGCCCGTCGCCCGACTATGCCGGAGCCGAGTTCCTGCTGCTGATCTCGGCGCACCTGGAGACCGGCCACTACTTCAACCCGCACGCGCAGCGCATCGTCGAGGCCAAGGAGCGCGGCGCGCGGCTGGCCGTGTTCGATACACGGCTGTCGAACACCGCTTCGCGCGCCGACGTGTGGGTTTCGCCCTGGCCGGGATCCGAGGCCGCGCTGCTGCTCGCGATCGCACGCGAGCTCTTGCGGCGCGGTGCCATCGATCGGGATTTCGTGCGGCGCTGGACGAACTGGCAGCAGGCGCTGGAGCGCCTCGCGCCGGGCGAGCGCACCGGGCATGCCGATGCGGACTTCGAGACGTTCCTGTCGGCGCTCGCGAAGCACTACGACGCGTACACGAGCGAGTTCGCGGCCGAGGAGTGCCGCGTGCCGTCCGACACGGTCGGCCGGATCGCCGACGAGATCCAGCGCGCCGGCACGCGCTTCACGAGCCACGTCTGGCGTTCGGCCGCCAGCGGCAATCTCGGCGGCTGGCAGGTCGCGCGCTGCTTGTTGTTCCTGCACGTGTTGACCGGCAGCATCGGTCGACCGGGCGGGGTCAACCCCAACACCTGGGACAAGTTCGCGCCAAAGCCCTCGCAGAACCCGCCGGCGCAGGCGCACTGGAGCGAGGTGCTCTTCCCGCTGCAGTGGCCGCTCTCGCACTACGAGATGTCGTTCCTGCTGCCGCACCTGTTGCGCGAGCAGAAGAAGCGCCTCGAGGTCTACTTCACGCGCGTCTACAACCCGATTTGGACCAATCCCGACGGCTGCTCGTGGATCGAGATGTTCGAGGAGGAGAACCGCATCGGCTGCCACGTCGCGCTGACGCCGACCTGGTCCGAGACCGCGCAGTGGGCCGACTACGTGCTGCCGATGGGCCACGGCCCCGAACGCCATGACTTGATGAGCCAGGAGACGCACGCCGGCACCTGGATCGGCTTCCGACAACCGGTGCGGCTGGAGTTCGAGCGCCGTGCCGGTCAGGCCCACGAGCGCACGCTAGGCGCCAACCCCGGGCAGGTGTGGGAGGAGGCCGAGTTCTGGGTCGCGCTGACCTGGGCCATCGACCCCGACGGCAAGCGCGGCATCCGGCGCTGGTACGAATCGAAGCAGCGCTCCGGCCAGCCGATCTCGATGGACGAGTACTTCGGCGACATCTTCGAGCACTCGGTGCCGGGCCTGCGCGAAGCCGCCGCGGCCGAACAGCGCACACCGCTGGAATTCATGCGCCGCTACGGCGCCTTCGCGGTCCCCTACGCCGGACAAGTGCGCTACGAAGCGCCGGTCGAGCAGGGCGGCGTCGTGCTCGAGGACGGTTCGCGCCGCGCCGGCTTCAAGACCGAGACCGGCCGGCTCGACTTGTACTCGCAGACGCTGGTCGACTGGGGCCACGCCGAGGTCGCGCTGCCCGCCTACATCCGCTCGCACGTGCACTGGAGCGGGCTGGACGAGAGCGAGATGGTGCTCTTGCCGACCTTCCGCCTGCCGACGCTGATCCACACGCGTTCGGCCAACAGCAAGTGGCTGCAGGAGATCAGCCACACCAATCCGCTGTGGGTCCACCCGGAGGACGCCGCGCGCCTCGGGCTGGCCACCGGCGATCTCGCGCGAGTCGCCACGCGCATCGGCTGGTTCGTGCCGCGCGTGTGGATCACCGAGGGCATCCACCCGGGCATCGTCGCCTGCAGCCACCACGTCGGGCGCTGGCGTCTGCAGGACTCCAACGGGGTCTCGCGCGGCAGCTCGAGCCTGGTCGAGATCCAGCGCCAGGGCAGTTCCTTCCTGATCCGGCACAAGCACGGCGCGCTCGCGCACGCGAGCAGCGATCCGGACACCGAGCGCATCTGGTGGTCGGAGGTCGGCGTGAACCAGAACCTGACCTTCCCGGTGCAGCCGGATCCGGCCAGCGGAATGCACTGCTGGCACCAGGTCGTGCGCGTCGAGCGCGCGCGCGACGAGGATCGCTACGGCGATGTGTACGTCGACACGCAGCGCTCGCGCGACGTGTATCGCGAGTGGCTCGCGAAGGCCAAGCCGGGCCCGGGGCCGGGCGGACTGCGCCGGCCGCTGTGGATGAACCGGCCGCTGCGGCCGCGCGACGAGTCGTTCCGGGTCCGGCAGGCATGACCGCGGCACGCCTGCGCTGGCTGGCCTGCTGCGCGCTTTCCTGCAGCGGCTGGCACGCGCTTGCGCAATCCACGCCGCCGGCGCGTCCGCTCGAATCCGGCGTGCCGGTCGCCGTGCGCGTGCCCTCCGAACTCGCCCAGGTGCCGATCTACAGCATCGAGGTTCCCGACGACGCGACCGGCCTGTGGCTGCGCGCGCTCGGCGCGGACATCGACATCGAGATCGACGCCGCCTACGAGACCGCGCCCGACAGCCCCGACGCGCTGATCTCGTCGAACCTGTGGATCGACGAACAGCTCGTGATCGAACGCGGCGACAGCACTCCGCTCGCGACCGGGACCTGGTACGTGCGCGTTCACGGCGTCGAATCCGGCAACGAGCAGCCGCGCGAGGGCTCGTGCACGCTGATCGCGCAGCTGATCCGCCCGCCACCCCGCCCCCTCGAGCCCGGGCAGGTGCTCGAGCTGGATCTGCCGCGCGAGCAGGGCCTGCGCGCGATCCTGCTGCCGCGGCTGCCCGCGGATGCGAGCGGTCCCTGGCGCATCGAGGCCTTCAGCGCCCTTGCCGACATCGACCTCGTGATCGGCCCCGCCGATCCCGCTCGCACGCTGCGCGATGCCTACGCGCGTTCGGAGCGCATGTTCGGCTACGAGGCGCTGCTGCCGGACGCGCGCACTCTGCAGGCAGGCGCCGCGGTGCACGTGTACGCGCATTGCGACCTCGAGAGCCTGGATGCGATCCCGGTGCGGATCGCGCTGCGTCCGGTGTCGGCCGACGCGCCCAGAGCGCTGGTCGAGCCTCCGCTGCCCGATGCGAGCCTGCTCGGTCCGTTCGGTGCTTCGATCGCGGCGACCGTCGCGCTCTTCGGCCCGCTCGGCAGCGGTTCGGGCGTCGTGATCGACCCGCGCGGACGCATCCTGACCAACGCGCACGTCGTCAGCGGCGCGCGCGGCGGAGGGGCGCTCGATCTGGCCGTCGGATTCACGCACGATGCAACGGCCCCGCCCATTCCCTGCTACGCCGCGCAACTGCTCGAGTACAGGCCGGACCTCGACCTCGCGCTGCTCGCGATCAGCGGCTGGATCGACGGTCGCGCCTTCGACACGCCGCGCCTGTTCCCCGCGTGCAAGTTGCGCGAGGGCGCCGCGCCGGCCCTCGGAGAGAGCCTGACCGTTCTCGGCTATCCGATGACCGGCGGCGCTTCGTCGATGGTCCCGATCTCGCTGACCGAGGGCGTGATGTCGGGCTGGGCGCAGGATGGGGCGGGCCGGCTGCTGAAGACCGACGCCGGCATCCACGCAGGCGTCTCCGGCGGGGCCTGCCTCGATGCAGCGGGCCGGCTGATCGGATTGCCCAGCTCGAGCCTGGCCGACGCCAATCAGGCCGGCGGGCTGGGCTTCGTGATCCCGTTGGCGCGCCTGCCCGCGAATTGGCTGGCGCAGCCGCCCGACTCGCGACCGCGCTGAGGCGGCCCGGGAAACGCTTTCCATACACGAGTCGAGCGGGTCCCGGCCCCCCGCCTCGCCAGAGCGGGGTAGCATGAATTGCAGAGGCTGCCATGAAATTGATCTCGGAACTGCTGGAGGGTCGCCCGCGTGTCACGCTACCGCCGCACTCGACGGTCCTGGCCGCGGCGCGCGTGATGACCGATTACCAGGTGGGTGCCGTGCTGGTCGTCGACGACGAGGGTCGAGCCATGGGCATCTTCACCGAGCGCGATTTGATGACGCGCGTGATCGTGGCCGGCTTGGATCCGTCGCGCACGCTGATCGAGCGCGTGATGACGCGCGAGATGTTCCACGGCACACCGGATCGGCACCTGGTCGAGACGGCGCGCGAGATGCAATCGCGCCACATCCGACACCTGCCGGTGCTCGGCAACGGTCGTTTCCTCGGCATGCTGTCGCTGCGCGACATCTTGCGCGAGCTCCTCAGTGACAAGACCCGCGAGGTCGAGGAACTGACGGCCTACATCCAGGCCAGCGAACTCGGCGAGGGAACCGTCTAGCGCGCCGGGGCCAGGCGCGCGGAGCGGCCCGCTTCCAGGCGGGAAGGCCAACTTCCGCTCGGACGCGTCGTGGTGCTGCGCAGGCGCAGCGGCGCACCACCCAGGTGGGTGAGATCCGCGGCGCCGCCGGGCAGGTCCGACAGCCGACACAGCCCCTGGTCGAGACGAATTTCGAATCCGCTCGGGTGCGTGATCTGCAGCGCGCCGCGCCGATTCTCCGCCGCGAGCTCATGCGCTCGCTCGACCGCGATGTCCAGCGGCGCTTCCTGAGTCGCCGGCGGCGCGAAGGCGAGCGCCGCGGGACCGCTGACGACCAGCGACGAGCGCCCCGTGAACGAGACCGTCACGCGCGCGCCGGTGTCGACGAGCAGCCGTCCGCCGCTGGCGGCCGACAGCTTCTCCCCGGCCCGCAACTCGAGCGTGCCTCCCCCATGAGCGAGGCGCGCCCGCCCCGCGCCCAGCTCCAGCCAGGCGAAGGTCGACGTGTCGGGACCGGGCGCGGCGGCCGTTGCGCACAGCGCGGCCAGCACCGGGAGCAGCGGGAAAACGCGCATCGCCGGTTCTTCGGCCCCGCGGGGGGCGCTCGCTTGAGCCCAACGGCTCAATTCGCGAAGCGGCGGCGCAGGTAGCTCGCGCGCAGGCGATCGCGCTCGGTCGTCTCGATCAGCTCCTCTTCGCTGCCCTCGCGGGCCAGCGCCTGCAAGTGCCCCTTCTGGATCTGCACCGTGATGCGGTTCAGCTCGGGCAGCGAGAGGCCCTCGAGCAGGCCGAGACAACCGCCCAGCCGCACCATCGACAGGTGGGCCAGCGCGGTCTCGCTCTGGATCGAGCCCGCGGTCCGCAGCAGGCCCCAGGCGCGCGTGACGCGGTCGAGCAGCGAGGCGCGCTGCTGCGCGACCAGCATCGCGCGCACCTTGCGCTCGAACTCGACGATCGCGGGCACGAGCGCGCCCAGGTCCGCGAGCAACTGCTGCTCCGAACGCCCCAGGGTGACCTGGTTGGAGATCTGGTACAGGTCCCCCGCCGCGCGGCTGCCTTCGCCGTACATGCCGCGGACGGCGAGCCCCGTGCGCTGGGCCGCGGCGAAGACCTTTTCGAGTTCGGGCCGCACGAGCGACAGGCCGGGCAGGTGCAGCATCACCGACGCGCGCATGCCCGTGCCGACATTCGTCGGGCAACTGGTCAGGTAGCCGAGTTGGTCGTTGTGCGAGAGCGGCAACTCGCGCTCGATGATGCGGTCGAGCGCCTCCGCGCGCGCCCAGGCCGTCCCGAGATCGTTGCCGGGGGCCAGCCCCTGCAAGCGGATGTGATCCTCCTCGTTCACCATCACCGCGAGCGTCTCGGTCGCACCGAACGCGACGGCGCGCCCCGGTTGCGGCGACTGTCGCGGTTCACCGGCGGCCAGGTCGCGACTGACCAGGTAGCGCTCCCGCAGCAGCAGGCGCAGCATCGGCGATGCCTCGCCCATCTCGACCCACCAGGTCTCGCCGTCGATGCGCGACGCGTCCAGCACCGTGCGAACGCGCTGCGCGAGCTCGCCCGCGCGCTGGTCGTCCAGGCGCGGCACGAACGGATACTCGTCCACATTGCGCGCCAGACGGATCCGGCAGGAGACGGCGACATCTCCGTCGGGCCCCTCGGCCTGGAGCCAGGTTCCGAGACGATCGGCGAAGCGAGGGCAGTCGATGGGAAGCACGGCGGGAGCTCTTGCTAGGAGCGCATCCTAGCCGGTGGCGTCGGAAGGACCCAGGGGTCGAGCGGACGCGTCGGCGCGCGTGCTCTCGAGCTCGTGCAGGCGTTCCTCGAGCTGCACGAGGGTCGCTTCGAGCTGTTGCAGCCTGGACTCGCGAGCCGCCAGCACCTCGCGATGCTCGTCCAGTCGGCGCTCACGGTCGGCCAGCACGTCGCGGTGCTCGGCCAGCAGCGAGTCGCGGTGTGCCAGCACCTGCGAGTACTCGCCCAATTGCCGCGACAGCTGCTCGCCGCGGTCGCGCAGCCGCGCCAGCTCGATCTCCTGCTCGGCGCAGTGCGAAGCATAGGTGTCGCGCGCGCTGCCCGCCTCGCGCAACTCCGATTCCAATTGAGCGCGCAGGCCCTCCAGCTCGCCTTGGCGTTCCAAGGAGGCCGCCAACTCCTTCTCCAGGGCCGCGATCTCCGCGCGCGCATTCGCCTCGCGCACGCCCTGCTCTTGCCGGTGCTTGCGGTGTCCGTCGAGATCGGCCGCCAATTCGGCCGCGCTACGGCGCAATTCCCTGACTTCGCGCTCCAGCTCGCGCCGCAGTCCGCGATGTCCGTCGAGATCGGCCTGCAGGTCGCTGATCGCGCGCGCCTGCTGATCGCGCTCGCTGCGCAGGTCGAAACACAGCGCCCGGTGTCCCGTCAGATCTCGCGACAGGTCTTCGATCACGAGTTGAGCTTCGCGCGAACGCGTCTCGGCCGCGTGCAACGCCGCCCGCACGTCTTCGAGCTCCTTGGAGAGCGCTGCGCGGAGGCTGCCGCGCAGCTCGATTTCGGCCTGATCGCGCTCGATCTCCGCTCGCAATGCCGTGGCGGCCTGCTCGAGTTCCCACTTGGCGGCGCTATGGCCGGCCAAGTCGCGCGACAGCTCCTCGATCACCTGCTGCTGGTCCTCGATCAGCTTGGCGCGCTCGCGGGCGGCACCACGCGCGACCTCCAATTCGTTCTCGAGTTCGCGGACCGCGCCGCGGTGACCGCTGAGGTCCTGCGTGAGCGTGCGAATCACCTGCTCTTGCTCCTGCAGGGCACGCTCGGAAGCCGAGCGCTCGGCCCGATGCCCGGCGAGGTCCCGCTCCAGGGCCACGAGCACCACCGCCTGCTCCTTGGCGCGCTTCTCGTGCTCGGCCAGCACCTTCGCCACCTCCTTGCGCTCCTTGTGCAGCTCGGCGCGCTCGGACTTGTGCCCGGCGAGGTCCTGCTCCAGCGCCGCGATCACCGCCTCCTGCTCCTTGGCGCGCTTCTCGTGCTCGGCCAGCACCTTCGCCACCTCCTTGCGCTCCTTGTGCAGCTCGGCGCGCTCGGACTTGTGCCCGGCGAGGTCCTGCTCCAGCGCCGCGATCACCGCCGCCTGCTCCTTGGTGCGCTTCTCGTGCTCGGCCAGCACCTTCGTCGCCTCCTTGCGCTCCTTGTGCAGCTCGGCGCGCTCGGACTTGTGACCGGCGAGGTCCTGCTCCAGCGCCGCGATCACCGCCGCCTGCTCCTTGGCGCGCTTCTCGTGCTCGGCCAGCACCTTCGCCGCCTCCTTGCGCTCCTTGTGCAGCTCGGCGCGCTCGGACTTGTGCCCGG
>Ga0194120_10001843_pt1 | contig 37413 bp, 29 predicted proteins | sample TA2MahCa65mmetaG_FD_148642 | JGI IMG/M metagenome (GOLD analysis project Ga0194120, IMG submission 148642) | Freshwater microbial communities from Lake Tanganyika, Tanzania - TA2015019 Mahale Deep Cast 65m | ecosystem: Environmental > Aquatic > Freshwater > Lake | place: Tanzania: Lake...
GAGTCACGCCCGTTTCGGAATCGCCGGAGAGGATGGCGGCGGGAATGGGCGCCGCGCCGCGATGGCGGGGGAGGAGTGAGGCGTGAATGTTGAGGCAGCCGAACGGGGGCAGGGTGAGCACCTCGGCGCGGAGGAGTTTGCCGAAGGCGGCGACGATAATGAGATCGGGCTGCCACGCTCGCAGTTGATCCATTGCTTCGCGCATCTTGTCGGGCTGAATGATCGGCCGGCCGAGTTGGAGGGCGGCGGTTTTCACCGCGCACGGGGTGAGCTGTTTGCCGCGACCGGCGGGTTTATCGGGCTGGGTGACGACGCCCACAACGGAAAAGAGGTCGGCGGCGGCGCGGAGGCTGGGCACGGCGAATTCGGGCGAGCCCATGAAGACGATGCGGGTTTGGGGCATGGGTCGGATTTTAGCATACCGATTTGCTACTTGCGCCGATGACCAAATGGCATACAATCATAGGCAACCACTTTCACTTCTCAGGAGAATAAATCATGCAATCTACAACTCAAATTCCGCCATCGGATCCACCGAAAGACCCGGTCATTGCCGCCGTTCTCAGTGTATTGTTGCTGGGCGGGGTTGGGCAAATGTATTTGGGCCAAACCAAGAAGGGCATTATTTTGATCGTGGCGACCGTAGTGTTGTCGTGCGTGGGCGTTGGGTTTGTGATCCCGTTCGTCGGAGCGTACGATGCCTACGTGATCGGCACCAAATTGAAGAGCGGCAAGTCGGTGGGCGATATGGAATTCTTCTGGCAGGCTAACGCCTGAAGTTCGCCGTCACTCCGGCGCAACAACGGTGTTCTATACGGTAGCCAAAAGCGCAATGCTGAGGCTGCCGTATCGTTTAAGAACTTATCTCTAAACCTTTCCAGATGACTGTCACCTGACCAGCGTACAATCGAATCAGGCGTACCCTACAGGTGACAGTCATCTTCTGGCAGGTTTAGAGATAGCCTAAGTTGATACCCTTTCAGGAGGAAAATTTCATGAGCCAACAAATGAGCGATGTAACCAGCGATGACAAACTGTGGGCAGGGCTGTCGTATTTCTTTTGGCTGTTTGCCATTTTGGCGCTGTTGATGGAGGACAAGAAAAATAGGCCGTTCATCAGAGCGCACGCCGCGCAGGCGCTGGCGGCAGGCATCGCCATGACCTTAATCGCCTCGGTTGTCGCCGCCCCCACGTGCGGCATCGGCGCGATTGTGTACCTCATCATGTGGTTCTGGGCCTACAAAGCCTATCAGGGCGAACTGATCACCATCCCGGTGGTCACCGACTTTGTGAAGAATCAGGGGTGGGCGTAGGTCAGTGATCAGTAATCAGTAGTCAGTAATCAGACGGGCCTTCGAGGAGGAGGCCCGTTTTGATTCAGCGCCCCGATCATGCTGAGAGGGCGGGGTTATAATCCGCCGCATGACCTTCCCCGACCGCCCCGCCAAACGATGGTTGCCTGCGCCGCCGATCACGCCCGAAGCGGATCGCGCGCTGTCAGCGCATCATCCCGTCATTCGGCAACTCCTGTTCAATCGAAACATCGACAATGCGGCTGACGCGCAAAAGTACCTCAACGCAGAGCCGCCGGACGATGACGACCCCATGCAGTTGGCCGGGATGGGCGAGGCGGTGGAGCGTATCGAGCGGGCCATTGCCCAATGCGAGCCGATTGCCATTTATGGCGACTACGACACCGACGGCGTCACGGCCACCGCGCTCATGGTGCAAGTGCTCTCCGCGCTGGGCGCCGATGTTCGGCCCTATATCCCCAACCGTTTCGATGAAGGATACGGACTCAACAACGATGCGCTGACTCAACTCAAAGACGGCGGAGTCGGGTTGGTGATCACGGTGGACTGTGGCATCCGATCTCCGATGGAAGCCGATCATGCGCGGGGGATCGGACTCGATCTGATCATCAGCGATCATCACACGGTGGGCGATGATCTGCCGCGCGCGCTGGCTGTCATCAACCCCAAACGCGCCGACGATTCATACCCATACCGCGACTTAGCCGGAGTGGGGTTGGCTTACAAAATCGCGCAGGCGCTCATGCGGAAGCGCGAACCCCAACCGATGAACCGCAGTGATGTACTCGATCTTGTGGCGCTGGGCACGGTGTCCGATCTCGCGCCGCTCACCGGAGAGAATCGATTCTTCGTGCGCAAGGGGCTGGCGGTGATCAATAAAGCCAAGCGCGAGGGGCTCAAGGCGCTGATCCAAACCTCTCGACTCAAACCGGGCGCGATTGATGCGGGCAACATCGGCTTTTCGCTGGGGCCGAGGCTCAACGCCGCAGGGCGGCTCAAGTTGGGGTTGGCGGCCTATGAGTTGCTGATCGCCGCCGACGCCTCCAAAGCAAACGAGTTGGCCGGGCAACTCGAAGGGTGGAACCAAGAGCGACAGAAGCGGACGAAAGAAATTGTCGTAAAGGCGCGCCAGAAAGCCGTGCCAAATGAAGCGGACCCGCCGCCATTATTGTTTGCGGCACTTACAGTTGCGGAAAGTGAGGCAAACTTTGAGGGAGTTGTCGGTCTAGCGGCAGCGCGGTTAGTTGAGGAGTTTTATCGACCTGCGGTTGTAGCAATCGTAGGTAAGGATAAGACTAGAGGTTCGGCGCGAAGCATCGGTGACCTTATCATGATTGATGCGCTGACAGAGTGCAAGGACTTATTTGAACGATATGGTGGCCATGCGATGGCGGCTGGATTCACCCTTGCGAATGGACATACTGAAGAATTGGCTTACCGATTGCATCAGTACGTGGCGGAGAAACTGGCTGGGAAAGAGCTGAAGCGTGATTTGAAGATCGATGCGAAAATTGAACTCAAGGACATACCTGAGTTTGCACAGATTCTGAAGCAGTTTGAACCGTGCGGCTATGGGAATCTGACACCTGTGTTCGCGGTGTACGGTGTCGAGCCGAAAAATCCCAAACCCATTGGCGCAGATGGCACACACCTGCGGTTGGCGTTCAGCGATGGGGAACGTTCGGTGAATGCTGTAGCATTCAAGCAGGCGTACTGGTTGAAAGACATGCCCAAGCGTGTCGATGTGGTGTTTACGTTGGGGATCGATGAGTGGCAGGGGAAAAGCCGAGTGCAGATGAATGTGAAGGATATGCGGAGGAGTATTGCGTGAGGCGTGTTGCGTATTGCGTAATTCGTAATTGGTAATTGGTAATTGTTGGCGGGGCACTGGAGCAGGATAGGAACAAATCACTCGGACTAAAGACTCGTTGCCTGACTCCAGAATGCTTCAAAAAACTCAGGTGCGGTCTTTGACTCAGTGTACTCACTCACCATCTTATGATCGCCATAAGCCCCGCTAAAAGGCGGCATATTCAGTGAGTAATTCCGGCTATACAGGTATCGATCGTGCGGTAGATCTTTCTTTGACAACACCGCCACTTGAAGGCTAATGCCACGCCGTTTCAGTTCATTTTGGGCCAGGCGCACCCGCTCGGAGGTGAGTTCGGGCGGTCTGCCTTCGAGGGGCTGCACTTTCTCCGTCGTTGTCAATACCCGAATGTCACGCGCATAAATTTCAGGCTGTTGGCTCACCTCGAGCAAGAGCTCACAGACGTGATCGGTCATATAAGGATCCATCCACCAGATGAAGTCTTTGCACGAGGTGAGTAACTTGCGAAGCGTGATGCGATTGTAGTTTCGGTCGTGACGATCTAGCAACGTACCCACCACATCGAATTTCTCAGGCTGGCCAGTTCCTATCAGAGGAAGTTCCTCCATGGTCTGTACGACATGGCCCTCTCCGGCACTGACATAATCGGCCAGCCGGCGGTATATGCTGGACGGCGGCAAACTACGGCAGTATTCATAGTCGCCGACAATTATGAGGGTCGCCCGTGCACGAGTTATAGCAACATTGAGGAGATTTTGCGTACCGTTTAGCCATTTCAAGCTGCCATCTGTCATCCCCTTCGACAGGACCGGCGAGAAAATCATGAGATGTTTTTCGTCGCCCTGGAATTTGTGGGCAGTTCCAGCCATTATTCTGTCAGTCAAACGCATCCCTCCATAACTATTGTCCATTAGCCAGGATCGTAACAGCCTCTCTTGCTCACGGTAGGGGGTGACGATGCCGAGGCTGGCGCTGGACATGTCATAATGGTCAAGAGCTTCAAGCAGGCGTGGAACGAGAGTTTGAATGATGGCGAGTTCCGCCCGATTGCACAAGCTACCGCCAGCTGGGTACTCCACCGCTCCACCGATCTTCAACCAGAACATGCCGCTCCCTTTTTCCAAGAATTCATTTGGAATACCAATGCGTTGCATGTCCGTGCGAATGATTAGCTCGCGAGCATAGAACTCATCGTTCGAGAAATTGACAATGCGAGGATCGGAGCGGTAATGCTCTTTGAGAAGCAGAGTGCCGGGACGATTGCCTGCGCTCCGTTGCGCCAGATCGAACAACGACACCTCGCGATACGAAAATACTTCAGGGGCGATTTCAAACTTGGCTACTGCTTCGCGATCAGCTTCCGGGTAGAGTGTGGCTACATGACGCAGTTGATTTGGATCGCCAACAATTACGACTCGCTTGGCGCGGTATAGTAATGGCAAAGCGGATGGTATATCACTCTGGGAAGCCTCGTCCAGAATGACGACATCGAACAGATCGGGAGTTAGCGGGAGATTGCTTTTGGCGGCAAGGTTTGTCGTGGCCCAGACTGGGAATACTTTCAGGGCATGCGAGAGGTTCTCTTCTTCGGAGGCTTTGAGATTACTATACTGAAGACGATCGAAGGTCTCCTCGCCTGACAGTTCGGTCAACTGTTTGACAGCAGAAATGTAACGCGAAGTTCTCTGGAGTGTCTCGGTTCCTAATGCTTTTACAGATTCGATCCAACTTTGTCGAACAATCTCCGCGCCGACACGATATAGTTCAGCATTGATCTCTCTGGTTTGTTGCGCCAACTCTTGTTGGGTGGGGAGCTGTTCGATCTCGTTCTTAAGGCGTGTAAGACCAGCTGTCGCTGTCCACAATGCAATGATATTGAGCCACTTGGTGAGATGCCCAATGATAGCTGGCACACTGGCCATTTCCTTCAATACCCATAGGCGCTTTTGTTCACTTGCCGCTATTGACTTGAATACCGCTAAGACACCAAGCCCGTCAACATTGCCATCAATTCTTGCGTTGATGCGTTTGATCAAATGGTCGCGCTGAGCCATCATGTCCGTCAGACGACTCCGATAACCCTCAAATAATGGCCGAATTGAGTCAGTGTCTCCGATACCGACTTCGATCTTGCCTACATCTTGCTGGATCGAGTCAGGGAGATGTGCGAGTGTTGTAGCCAATGTTGTGCGCGCTGCCTCGAGGCCTTGCCGCATATGGATCAGGCGCAGACTGGCCACGGCGGTTTCCAAAGTCTGTTCGGCATCGCGACAGATTTCAACAAGTTTGGGGATGTCAGCTAGGTTGGGTGAGGATGGTAAAGACCAATTCAACCCTGATGCTTGCTGAAAACCAGCAATCTGTCTTACCAGATCACGAGCTGGATTTGCAAGACCGAGCCAGGCCAGTATCTTGATGAGCACATTGGGTGGGTGCAAGACAAAAGCCCGTGCTTTCTGGTGGAGTTGAGCGATATTTGAGGCTAGTGGTTCGAGTTGCTCAAGACTCATTCGGGCAATGATTGTATCGGTGTCTGTCTTGAGGTTTGTTGGTAATGATTCAAGGCTTCGCTCAAATAGCGTATTTTGCTCGCGCACCATCAGACTCAATCGATTTGCTTCTGCTTGACGGTCAAGTGCAGATAACAACGTTATCCATGTATCAGTGTACTTGGTAAGATCCTCCAGCGACTCGAAGTTGGGTACCGTCAAGAATTGGTTGCCAAGAGATCCCCACTGGTCTTCGAATCGTCTGAGTCCCATCAACATTGGCGAGTGAACCGTGCTCCCTCTGATGGTGTGAGTCAGTTCATCGATCAAGCCGTCTTGCTGGTCGCGGAGAGCGAGAGCGATCACGCGCTGAGACGAGATAGCAGATTGCAGATGATTGAGTTCGTCCTTATTATAGGGTGGCGCACAGGTCTCAGCCAGCTCAGACACTTTCTTGGGCAAGATTTTGCGCAGATCGTCGCGTTCAATGGAGTATGAATGAACCAAGCCGACCATCTCCCGCACTTGGTGGAGGAGTTTATCAGCCCGTTCTAGTGCTTTCTTCAACTCAACGAATTTCTCGTGTTGAGCTAATGGGCTGACATTGCTTGTAAAGATAGTCACCTGTTCCAAGGCCGACAGCATTCGAGAGACTGCGAGCTTGCGAATCTCACGATTGCCTGTACGTACTGCCCCAGTGAAACCGATTTCATCCAACAAACGATCCATCACTACATCTACAGCTTTATTGTTGCGGCTAGCGAATAGGACAGTCTGTCCATGTAACGCCATCTGAGCAATCAAATTTAGAATAAGCTGAGATTTTCCAGTGCCAGGTGGGCCGGTGACAATCGTAACAGGCTCTGATTCGGCGGCTGAGATGACTTGACGTTGTCGATCGTTCGCGGGGGTAACGTAGATATGAGTATCTTGGATATAAGGCACAGACTGAGGATAGTTGTGCTCGGGGAGCGTAGCAAGTAGTTGTTTGAGTGCCCTCGGGGCGCTCTCCCACTTCTGAGGCGAGGCCAACTCCCGCAGTTCGGCAATCAGGTTCGCAGTTGCAATGCTGGGCTTTACCCAGAACAGACACGGTGAATAGCAAAGCGTTTTCGGTGGCAACACCGTAGCATTGCCTTCCCAAATTGTACGGGCGAATGGCCATCCCAAAATCTCTGATAGCCGATGAACGAGGAATTCCTCGAGCGCTGCCGGTAGAGGCTGATTGCTTGTTGGTTGGATATCGGCACACTGCCTGAGAAGTGCCTCTATCTCTTCGTCAGTCAAATGTAGGTGGTTAAGTGCGGCATAACTGATTTCGAAATCCGAAGGGATCAATTGGATCTGTTTGCCAGTGCTTTCGATGTTGACAGTCGCAATTGCCAGCGGTGCGAGCTTGTCGCGCTCGGCAACGAGTAAGGGGTAACCCAAACATAATTGTTGGTCACTGCGAGTGCGGCCAATACGGACAAACTTTGATAGTGACGATGGCTGTCCATTATGTTCGGCTTCAAATTCCAGATTGGTCATTCCTGCCATGAACCGATGAACATGCTCCGGTTCCAAGTGAAAGAAGTGAACAGATCTGTAAGGATCCTCAATAATGTATTGTTGGCGGTTTTCCCGAATTAGGCACTTGGCGTAATATCCTGCCAGTCGAGCCCAATGGTCAGCAGACTGGACTTGCAGAAATCGCTCACGCGCTTGGTTGGCTACTGATGAGGGCGGTGCTGTGAACTTCCATGTACTTGACATGGATCTACTGTGCACGGTCGGAGTATCTTTCATTGCATTCCTATGAGTGCTGGTGGGCTGTGGAGCTAGTGGATCCAATGGCTCCCTAAAATCATCAGAGTCACTCCGAGCCGTGATATTTGGCGTGTTTTTCGGCGAAGGGATATTACCGTCATCCGGAAGGGGCACACAGTTCAAAATGCTGGATATATGAAAGTGCCTTTCATCGCTACGCAAATAGCAGTAGGCGCGAAACTTGGTGTTGGTTTCCCAGTTGAGAGGCGCAATCTTACGGTCAGTGATATCGCCCCGAAGGTCCCGATACTGTACCTGTAATAGTTTTCGATTGGAGATAGCCCAATTTATGAGCTCTGCAACAGAGGGCATAGGGAGGCTTCCAGCCACGACCAGCGTTAAGTCAGACTATCAACAATGGACGCCGTAGAGTGAGGAAATGATAGCACACTATAAAGTCTCTCCTCATGTGCGCCTCACACTATTGCCATTCGGTTGCGGGTGCTGATCTGAGGCGCCGAATAGGAAAACGAGGGTCGTGAGCAGGCTGAGGGCGGAAATCATCGCGCCGAGTTTGAGGGAGAAGGGGTCGAAGCGAAATTCGACGGTGTGGGTTCCGGCAGGGAGGGCGACGGCGCGAAAGAGGCCGTAGGCGGTTTCGATGGGGGCGGGCTGATCGTCCACTGCGGCGAGCCAGCCGGGATAATTGGTATCGGTGAGAATCAAGTAGCCGGGCGTGTCGGAAGAGGTTTGGATGAGGACATGCTCGGTTTCGTATTTAAGGATGAAGGATGAAGGAGGAAGGATGAATGGGGAGAGAGGCTCGGCGAGCGACGAAACGACGAAGGCGCGAGGGAGGGTGTTGAGGTTTTCGTACACTTTCACATCGCCGGAGTGAGCGAGGCGGTAGGGGCCGAGGGTGAGGGAGTGAAAGGTGTCGGTGCGTTCGTCGATGAGGCTTGCGCCGCGAATGACGAGGGCGGTGGGGGTGAGGATGACGATTTGTTCGACGGCGGCGGGCCCACTCCAGCGCAGACGGATGGCAGGTTGCGATGGATCGAATGTGATGGGCGCGGTGACGGTCTCCCCCGTGTCGAGGGTGATTTGCGCGACTCCCGATTGCGAAAGGTCGTCGAGAACGAGTCCGAGCGCGGTCGCTTGAAAGTTGGGAATGCGGGCGAGGGTGAGCGGCGAGGGTGAGGTGACGGTGGCGGTGAGTCCGAGATCATAAAATACGTTGTCGAGCCATGCGTCGCCGGTTTTGTCGGTGATGATCCAACGGGTGTTGGTGAGGCTGAGGAGATCGTTGGCGGGGACGGTTCTAAGGAATTGGCGGAGGCGGCCATCGGTGTTGGGGGGAACGTCGCCGAATTGTTTGGCGAACTCGGCGTAGGCGCGGAGGGGAAGGATGCCGCCATCGTAGCCATCGACGGAGGGGATGCGCCATGTGAGCGGAAGGTTGGGCGAGAGCACTTCTTTGTGTTTGGCGGCGATGATGGCATCGTACACGGCGTCGGGCGGGAGTTGCGAATCCCATTCGCGGCGCAGTTCGGCGAGGTCGCCGGGATCGAATTCGAGTTGCGAAAGGGAGAGGAAGCGGTCGCGTGGAGCGTAGAGCGTGGGGCGTGGGGCGGCGAGGAGTTGAGTCATCGCCGGGCGAATGGAGGAATATGTGTCGGGGGTGGTGAGGTGATTGGGGGGGAGGGGGGAGGAGGCGATGAATAATTCCAAAATTCCAAAGCCAAAAATAAAAAATGAAAAGCATGAGGCGTGGGGCGTGGAGCGTGGAGCGTGAAGCGTGGGGCGTGAAGCGCGGGACGTGAGGCGTGAGGCGATAAACATGGTGACGAGAGGGGTGAGCCAGAGGGCGAGGTCGAGAGGGGAGGGGAGGCCGAGGGGGCCGAGTTCGCCGGGAGGGGTGATGGAGGCGGAGAGGAAGGAAAGGGAGATGAGAAGGATCAGCGGGAGGCTGAGGGATGCGAATTGCCGATGGCTGATGGCTGATGGCTGATCGCTGATTCGTTGGAGGCCGACTCCGGCGAGGAGGGCGGAGCCGAGTGACCAAAGGACGAGCCAGCGGGCGGGGACGCGGAAGAAGCTGAAGCCGGGAAGTTTGGCGAGCAAAAGGTAGAGAGGGTTGTAGCCGCCGAAGGCGAAGAGGAGGCCGAGGGTGGAGAGCGAAATAGCGAATAGCAGTTGGCGGTTAGCGATTAGCGAATAGCGATTGACGATCGCAGACTGAATTGGGAACGTGGCGAGGAGGAGCGGGAGGATTCCGATGTGGGCGATGAATTCGGAGAAGATGACGCGGCTGTAGCCGGGAAGGAGGGCGCGGCCAAGCAGGAGGGGGTTGAGGGAGAATGAGACGGCTTCGTTCAACGGGAGACCGCCGCCGCGAAGGGAGAGGCGCGAGAGTTCGAGGGTGGGGATGAGTTGAACGGCGGAGAGGGCGAAAGCGAGGATAACTCCGAATGTCCAAAAGCCGAACTTGAAAAGCGTGGAGCGTGGAGCGTGGAGGGTGGAGGGTGGAGGGTGGAGGGAAGAGAGAAGAGCGATGAGGGCCGTGAGGGCGCAGGCGACGAGGGTGATGAAGGCGGTTTGGGTGTGGCCGGCGGTGAGTTGGAGGGCGATGAACAATGAAAGTAATGAACAATGAACAATGGTGGCTGGGTGGTTAGGTGGTTGGGGGGTTGGGTGGTTAGGTGGTTGGGTGGTTGGGTGGTTAGGTGGTTGGGTGGTTGGGTGGTTGGGTAGTTGGGTGAGGCGGATTGTGGAGAGGAGGGCGAATGGAAGCCAAGCGAGGCCTTGCAGTTGGTTGACGTGTTCGACCTGCGCGGTGAGGTAGCCGCCGAAGGCGAAGACGGCGGCGGCGAATGCGGCAGGCATCGGTTCGAGATCGAAGGCGCAGCGGGCGAGGGCATAGGTTCCCCATGCGGCGATGATGACGTGAGCAATGATGCTGATCTTCACGGCCACCGGCGCAGGGAAAAAGATGAGCGGCCAGTTGAGAGGATAGAAGACTCCGGCTTGCGAGTTGGCGAGGAAGGGCACGCCCATGAAGAGATACGAATTCCACAACGGCAAGTGACCGGCGAGCAGGGATTGGGCGCGGTAGTCCCAATAGGGATAGAAGTAGAGCAGGGTATCGCCGCGAGCGAAGATGAGGTTGGTGAAAGCGGCTTGACGATAGAAGAGGAGGGCGAGGGCGGCCAGCGCGGGAAGGATGAAGGAGGAAGGATGAAGAGTGAAGCGGCGCATTGAAGTCAGTAGTCAGTAGTCAGTAGTCAGTGGTCAGTATGGCGCGGGTGGTTGATCGCTGACTGCTGAAGGCAGGACTTGGTAGAGGGTGAATGAAAGCGAGCCGTCGCGGCGATGGGTTTGCTGAATGGGCTCGGCGGTGAAGCCTGCGGATTCGATGGCGGCCTGTGCTTCGGCAAATGATTCCCACGATGGGGAGACGATGAAGCGGGGTGAGGTGTGGCCGAACGATTTCAAGTCGTCGGCTAACGTGCCCGGACCCGGCATCCACACGAAATAGGTCGGGCCGTCAAAGAGATAGAAACCTAGTTCCCAGCTCAGCCAATGATCATACAATACCGAGCCGGGGGGAACGCCGCGCAGGGTTGCGGCGATCTCGTCGATGCCATCGTATGCGCCGTGATCGCCGCCGATGGGGAAGCCGGAGCGAGCGGCAGTGAGAGATGAAGGGAGAAGGATGAGGAATGAGAGGAGCAGCGTGAAGCGTGGGGCGTGGGGCGTGAAGCGTAAAGCGAGGAAGGCGAGGCGGTCGAGGAGGCGGCCGGTGAGGAGGGCGATGATGGGCGTGAGGATGAGCAAGTATCGATCCCACACGTTGAAGGCGAGGAGCCAGTAGCCAGCGAGGAAGGCGAGGGTGAATCCGGCGAGGATGAAATCGTGAAGGGCGGGGATGGAACGCCGGTTGAAGAAGAGGAGAAGTGGGAGGCCGATGAGGAGGGCGATGTTTATGATGGAGGAGCCGGTGAGGTGCCGCAGGAGATCGATCCATGCTGAGAGGCGCGGCCAGATTTCATTGGAGCGCACGAGCCGGCCCGGGTTGTTGTCGGCGTAGCCCTGTATCCAAAAGGAGATGGGCGCGTGGCGGGCAAAGTCCCACAGGAAGATGGCGGCGGCGCAGAGGATGGTTGGGAGGAGAAATGATTTCATCACAGAGAACACGGAGGTCACTGAGAATCTTTTCGATAAATCTCTGCGGTGAAAAAACGATGTTATCCCGAAGGCAATGATGAGCGGCAGAAAGAACAGCGCGGTTTGTTTGCAGGCGAAGGCGAGGCCAAAGGCCCATCCGGCCGTACTCCATTGTTGCCGCGCGGCGCAGAGCAGACTGAAGAAGATGAAGGCCGCGAGCAGGGTGTCGGTGAAGAGGGTGATGGCGAAGAGGATCGCCATTGGGGAGAGGGCGAGGGTGAGGGCGGAGAAAGTGGCGGCGTCACCGTTGTAGATCGTTCGGGTGAGGCGATGAAGGATGGCAACGGTGATCAGGCTGGCGAAGAGGGAGGGCAGTCGAGCGGCAAATTCCGTTCCGCCGAAAACGGTCATGCTGGCGGCCATGAGGTAGAAGGGCAGAGGCGGCTTGTCCGCGACAATGGTGGAGAGGAGCGGGTCGCGGCCAGAGGCGATGAGGCGGGCGAAGGCGGCGTAGAGGGCTTCGTCGGGATGGAAGCGGTTGTCGGTGAGGGGCGCGGCGCGGAGGGCGAAGGTGATCAAAAGGATGAACCCCTTGACAGGGGCAGGTGATGAAGGACGAAGGACGAAGGAACGGAGTCGCGCGCGTTGTCTGATGCACATCGTCAGCGCATCATATCACGGCGGTTGCCCGCGCAAGCCGAAGTGCTATAATCGTTGCGTTCCGTCTATCTTTTTGATCAAAGGCATATTGCTATGATGAATCGCCCGCCCGCCGCACCGCAACAACGTCCCGCCGCGCCGCCCTCTCCGCCGCGCACGACCGGCCCGGTGAAACCGGGCACCGGCCAACTCACTCCGCCGCCGCAGATGAGGCAACGCTTCACTCCGATGCCGGTGAACAAAGTGGAAGACACTGGCATCAATGGCTTGTGGTTGCAAGATTTGATTCTAAAGTCCCTGTACTTTCGCGGATACCTCTCCGGTTTTCAGATCGCCGACTCGATCCGCCTGCCGTTCGTAGGCATCGTGGATGGATTGCTCAACACGCTCAAGCGCGACAAATTGATCGAAGTGCTCACCAGTTCGGCGGGGTTCGGCGAGGGCGCGTATCAATACACGATCACCGGCGGCGGAATGCAGCGCGCGCGCGAAGCATTGGAGCGCAGTCAATATGCCGGCCCCGCGCCCGTGCCCATTCAGGTGTACAACGATTCCATCCGCAAGCAATCCATGGGCCGCCCCAAAGTGAGCCAACGCGCTCTGCGGCAGCTGCTCGATCAACTGGTGATCTCCGACAGGATTTTTAACCGCATCGGCCCGGCGGTCAACTCCGGCACATCCATGTTCATGTACGGCCCGCCCGGCAACGGCAAGACGACGGTCGCCCGCGCAGTGGGCAACCTCATCCTCTCCGAGGATATGTACATTCCCTACGCCATTGACATCGAGGGGCAAGTCGTCAAACTTTACGATAGCGTCAATCATCAACTGGCGAAGGATGAAGATGTGGATCCGGGCACCGGCGCGTTGAAGGCGGGCGCCAAACGCGATCCGCGCTGGGTGAAAGTCAAGCGCCCGTTCATCGTCGTCGGCGGCGAACTTACCCTCGAAGGACTCGATCTGGTCTTCGATGACGTGAACAAGTATTACGAAGCGCCGTTTCAAGTGAAAGCGAACGGCGGCATGTTCCTCATCGACGACTTTGGCCGCCAGCAAGTGCGCCCGCGCGATCTGCTCAACCGCTGGATCGTGCCCCTCGAGAACCGAATCGATTACCTCACCCTGCACACGGGCCGCAAAGTGGACGTGCCTTTCGATGTGCTCGTGGTGTTCTCCACCAACCTGCCGCCCAAAGACCTCGTGGACGAAGCCTTCCTCCGCCGCTTGCGCCACAAAGTTGAAATCACCGATCCCAGTTACGAAGAGTTCAACGAAATTTTCAAGCGCGTGTGCGACGCGAAAAAGGTGCGCTACTCTCAGCAGGGCCTCGCCTATCTCCTGCAAGAGTGGTACATCAAACGCAACCGCAAACTTCGCGCCGTCCACCCGCGCGACATCTGCGATCAGATTCACGACATCTCCTCTTATCTCGGCGTCGAACCGGCGATGACCAAAGAATTATTGGAGATGGCCGCAGGCGCGTACTTCGTCGAACTATGATTGTGCAGGCGAGTCCGAGACTCGCCCCTGCCATGCTTTCGCTCGATCATCTCTACCCTCGCCTCCCGGCCATCATTGGCCACCGGGGCGCGAGCGCCGCCGCTCCCGAAAACACCCTCGCCGCTTTCAGCCTTGCCGCCGATCTCGGCGCGGATGCCGTTGAGCTCGATGTGAAACTCTCGAAAGACGGTGTGCCGGTGGTGATGCACGACGCCACCGTTGACCGAACCACTGACGGGCGCGGGCGCGTGGCCGATCTCACATTAGCCGATCTGAAAACACTCGACGCCGGATCGCGAAAGGACGCGAAGTACGCTGGCGAACGTGTGCCCACGCTGGCCGAAGCCTTCGAATCGGTGGTGAGCCGACTCTGGATCAATGTTGAATTGACGAATTACGAGACGCGGGGAGACCGCCTTGTGCTTTTGGTGGTGAGGCTGATCCAAAAAATGAGCCTTCAGCGGCGAGTGCTTGTTTCCTCTTTCGAGCCGCGCAACATTCGCGCAGTGAAACGGCTCGATCCTTCAATCCCCGTTGCCCAACTCACTGCTATTGGAATGCCGATCTATCTTCGTGATGCTTGGCTTGCGCCGCTCATCCGGCACGAAGCCCGCCACCCCGACGTGGCTCAACTCAAACAAAAGGGCGTGGCCTTCTTCCACAAACGCGGCTACCGCGTCAACGTGTGGACGATCAACGACCCCGACGACATGCGCGAGTTCGCGCGGCAGGGAGTGGACGGGTTGATTACGGACGCGCCGGATATAGCGAGGAAAGCGGTATGACCGATTTCACCACCGACGAACTCATCTCCGTATGCATCTCGCGCCAGATCGAAGACGGCGAAGTGTTGGCGCAGGGCATTGCCACGCCGCTCGTGGCCGCCGGATACATTTTGGCGAAATGCACCCACGCGCCCAATGTCATGTTCGCCTCGGCCATCGGCCAGAGTTTGTGCCAAGATTGGGCCCCGCTCGGCCTCGCCCGCATCGAATCGCTGTGGCTCGACAAAGCCATCGTCGGCTTCGGCTTCGTGCGCGCCGCCACCGAAGTCCTGCCGCGCCTCGCGCCCAAAGAATTCTTCCGCCCGGCGCAAATGGATCGGCGCGGCAACTTCAACAACATCGCCCTCGGCGAAAACTACGCCCGCCCGCGAATGCGCCTGCCCGGCACCGGCGGCATCCCCGACGTGACCACCTTCTCCAGCGAAATCTACCTTTACGTCCCCCGCCACTCCCGCGTCACCTTCGTTCCCCGCCTCGACTTCCTTTCCGGCATGGGGCATCACCCCCAACGAACGCTCGGCGAGGGGCCGCGATATTTGATCACCGATTTGGGGCAATTCGACTTCGCCGACGGCGTGATGCGAATCACCTCGATCCATCCGGGCGAGACGCTCGACCGAATCCGCGCCAAAACCGGTTTCCCGGTGGACGCCGCCCCCGATTGCCGCGAGACCGAGCCGCCCACCGCCGAGGAACTGCGACTGCTTCGGGAAGAAATAGACCCCTTGGGCGTGCGCCGATTGGAACTGCTGGGCGGCGCGGCGCGCAAAGAAGCCATGCGAGAAATTTTGGAAAGAGAAGATGCGCTGTAGTTTTTTGGTGCTATACTGAGCGCAGAATAAAATCGCGGCGTTCGCGATGCATACAGAGGAGGCAAACATGGATCCAAACACTTGGCTCAAGAGCTACGACTCCGACGTTCCCCGCACTCTCAAACCCTATCCCAACATTCCCCTCTTTCAACTCCTCGAAGACTCCGCCCGCAAACACCCCGATCACCCCTGCACCATTTTCAAAGGCGCGACGATCACTTACAAGCAAATGAATGACATGAGTGATCAAGTGGCGGCGGCGCTGTCGGCGATGGGCGTGAAGAAGGGCCAGCCGGTGGGCATCTTCATGCCCAACACGCCGCAGTTCGTGATGTGCTACTACGGCATCCTCAAAGCGGGCGGGGTAGTGGTGGCCTCCAACCCGCTGTACACGCCGCGCGAAATGGAGCATCAATTCAACGACGCTGGAATAGAAATCGTGCTCGTGATGAGCAATTTCTACAACCGAGTCAACGAAGTCCGGGCGAAGACCAAACTCAAGACGGTGATCGTCACCAATATCAAAGAAGCCCTTCCCCCTGTGCTAAGCTTTCTCTTCACGTTGACCAAAGAAAAGAAAGACGGTCATCGTGTGGAACTGCAGCCGGGCGATATGTGGCTGAAAGATTTGCTGGCGAAATACAAACCCTCCGACCGCCCGAAAGTGGAACTGACGGGCGACGACCGGGCGCTGTTCCAATACAGCGGCGGCACTACCGGCCTCTCCAAGGCGGCGGTGGCTCTGCATCGCAACATCGTCGTCAACACCCTGCAAATCAAATCGTGGCTGGCCGATGTGAGAGAGGCGGGCGAAGTGACGCTGATGGCCATCCCGCTTTTCCACGTGTACGGAATGGTGGCCGGCATGTCGTTCTCGGTGAGTAGCGCCGGAACAATGGTGATGGTGCCCAACCCGCGCGATCTCAAAGACGTGCTGGAGAATATCAACAAGCACCAACCCACCATCTTTCCCGGCGTGCCCACGCTGTATAACGCCATCAATAATCACCCCGAAGTGAAGGCGGGCAAAGTCAAACTCGGATCGATCCGCGCCTGCATCTCTGGCTCGGCGCCGTTGCTGCTGGAGATCAAGCAGAAGTTCGAATCTCTCTCCGGCGGCAAAGTGTTCGAGGGCTATGGCCTCTCCGAGTCGCCAACCGCCTCGCACTGCAACCCGTTCAAGGGCAAAAACAAAGAAGGCTCCATTGGCCTGCCCCTGCCGGATATGGAAGTGAAGATTGTGAGCCTCGACGACGGCGAGACTGAATTGGCCCCGGGCGAAGTGGGCGAGATTGTGATGCGCGGGCCGCAGATCATGTGGGGCTATCACAACATGCCGCAGGAGACGACGAACACTCTGCGCGATATGGGCGACGGCGGCGGCCCGTGGCTGTTCACCGGCGATATTGCCAGCGTGGACGAGGATGGCTACTTCTACATTGTGGATCGGAAGAAGGAGTTAATCAAAGCGGGCGGCTTCCAAGTGTGGCCGCGCGAAGTGGAAGAGGTGCTGGCCGCGCACCCGAAGGTAATGGAAGTGGGCGTGGCCGGAGTGCCGCACGCCTCATACGGCGAAACGGTGAAGGCGTGGGTGGTGCTCAAACCCGATCAGTCGGCGACGCCGGACGAGTTGAAAGCGTTCTGCCAAGACAAGCTGGCCAAATTCAAAGTGCCGACCGAGATCGAGTTTCGCAATGAGTTGCCGAAGACGACGGTGGGCAAAATTTTGCGGCGCGAGCTGGTGAGGCAGCATAAGGAGAAGGGGTAGGGGATGAGAAGTTAGAGGTCAGAAGTCAGAGGCCGCCGGGTGAGGAGTCCGGCGGCTTTTTTGTTGAAAGTATTTCGACGACTCGCACTGTGGTTTGCGCCGCCATCTCCAGCGCAGAGGAGTCGATGAGTTCGATGGTGTCGAAGGATGTGTGATAGGCCAACTCGGCTTCGGAGGAGCCGCCGGTTTGCAGTGAGGCCGCCGCGAGTCCCCGCCGCAGAAACGGCGCGAAGTCGCCGCTGCGAACCGAATACGGGATGCCGGTGGCTTGCGGATACGCGCGGCGAATCGCGGCGCTCAGTTTCTCGTCGGTGCGCAGGGGGAAGAGTGTGCCGTCGGCGGTGACGAAGTGGAGTCGGCTCCCCGCGCCGACCATGTCGAAGTTCAGAATCATCGTTCCACGCTCGGCGCTTTCGGCGAACGACTCTGCGCCGTGCAGTCCCGTTTCCTCCGCGCCAGTGAATAAGAATCCGAGTCGAATGCCGGAAGGCGGATGATGAGCGAAGTGTTCGGCCAGCGCCAGCACAACGCCGACGCCCGAAGCGTTATCGTTCGCGCCCGGCGAATATCGGTTGCGGTGGGCGATCTGATTGAGGGTGTCGGCCAATGCCATCCACCCACCCGCGAACGCACCCGCGAGTCCGATGATGATGGTGATCGCGCCGGGCAGTGTGATGCCGATGAGGGCGATGACTGCGGCGACGGCGGCAAGTATCGAAACGCGCATGGCGATGAAGAGTGTGCGGCTGTACAGCCAGCGCCAGCGGCGATGCTGAAAGGCGATGGCGCGCGCGCTGTCGGCGTGAGCGCAGAAGATGAGAGTCGGTTTCCCTTTGGGCGCGGGGGCAAAGGCAACGAGGTTTTGAGAGAGGGCGGTGCGGGATCGTCGGCGAACCATGAGTCGGGCGATCTGCGGAAGCGCGGCGATCATCAGCGGGAGTCCGAGAGCGATGATCGGGATCGTCGCTACACTCCAACAGCCGACGATGATGAGCAGGCCGGCGAGGGTGTGCAGGGGGTTGAAGCGCGGAAGGGGCGCGAACGGCGCAGGCCGGGTTTGTGGCTCGTAACCGCAGGCGCGCAGTTGTTCGGCGATGTAATCGAAGGCGCGGCGCTCGGGCTCGCTGCCGGCCGGGCGCGGGCCGATGTCGCGCGCGAGGGCGCGGATGTGATCGAGGGCGCGCGCGCTGAGTGAGTCAGTCATTGCGGCGGGCGGTAATGACGAAGCGCGGGAGATCGTATTGATAGAGGAGCGAGTCATGCCGGAAGGCGGCGAGAGGCGCGATGCTCGCGGCGCGCAGAAGTTCGATCTGCGCGTTGTGTTCGGCTTCGCCTTGATTGACGATGATGAGCAGGCCGCCCGATTCCAAACTTGCCCACGCATCGCGCAAGAGTTGGCCGGGCGCGAAGTGCGATTGCGGCAGGCCCCATTCGAGATGATCGCGAACGAAGACGAAGGGGAAGAAGAGGGTGATGACGTTGAAGCGATTCGGCTGGGAGGCGAAGGCGTGAGGGAGATAGTTGACATTTTCCAGCCCGGCCATGTGGGCGAGGGCGTGGTCGAATCGGGAATAGAGGTCGCCGTAGACTCGGTAAGCATCGGCTTCGTAGGCGGTGAGCCACAGGGATCGCGGCGGATCACTGCGCCAGCGGGAGAGGGCGGCGTGTAGGGCGTGAACGTAGAACCAGTGCGAGGGGCCGATGTCGGCGGCGGCGAGGGGAGAGGGCAGGGGGGAGTCGGCGGCGTCGAGGGCGCGGAGGATCAGTTCGAGGTAGAAGAGGTTCTCGCGGTAGTTGTCGGCGCGGCTGTGGGTGTAGAGGTAATCGAGCTGGTAATCGATCAATAATCGGCTGGCGAGCCGCTCGGCGCGCAATCTGTCTTCCGGCGGCAAGGGGTTGAAGAGGCCTTCCTTCGGCTCAGTGAAGAGGCGCAGGCCGCGCCGCCGCCAATGGAAGAATCGGCGCAGTGGATAATCGATAGCATTGCGAATGATGTGAATAGCGTTCACGTTGCATCTCGCCTCTTCTTCGTGCTATACTCCTCGCTCATGCCCCTTCGCATGATTGCTATCGCCAATCAAAAGGGGGGCGCCGGAAAAACCAGCACGGCGCTCAATCTCGGCGCGGCGTTGGCCGAGTTGGGCGCGCAGGTGTTGTTGGTCGATCTCGATCCGCAGTGCGCGCTCACCGCCTCGTGCAACCTCGACCCCTACGCCGTCAACCGATCCACGTATTCGATTCTCACCCGTGATAACGTCTCGGTGGTGTCATGCGTGCGCAACGTCGCCCGCAATTTGCACATTCTGCCGGGCAGCGTGGATTTGGCCGCCGCCGAGGTGATGCTGACCTCGGCCCCCAACGCGCCCTTCCGTTTGCGCGATGCCTTCGCCCGCTCGCGCGCGCCGCTCGATTACGTTCTGTTCGATACCCCGCCGAGCCTCGCCATTCTCACCGTCAACGCGCTCGTCGCCGCGCAAGAACTGCTCATCCCCGTGCAGTGCCAATACCTTTCGATGCGCGGCGTGCGCGCATTGCTCGAAACCGTGTGGCTTATCCACAAAAACATGAACCCCAGACTCGATCTGCTGGGCGTGCTGGCAACGATGTACCGCGAGCATTCCGATCACTCGCGGCAAGTGGTTGCCGAGCTGCGCCACGTGTTCGAAGACAAAGTGTTCGAGATGCTGATCCCCGATGACGATGCGGTGGCCGAAGCCCCGGCGTCAAAGAAGTCGGTGCTGGCTTACCAGCCCAACAGCGAGGCGGCCAGCGCCTTCAGGCAGTTAGCGGAGGTGATCCACCATGAGCGATGATTCTACCATCGTGGGCAAAGGCCACGACATCCTTTTGCCGCCCCAGGGCAACCCGTTCAAAAAAGAGTCGTCGGCGGAAGAACCGCGCGACCTCAGCCCGACCGAGATCGCCGCGCGATTCGGCGGCGCGGCCGCCGAGACTCCGGTGGGGGAGGCCGCCACCGCGCCGATGGACCTCGGCCCGGAGGACATTGCCGCGCTGTTCCCCTCGCATCACGATGACCGAAACGCCGTACCCGGCGCAACCGATGAGGCCGTGCCCCCACCGGAATCCGCTCCCCCCGCGCCGCCGCCCCCGTTGCGCGTGTCGGCGCGACCGACGATCTCGGCGGCGACCGACGGCGGCATCGATCTCTCCGCCTTCAATCCCGACGCGCCCATCGGCCAGCCCTCCGCGCCGGTTGAGGATGTTTCGCCAGCGACGATGATGGCCGATGCCGCCTCGCTCAAGGCCGATGCGCCGCCCGCCGAAACGGAGACCGCCGCCATGCACGACTCTGCCGAAACGACTCCGCCCGCGCTCGCGCCCGAATCGGCCCCGGCGGAATCGACCGCGCCAACCGTTGGGTTCAAACCGCTCAATCCGTTTGCGGCTTCGGAAGAGAAGCCTGCCGAGGCAGCCCCGCCGCCGCCGACGTTTGGTATTGCGAGTCCGGTGGTGTCTGAGTCTCCCGATGAGGCGGCAGGGAAAGCAGTTACCAGCGGCGCATATCCCGTGCCGCTCGTCGCGGAGGACGATACGCTGGTGGAGAAGTTGATCACTGATGCGCGAGTGGAGCAGTTGTGGCAACGCATTGAAGCCGCCGAGAAGATGGCCGTGGCCGACGAGAACAGCCTGCCATCGCAGAGAGTCGCAAACTTCGAGAATCTCAAGGCGGCGCGCAATTTGCTTTTGGGCGGGCGAAAGAATTACGATGACGCGCTGAGATACGTGGTCGAAGTCGAGTCCGATCTGTTGTATGTGGGGCGCGTGCGCCGCTGGTCGTATACGTGGGGGATGTTCATTCTGTTTTACAACTTGGTGTGGCTGGCGTTGCTCACACTGGGATACGTGTCGGCCACGCGAATTTCAGCATTGGCCTCTTCCACCGGCGTGCTCGATCAGGCTTTTGGGTTTACGCTGTGGGTCACCATTCTGTCGGGTGGGTTGGGCGGCGTTTCTAAATCGCTGTTCTCGCTGGCCAGCCATGTGAGCAAACAGGATTTCGACAGCCAGCATCGCATGTGGTATTTCACCAGCCCGCTCATCGGCGCGGTGCTGGGCATCTTCGTCATTCTGATTTCGCAGGTTGGGTTGTTCGCCGTGAGCGCGGGCGGCGGCACGAACAGCAATGCCGGGCTTATCGTGTGGGTCCTCGCCTGGGTTGTCGGCTTCCAACAGAACATCGCCCTCAAACTTGTGGAGCAAGTGGTGAATCTATTGGTGAAGCAAGACAACAAAGAGTCCACAGGCCAAACCTCCAGCCCGGCAGACACCGGCGGCGGCAAATAGACAGCCTCTCCGCGAAAGCGGCCCTATCGGTGGTATGCCGATGGGGCCGCTTTTTTTGTTGCGCCCGGCGGGAGGCAGGAGTTTTTACCCACCCTCTCACTGCTTAAAATATCCGCTTCGACTTGCGCCGAAGTGGGGAAGTGTGTTATAAACAGGGCGGCTTGTGGGTCAAAGTGGGACAAAGTGGCACGCCGGGAGAATCCTCTCCCGGCGGTGTTACTTAATGCCCTCGTAGAACGCATGTTTTTAGGTGAGTATCAGCACTCCTTCGACGATAAAAGCCGACTGACCATCCCGGCCAAGTTTCGGGATGAGTTGGCCAAAGGTTGCGTCGTCACTCGCGGCTTCGAGAAGAATCTCAATGTGTACACGTCGGGAGACTTTGCGAATCTGATCAAGCAAGCGCAGACGATGAGCCCCACCGACCCCGAGGCCCGCGCTCTGCAACGGCTCATCTTCTCCGGCGCGAGCGAGGCCGTGCCCGATCGCAACGGACGCATTCTCATCCCGCCCTTTTTGCGCGCGTATGCCGATCTCGAAAACGAAGCGTACGTGATCGGCGTGGGGCAGTACATTGAAATTTGGAGCCGGGCCGGTTGGGAGGAGCAGCTCAAAGGCATGAGCGATCCCGAGTCCAACTCTCGCCGTTTCGCCGCGCTGAATCTGTCGGCCAACGGCGGTTGAAGGCTCGGTGCACGCCCCCGTTCTTTACAATGAAGTGATCGGCGGCCTTCAGCCGCGAGCCGGTGGCCGATACATCGACGGTACGGTGGGGGCGGGGGGACACGCTCTCGGCCTTCTCGAAGCCTCGTCTCCCGACGGTGAACTGCTGGGTTTGGATTTGGATCCGGCGGCGCTGGAAACGGCGGCTCAACGACTGAAATCGTTCGGGGATCGCGTTCGACTCGTTCGTTCGAGTTATCGGGAGATGGTTTCCGTTGCGAACGGGTTCGGGTGGGACGCCGTCGATGGCATCGTTCTCGATCTCGGTTTGTCGTCTCTGCAATTGGGCGCCGCCGAACGCGGCTTTGCCTTTCGACACGATGGGCGGTTGGATATGCGTTTCGATCCGTCGAGCCCGATCACGGCGCGCGATTTGGTGAACGGCATGCCCGAAGACGAGTTGGCCGATGTTCTTTTCAAGTTTGGAGAGGAGCGCGCGGCGCGAAAGGTGGCGCGGGCCATTGTGGCGGCGCGGCCCATCGATGGCACACAGCGATTGGCCGAAGTGGTGGGCGCGGCATTGGGCGGCCGGCGCGGCGGGATACATCCGGCGACACGAACGTTTCAGGCCTTGCGAATTGCGGTGAACGGCGAATTGGAGTCGGTGTCGGCTTCACTGCCGTTGGCGGTTGGGTTGCTGAAATCGGGCGGGCGGCTGGCGGTGATCAGTTTCCATTCGCTGGAGGATCGGATCGTCAAATCGTTCTTTCACCGAGAGTCGCGCGATTGTATTTGCCCGCCCGAACAGCCGCTGTGTGTGTGCGGCCATCGGGCGAGCGTCAAAGAGATGACTCGAAAGCCGGTGGTTCCGACAAAAGAGGAAGAGGCGCAGAACCCCCGAAGTCGGAGCGCGAAGTTGAGGATTGCAGAAAAACTGGAGATTTGAGAGTGGAGATTGGGTTTGGCAATTTCTTTTCTCTCAATCAGGCACAGACCTTGCATTTCCTGGTGCAGAAAGTGAAATCGGATTCGCGGGCGGGCAGTTGGATGGGCTGGATGGGCAAGCCGCAAGAGCGCGGCCCTGCCGATACTGCTGTTCATCGCGCCGCCCCGCCGAAGGGCGCGGCCCCCCGCGCCGCCCCCCGCACAGGAAAGAACCCCATGCAAAGCCTGGCTCAACTTCGGTATGTGGATATTAGCCGCGCATTCAAGCAAGCGCCGTGGCGGGTGCAGATTCAGGTGATTGCGACTTTGGCCTCTGTGGCAATTGTGATCGTGGCCCTCGGCGGGTTGTATCTCATCGAAGCTTCGCGCGCCGCCACGGCCGGGCGCGATGTGCAAAGTTTGCAAGTGGACAAAGCCGAACTCGAACTGTCGATCAATCGGCAGTTGGCGTTAATTGCCTCGGCCAAATCGGTGGCGCGTTTGGAGATGCGCGCTCGCGAACTGGGTTACGCTCCGGCGCAAATTGGGCAGATCGATTTTGTGGTGGTGAAGGGTTACTACGGGCCGCAGCTTCACTTGCCTGCCGCCGTCGCACCCGCCCCCGAACCCGAACTGCCCGATTACAATGAAACACTGGGCACTTGGCTGGTGGGGACGCTTGCCGATATGTTTGGGCCGGGAGGGGAGTGACCCATGACCGAGTCGGTTCGCTCTCGCCTCAAAGCTATGCTCGGCGTCTTTGCCGTGCTCACCGGCTTGATCGTCGTCCGACTGATCAGCCTGCAATTTGGCAAAGACGTGGAGCACTTTCGTGACATTTACGAATCGGAGACCGGCTACCTCGTCACCGTGACGCCGCCGCGCGGGCGCATCTACGACCGCTCCGGCGAACTGCTCGCCACCAACGATGTGAAATACGCGCTCGGCATCTCGCCCGATTTCGTCACCGACCCTGAAGGGCTGGCGAAGATTCTCTCTTCGCTGTTGGGGCGCCCCTTCGAAGATATGCACGCCCTCATCCAGCAAGAAACGCCGGAGAAGTATGTGATCATTCAGCGCCCCGTGTCGGCGGAGATCGGCGAGAAACTGCTGGCGATGCAGCGCGACCCCGTTGGCCCCAACCTCGGCGGCCTCATCGTGGAGCCGATGCAAACGCGGGTGTATCCCGGCGGCACGCTGGCCTCGCACGTGGTGGGGTTCGTTGGCCTCGACAACCAAGGTTACGCCGGGATCGAAGATTTCTATAACGATATTTTGGCCGGGCGTCCGGTGGTGGGCTTCAAGCCGGTGGTGCCCTTCGATGTGGCCCTCAACCCGGCGCCCGACGTCGGCGCTGATTTGTATCTCACTATCGACCGCGACATTCAATCGTTGGCCGAGCAAACGCTGGCCGGCGCGGTGAAGCGCTACGGCGCGGAGGGCGGCGAAATCATCATCATGGAGCCGAAGACCGGGCGCATTCTGGCATTGGCCGTCAACCCCGCCTTCGATCCCAACAATTACGTCACCGATCCCAACGCCTTCGAGCCCAACCCGGCGGTCAGCGCGCAATTCGAACCCGGCTCCACGTTCAAAGTTCTCACCATGGCCGCCGCCTTGCAATCGGGCGTGGTCACTCCGGAGACGACGTATCAAGACACCGGCTACATCGAGGTGGGCGGGGTGGGAATCCGAAACTGGAACGGGGCGGCATGGGGCACGCAGGACATGACCGGCCTGCTTCAACATTCGCTCAACGTGGGCACGGCGTGGGTTTCTACTCAAATGGGGCCGAAGACATTTTACGATTACATGACCGCCTTCGGCATCGGGCAAGTGACCAACATTGATCTCAGCGGCGAAGCCTCGGGGCGGCTCAAACGCCCCGGCGACTCCGACTGGTACGAATCCGATCTGGGCACCAATGCGTTTGGGCAAGGCGTGGCAACGACTCCCATTCAATTACTCACGGCGATCTCGGCCATTGCCAACGGCGGCGCAATGATGCAACCGCATTTGCTCGAGCGCGTGGTGGATGGCGATGTGATTCACACCACCCAGCCGCAGGTGTTGGGGCGGCCCATCTCGGCGGATGTGGCGGCCACTCTCAACAACATGCTGGCCGTGAGCGTGGAGCGCGAAGCCAATGGCGCGTTGCTGCCGGGCTACCGAATCGCTGGGAAGACGGGCACGGCGCAGATTCCGATTCCCGGCGGGTACGATTTCCAGAAAACGATCGCGTCGTTTGTGGGCTGGGGGCCGGTGGACGATCCGCGCTTCATCGTGCTGATCAAATTCGACCGGCCGAGCGCATCCATTTGGGGCTCCGACACCGCCGCGCCCACCTTCGGCGAATTGGTGAAGCGATTGGTGGTGCTCATGGATATTCCGCCCGATGACGTGCGGCGCCAATTGGCGGCGCAAACGGCAGGGCAGTGAGGAGAGAATTCGCAATACGGAATGCGGAATACTGATCTCGAGTTGCCTGGAGTATTCCGTATTGAGTGTTCTGTGTTCCGATGCTGGCTCTCTCCCACATCTTCGAGGCGCTCACCGGCGCGCCGCTTGCGGGCGCGGGGCAAGTCATCACCGATGTGGTGATCGACTCGCGATTGGCCATCCCCGGCTCGTTATTTGTGGCCCTGCCCGGCGAGCGCACCGACGGGCACCAGTTTGTGGGCGCGGCCTTTGCCAAAGGCGCAGTGGCCGCCCTTGTGCAACAAGACTTACCGGACTTTTACACGCTGGACTTGCGCGAGCCGATCACTTACAGCCACGCCGCCGAATTGAAATTGCCGGTGTGCCTGCGGGTGGCCGACTCGTTGGCGGCATTGCAGACGGCGGCCAAATTTTGGCGCGGGCGGCTCGATATTCGGGTGGTCGGCGTCACCGGTAGTGTCGGCAAGACCACCACCAAAGAGATAGTCGCCGCGGTGCTGGGCACGCGGTTCCGCACCTTAAAAAGCGAAGGAAATCTGAATAACGAGATTGGTCTGCCGCTTTCGCTTCTGCGCCTCACCGAGGCGCACGAGCGCGCGGTGTTGGAGATGGGCTTCTACCAAATTGGAGAAATTGCGCTTCTGTGTTCGCTGGCGAGGCCGCATATTGGCGTGGTGAATAACGTGTATGGAGTGCATTTGGCGCGAGCCGGAAGCATTGAGAATATTGTTTTGGGAAAAGGCGAATTGGTAGAAGCCCTCCCTCCCGCGCCGGACGGCGTGGCGGTGCTCAACTTCGATGAGCCGATGGTGATGAGCATGGCCTCGCGCACAAAGGCGCGGGTGATCACCTATGGCCTCGATTCGCAAGCCGATGTATGGGCCTCCGATGTGGCGGGGCTCGGACTCGAAGGCATTCACTTTCAGTTGCACTACCCGAAGGCGCGAGAGACCCTGCATGTTCGTTTCCCCATGCTGGGGCGGCACTCGGTACATACAGCGCTGAGGGCGGTGGCGGTGGGATTGGCTGAAGGGCTGACGTGGCAAGAGATTGTGGGCGGCTTGCAGGGCATGGAGGCGCACTCGCAGTTGCGATTGTATGCGGTGACCGGGCCGGGCGGCAGTTTAATTTTGGATGACTCGTACAACGCCTCGCCCGAGTCGGTGATTGCGGCCCTGAATCTTTTGGAAGAAATGGAAGCGAAGCGGCGAGTGGCGGTGCTGGGCGATATGCTCGAACTAGGCGAGAGAGAAGAGGAGGGACACCGGTTGGTGGGCCGTCGCGCCGCCGACGCCGTCGATCTTCTGATCACCATTGGCGCGTTGGCCGAGACCATTGCCGCCGAAGCCATGGCCTCCGGCCTCTCGGCGCGGCGCATCGTGAAAGTGGCCGACCGCGACTCGGCGCTGGCTTATTTGAAAGAAAACCTGCGCGGCGGCGATGTGGTGCTGGTGAAAGGCTCGCATGGCATGAGGCTCGATAGGCTGGTGGGGGCGCTGGAGCAAACATCGCCGGGAGTGTGACTTGAGAGAAGCCGCTTTCGATCTGACGCTCGGCGTCACCGCTTTTTTGCTCATCGTGATTTGGGGCGGGCCGTTCATCGAACTGCTCAAACGGTTTCGCATCGGCAAGCAGATCCGGGTGGACGGGCCGCAAACGCACTTTACCAAAATGGGCACGCCGACGATGGGCGGGCTGTTGTTCATCGTGCCGGTGGTGGGCATCACCGCCGTGCTCAACATCGTGAGTTTGGTGAAGCCGCTGCTGGGCCGCTCCATCCTTTTGCCGTTGGGCATTTTGGTGGCCTTCGCCGCGCTGGGCGCGTGGGACGATTGGGAAGGTTTGCGCGGCAAGCGGGCCACCACCGGCGAAGGCATGTTGGGGCGCTACAAGTTTTTGTATCAATGGGCGCTGGCCGGAATAGCCGCCTTCGGGCTGTATTATTTTCTCGACATTCATAGCCTGGCCTTACCCGGCAACCCGTTCAAGTTCGATCTGGGGTGGGCGTACATTCCGATTGCGGCGTTCATCATTGTCAGCGCGGCCAACGCCGTGAATTTTTCCGATGGGTTGGACGGGCTGGCCGGGTTGATCTCGGCCACGGCGTTCGCCGCTTACGGGTTGATTGCGGTGTTGCAGGGGCAGTTCTTCTTGGCGAGGTTTTGCTACACGCTCGTCGGCGCGCTATTTGCGTTTTTGTGGTTCAACGTGCACCCGGCGCAGTTGTTCATGGGCGACACCGGCTCGATGGCGCTAGGTTCCACGCTGGGCGTAGTGGCGTTGATGACCGGCCAGTGGCTGCTCCTGCCCATCATCATCGTCATCCCGGTGGCCGAAGTGGTGTCGGTGATTTTGCAGGTTGGATATTTCAAGATCACAGGCGGCAAACGGCTATTCAAAATGGCGCCGCTCCATCATCACCTTGAGTTGAGCGGCTGGAGCGAAACGCAGATCGTGCAGAGGTTTTGGCTCATCGGTTTGTTGGCGGCGATGGTGGGGATCGGGTTGGCGTTGTTGTAAAGGATGAACGCAGAAGGATGAAGGATGAGTGGTTGGGGAAGCGGGTCGTCATTCTTGGCCTGGCGCGGCAAGGCACGGCACTTGCACAGTATTTGGTGTCGAGAGGCGCGCGCGTTGCGGTGAGCGACGCGAAATCGGAAGAGCAGTTGGCCGATGCGCTCGCGGCGTTGAGCAATTTACCAATTGAATATGCCCTCGGCGGCCATCCGCCGACTCTGCTCAACGGCGCGGACCTCCTGTGCCTCTCCGGCGGCGTTCCCGCCGGAGTGCCGCTAGCACAGGAGGCCCGCAGTCGGGGCGTGCCGGTGTCGAACGATTCGCAAATTTTTCTCGACGCCGCGCCGTGCAGGGTGGTGGGCATCACCGGCTCGGCGGGAAAGACGACGACGACGACGCTCACCGGAAAAATGATCGGCGCGAGTGGCCGCGCCACGTGGGTTGGCGGCAACATCGGCAACCCGCTGATCGCCGATTTGGATCGAATGGCAGTGGGCGACATCGCGGTGATGGAGTTGTCGAGTTTCCAGTTGGAGATCATGACCACATCGCCGCAGGTGGCCGGAGTGCTGAACATCACCCCGAATCATCTCGACCGACACGGGACGATGGACGTTTACATCGAGGCCAAGAGTCAGATTCTTCGGCATCAGCCCGCCGATGCGATCGCGGTGTTGGGACGGGATGATGACAACGCCCGCGCGTTGGAGTCGGTTGCCCCCGGACAGGTGTGGTGGTTCAGCGCCAAAGAGGAGGTCGGCGTCGGCGCGTTCATCCGCGAAGGGACGGTGTGTCTCCGCGATGGGCAACAAGAGCGAACGGTGTGCGCGGTGAGCGACATCCGATTGCGCGGGGCGCACAATGTGTTGAATGTGTTGGCGGCGAGCGCGTTGGCCGGGGCGGTGGGCGCTGCGCCCGAAGCGATGGGCGAGGCGATTGTGAATTTTGCGGGCGTGCCGCACCGGCTCGAATTGGTGCGCGAGTTGAACGGCGTGAAGTGGTACAACGACTCGATTGCCACCGCGCCCGAACGAGTGGTGGCCGCGCTCAATTCGTTTGCCGAGCCGATTGTGCTGTTGGCCGGCGGGCGCGACAAGAAGTTGCCGTGGGATGAGTTTGCCCGCGCCGCGCGGCAGAGGACGAAAACGGTGATCGCTTTCGGCGAGGCCGCCGATTTGATCGAACGGGCGGCTGAGGTCGAAAACGAAAAAGTGGAAGGGCGCGCATACAAAGCGCGGCCAAAGTTGATCCGGGTGGTAAAGCGCCGACGAATGGCTGATGCAGTGCAGAAGGCGGCGGAGATCGCCGAAGCGGGAGATGTGGTGTTGCTCTCGCCGGGCGGAACGAGTTTCGACGAGTTCAAAGATTTTGAGGAACGCGGGCAGAGGTTTAGAGAGATGGTGAGTGAGTTGTGAAATGACGAATGACGAACAGCGGATGGCTGATAGCGAATTGCGGATAGCCATCTGCCATTCGCTATCCGCTACCTGCTCATCGCTAATGGCTAATTGCTAACCGCTATGACTGCAATGATGGCTCCACCTCCTGAACGGAAAAAGTCTAACCCCCTCCATCTCGACTGGGGCCTTTTGCTCATCGTGGGCGTACTCATCGCCTTCGGGCTGATGATGGTGTATTCGACGACTTTCGATTGGTCGTATCGGGAATTCGACTCGCCGACCACCATTTTCTTTCGGCAAGTGAAATCGCTCGGACTCGGATTGGTGGTGATGCTGGCGCTGGCGCGCATAGATTATCACTGGTGGAAGATATTGGCGATCCCGGCGCTGGGCTTCACACTGCTTGCGCTCATTGCCGTGCTGGTCATTGGCTCGCAAACCTTTGGCGCACAGCGCGGGTTGCTCAACGGATCGTATCAGCCTTCCGAAGCCGCCAAACTGGTGACGATCATCTATCTCGGCGTGTGGCTCACCTCGAAAGGCGACAAAATCAAAGACATCACTTACGGCCTCATCCCTTACGGGGTTGTGGTGGGCGTGCTGGCCGGTTTCGTTTTTCTTCAGCCCGACATCAGCGCCACGCTGACTCTGGTGTTGGTGGGCGGCACGATGTTCTTTCTGGCCGGAGCCGATCTTTTGCAGATTGCGCTGGCCACGGTGGTAAGCGGCCTCGCCGGATACGCCATCGTAATGTCGTCCACCACGGCTCGCGGGCGCATCACCGAATATCTGGCTGGCCTTTCGAACATCACCGAAACATCGTGGCACGTTCAGCAGGCCATCATCGCCTTCATCAACGGCGGCGTCTTCGGGCGCGGGCTCGGCGAGAGCCACCAAAAATTTCAGGCCCTGCCCACGCCCCACACCGATAGCGTGTTCGCAGTCGTCGGCGAAGAGCTGGGTTTGATCGGCTGTCTCGCGGTGATTGCGCTCTTTGCCTTTTTGATCTGGCGCGGCGCGAAGGTTGCCGCCAACGCCAAAGATGAACTGGGCGCGATCATGGCCGCGGGCATCACCACCTGGCTGGCCTTCGAGGCGATCATCAACATTGGGGTGATGGTGGCCGCCCTGCCGTTTGCCGGAAACGCTTTGCCGTTCGTGAGCTACGGCGGCTCGTCGCTGGTGGTGGCGCTGGCCGGAGTGGGGTTGCTGTTGAGTATTTCGAGGCACGACCCCGACGCCAGCATTCCGAGGAAGACTCGTGCGGCTTTTGATTACAGCCGGTGGGACCGGCGGCCACGTGTATCCAGCACTCGCCGCCGCGAGTGAACTGCCGCCCTCGGCGGCGGTGCGCTGGATCGGTTCGGTGGGGGGAATGGAACGCGAGCTCGTGACCCGTGAGGGGATCGAGTTCGAGGCCATTCAGGCGGGGCAGGTGGTGGGGGTTGGGTTGCGCGGCGTTGTCGGCCTCGTCAAGTTGGGGTGGGGCGCGGCGCAGGCGGCGCGCATCGTGAGAGAGTGGAAACCCGATGCGCTGCTCGTCACCGGAGGGTACACGGCCATCCCCGTCGCCATCGTGTGTTGGCTGGCGCGGGCGCCGGTGATGATTTATTTGCCCGACATCGAGCCGGGCTCAGCCGTGCGAACGCTGGCACGGATCGCGACTGTGATAGCCGTGACGGCGGAAGAGTCGCGGCGGCACTTTCCAAACAAGAATGTGATCGTGACCGGCTACCCGGTTCGAGCGCGAATGGCGGCGCCCACCCGCGTGGAGGCCGTCGCCCATTTCGGGTTGGCCGAGTCCCGGCAGACGATCTTTGTCTTTGGCGGCAGCCGCGGGGCGCGCAGTATCAACCTCGCTTTGCTCGATGCGTTGGACGATCTGCTGAACGATTATCAGATCATCCACGTGAGCGGCGAGTTGGATTGGCCGACAGTGAGCGAGCGGGCGAAACGATTGCCCGACGACAAACGTGTTCATTACCATGCTTATCCGTATCTGCACGACGACATGGGCTTGGCCTTTGCCGCCGCCGATTTGGTGGTGTCGCGGGCGGGGGCCAGCACGCTCGGCGAGATTCCCATGTTCGGGTTGAGTGCAATACTCGTGCCGTATCCGTATGCGTGGCGCTATCAAAAAGTGAACGCCGATTATTTGGCCGGGCGCGGCGCGGCGGTGCGGTTGAATGACGAAGAACTGAAAATGAAACTCTCGGCCACCATCCGCGAACTCTTGCGCGATCCGCATCGGCTCGCTGCCATGCGCGCCGCCTCGCGAGCATTGGCCGCGCCCGATGCGGCCAAACGCCTCGCGGACGAACTTTTGCGGCTTGCAAGCCGGCGCGAGGGCCAACGCCGATGATGTCTCTGTCGTCGGTGTTCTGGCTTTTGCTCATCATCGCCGGGACGATTGGCGGGAGCCGCGGCTGGGCGCGAGAGATTCTGGTGTTGTTTAGCCTCGTGCTGGCGATGTGCATCAACGCTCTCATTCAGCAATTCATGCCGGAGGTGGACGCGGTGCTGCGAGCGCAGAGTCCGCTGTTTCAGTTTTCGGTGCGGGCAGTGTTCTTCATGGTGCTGGCCTTTTTCGGCTACGAGTCTCCGGCCATTTCAAGCGCGTTGGCCGGCAAGGGCAAGCGCGAAAAGCTGCAAGATATTTTGCTGGGCTTTGTGCTGGGAATGATCAACGGTTATTTGCTGGTGGGATCGCTGTGGTTTTACATGCACGAAACGCAGTATCCCATTCCGGGCGTCATCCCGCCCACCGAGCCATCGGTGCTGAACTACCTCAACTTCATGCCGCCGAAGGTGGTGGGCGTGCCGCAAATCTATTTTGCCACGGTGGCCTCGTTTGTGTTTGTGCTGGTCGTCTTTTTATGAAACGCGCGCACTTTGTTGGCATCGGCGGGTCGGGCCTCTCGGCCATTGCCACACTGCTCCTCGAGAGCGGCGTGGCCGTGTCGGGCTCCGACGCGCAGGGCTCGGAGATGACTGATCGACTGCGCGCGCTCGGCGCGGCGGTTTCGATTGGGCATCGAGCCGACAATGTGGCCGGAGCCGAAGTGGTGGTCGTCTCCTCCGCAGTGGCCGCCGACAACCCCGAAACCGTTGCCGCGCGCGCCGCCGGAATCCCGGTGCTCAAACGCGCCGACTTTCTCGGCGGGCTGATGGCCGGGCGCGCGGGCGTGTGCGTGGCCGGCACGCACGGCAAAACGACGACCACCGCGCTCATCGCCTTCATCCTTTTGCGCGCCGGGCGCGATCCGTCGTTCATCGTCGGCGGCGTCATCGCCGAGCTGGGCACGAACGCGCGGCACGGAAACGGCGAGCCGTTTGTGATCGAAGCCGACGAATACGACGGCATGTTTCTCGGCCTGCGCCCGAAAGTTTCGGTGATCACCAACGTCGAGCACGATCACGTGGATTGCTATCCGACGGCGGAAGAGTATCGGGCCGCGTTCGCCAAGTTTGCCGCGCTCACGCCGGGCGATGGCGTGCTGATTGCCTGCCGCGACGACGCGGGCGCGAAAGAGATCGGCGAGGGCGCGGCGCAAAACGGCGCGCGTGTGCAGTGGTACGGATTGAAGAACGGCAGTGAATGGCGGGCCGAGCATATGCAAGCCAACGGCGCGGGCGGCAGTGATTTTGTGGTCACACGAAACGGAGTCACGGTGGGGCTGGCGCGGATTCGACTTCCCGGCGTGCACAACGTGTCCAACAGCCTCGCGGCGTTGGCGGCGGTGGAGTCGCTCGGTGTGGATTTCAATTCGGCGCGCGCCGCTCTCTCCGAGTTCGGAGGCGTGGACCGCCGATTCGAAATCAAAGGCGAAGCCAACGGCGTGACGGTGGTGGACGATTACGCGCATCACCCCACCGAGATTCGGGCGACGCTGGCGGCGGTGCGGCGGCGATACGGCGGGCGGACGGTGTGGGCGATGTTTCAACCGCACACCTTCAGCCGCACCCGCGCCTTGCTCAACGAGTTCGCCGCCAGTTTCGGCGACGCCGATCACGTGCTGGTGACCGACATTTACCGTTCGCGCGAGGCGATGGACGACTCGGTGAAAGCGAAGCAGATTGTGTCGCAGATGCGCCACCCCGATGCGCGATACGTTCCCGCGCTGTCGGACGCGGTGGCGACTCTGCTGACAGAAGTGAAACCGGGCGATGTGTTGATCACGCTCGGAGCCGGAGACGGCAATACGGTGGGCGAAAAAGTTTTGGAGGGATTGAGGAAGTGAAACCGACAAAATCAAAACTCAAACTCCAAACTCCCAAGCGCCCATCGAACGATAATGCTCCGTTCGCTTTCGACGCTCCGGCCATGCCGACTCTGTCGAAGCCGGAGGCGAACACGGTGGGCACTGCCGCAGGGAAGCCGTTGCCACGGGGCAACGTGAGCAAGCGAACCGTGAAGCGGTTGATTGAGGCGGTGGAAAGGCTGTGACAGTGGCGTTTATGGTGATGTCGGCCCGGCCCACGCTGGCCAGCCAATTGCGGTTGGCTTTCGGCGATCGGCTGCGCGAAGGCGAGCCCCTCAGCCGCCACACATCGGCGCGGGTGGGCGGCCCAGCAGATTTTTTCGTGACGGTGGACTCGGCGGACGAGCTGGCCGACGCCGCGCGTGAGGCTATGCGGCAGGGCGTGCGCTATTACGTGTTGGGCGCCGGATCGAACGTGCTGGTTTCGGATCGGGGTGTGCGCGGGCTGGCGATCAAAAACCGGGCCGGCGCTATCACTTTTGAGGATCGCGGCGAGCTGATCATCGCCCGCGCCGAGTCGGGGGTAGGATTGCCCACGCTGGCGCGGCAGTGTGTTTTGCGCGGCGCGAGTGGGCTGGAGTGGGCGGCCACCGTTCCCGGCACGGTGGGCGGGGCGGTGGTGGGCAACGCCGGGGCGCACGGCTCCGACACGGCGGCCTCTCTTCGTCTGGCAACGATCTTGCAGGGAAATGGGGAGATACGCGAGTGGTCGAATGCCGATCTCAAATTTTCGTACCGCAAGTCGGCGCTGAAGAACGGCGGGCGGGCGGTGGTGCTCTCGGCGGAGTTTGCGCTGACGCGCGGCGACCCCGATGAATTGCAAATGCGAGTGGAAACATTTTTGGCGCACCGGCGGCGCACTCAGCCGCCGGGAGCGAGCATCGGCTCGATGTTCAAGAATCCGCCGGGCGATTACGCCGGGCGGCTGATCGAGGCGGCGGGATTGAAGGGAATGCGAATCGGCAAGGCGGAGATTTCGCCCATTCACGCCAACTTTTTTGTGAACCTCGGTGGGGCGACGACGCGCGATGTGTATTCGCTCATTGCCTTGGCGCAGAGCAAAGTGCGCGAGAAGTTCGGGGTGGAGTTGGAGTTGGAGATCGAGTTGGCCGGCGATTGGGGAGGGCAGTGCTGACAAGATGAAAGGATGACACGATGACAAGGTGACTGGGATGAGCATCTTGTCACCCGGTCATCAAGTCATCTTGTCAGAGTCAACAAGTGACGCGGAAGATAAGAGTCGGGCTGATTTTTGGAGGGCGGAGCGGCGAGCACGAAGTGTCGTTGATGTCGGCGCGGTCGGTGCTCAAGGCCATTAACAAAGATAAATACGATGTGACGCTGATCGGCATCACGAAAGAGGGCAAGTGGATCGGCGGCGAGAATCCGATGAAGGCGCTCGAAGGGGGCGCCGACTCGGCTCCGACGACTGCGCTCTTGGGCGAGCCGCAATACCGCGCGCTCATGCAAGTCGTCGAACAGCCGGGCGGCAAAGCGGTTGCGCTCTCGTCGGTGGCGGAGCTCGACGTGATCTTCCCGCTTCTGCACGGCACGTTCGGCGAAGACGGCACGGTGCAGGGTTTGCTCGAATTGGCGAACCTTCCGTACGTCGGCGCGGGAGTGGTCGGCTCGGCGGCGGGGATGGACAAAGGCGTGTTCAAGTCGCTGATGGCGGCGGCGAACATCCCCGTGCCCAAGTGGACATTGGCTCTGCGAACCGAGATCGAACGGGACGCCGACCCCGTGATCGCTCGAGCCGAAGCGCAGTTCGGGTATCCCATGTTCACCAAACCGGCGAACTTGGGATCGTCGGTGGGCGTGGTGAAGGCGCATGGCCGGGAGGAGATGAAGGCCGCGCTGAAAGAGTCGGCGCGGTGGGATCGGCGGGTGATCATCGAGCAGGGCATCAACGCCCGCGAGATCGAAGTGAGCGTGCTGGGCAACGATGATCCGATTGCGTCCGTGCCCGGAGAGATTGTTCCGGGCCGCGAGTTTTATGATTACGAGGCGAAGTATGTTGACGAGAGTTCGCGGCTGATCATTCCCGCGCCGCTCGACGAGCGGACGACGAAGCGGGCGCAAGAACTTTCGGTGACCGCGTTCCGGGCGATTGATTGCGCGGGCATGGCGCGAGTGGATTTTCTGCTCGACCGAGACAGCGGCGAATTGTATGTGAGCGAACTCAACACCATTCCGGGCTTCACGCAGATCAGCATGTACCCGAAGTTGTGGGAAGCCAGCGGAATGAGCTACAGCGAATTGATTGATCGGTTGATCGAGCTGGCATTGGAGAGGCAAGCCGACAAAGATCGGACTGAAAGAAGTTTCGAGGTGAAGCGATGACGACCTTGCGACGCATATCGAGCAGTGACAATGTATCGCGCGCCGATGCAGTGCGCGCTCGCCGCAAGCAGCAGGAAACGCAAAAGACGTGGACAGCGGCGCGCACCGTGAGCCACACTCGCGCCCTGCCCGAACGGACGCCGACCTCGCCCTCGTGGAAGCGGCGCGGCGCGGCGGGGACGACTCGGCGTTGGAATGCGGCGGCGCCCGCAGTGGGCGGCCTGCCTTCATTCCAATCGTTGGCGCACGCCCTGCCGCACATTCAATTGAGCTGGAAGATGGCCAGCGCGGCGTTGGTAATGATGCTCGGCTCGCTGCTCTTTCACATTCTGTCGTCGTCGCAATACTTCATCACGTCCATCAACCTCGCCGGGGCGCAATACATTCCGGGCGAGGAGCTGTACGACGCATCGGGCGTCCACCATCTCAACATCCTGTGGCTCGACCCGGCGCAGATAGAGCGGAACGTGGAAACCGTGCCGGGCATCAAAGAGGCGCACGTGGAAGTGCGGTGGCCCAATCAAGTTTTCGTCATCGTCGAGGAACAAGTGCCGGTGCTGGCGTGGTCGCAGGGCGGGCAGACGATGTGGGTGGACGCCGAGGGCAGAGTGTTCCCGGCGCGCGGGCAGTTGTCGGGGTTACTGCCCATCATGGTTGACGACGCCAACTACCCGCTCACTCCCGACTCGCGCATCCCGGTGGAGGTCATTGCCGGGGCCCTGCAGTTGAAGCAGTTGCGCAATAACATAGAACTGCTACACTACGACGCCAAGAATGGGCTTTCGTATCAGGATGGCCGCAACTGGCGAGGCTACTTTGGAACCGGCGCGGAGATGGATGTGAAGCTGGTGGTGTACGAAACGTTGATTGAAAATTTGCTCGCCCGCGGCATTCACCCTTCGGCGGTGAGCGTGATCGATGAGGATGCGCCGGTTTATCGCAGATAGCCAACAGCCTATGACGGATAGCAAGAAAACGCTGCGACTCGCTGCCCGCCATTCGCCATAAGCCAAATGAACGCTCCACTACTGACCGCTATTGACGTTGGCACCACTAAAATTTGCGCGCTGATCGCGGAGATGACCAGCGAGACCGATTTCGAGATCATCGGCGTGGGCATTGAGGCCGCGCGCGGAATGCGCAAAGGGGTGGTGGTCAACGTGGATGGGGCCGGAGCGGCGATTCGAGAGTCGGTGGCCAAAGCGGAACGAACGTCGGGGCTGGAGATCGGGCAGGCGATGGTGAGCATGGCCGGATCGCACATCGCTTCGGTCAACAGTCACGGGGTGGTCGGCATTTCGGGCCAGCGCGGCATCGATCAGGAGGACATTGATCGCGCGCTCGACGCGGCGCAGGCCATTGCCATTCCGCACAACCGCGAAGTCATTCATGTCATCCCGCGCGGCTTCACGGTGGATGGGCAAGAGGGCGTGCGCTCGCCGTTGGGAATGCACGGCTTCCGCCTCGAAGTGGAAGCGCACATCGT
>Ga0194120_10001846_pt1 | contig 37403 bp, 32 predicted proteins | sample TA2MahCa65mmetaG_FD_148642 | JGI IMG/M metagenome (GOLD analysis project Ga0194120, IMG submission 148642) | Freshwater microbial communities from Lake Tanganyika, Tanzania - TA2015019 Mahale Deep Cast 65m | ecosystem: Environmental > Aquatic > Freshwater > Lake | place: Tanzania: Lake...
TGCGGCCACGGAGGCGGACCTTCTATCACCACGCGAACTTTTTCTTCGGGAATCGGACCAACGCCGTGTTCGATGCGCTCGGTAATTTCTTTCAATGCTTCGCGATAATAACTTGTGCAATCGGGAAGTCCGCGCAATACATAAATTGGCGCCATAAAAAATACTGCTTCGAAATATGAATCGAACGGAGACGGTCTGTGTTTTGCGCTGTGCAAAATTTTTACCCACAAGTCTTCCGCTTCGGCAGAATGTTTTGTCGCTTCAACAAGTTTATCGTAATCAAATTTGTTGCCGGTAATTTTTTCACAAATGGGAATCAACTCTTGCAACTGCTCGACGATGTATTGTCTATCGGTATCGGAAATTTCTCCATCGCGCAAATACGGAACATCGAGCATCACGAGCGGAACATCGTAAAAATGCGAAAGCGCTTCGAACCACTTGATGAACGTTGTGCAGCCGCAATATGTGCAGAGCAGCAAATCCGGTTTGGGAATTTCTGTTCCCGATGGACCGACATTTCCCGAGAGCATCATTCCAATGTCGTTTTTTACGTAGCCGCACACATCGGAAGAATACCCAACGTCTTCTGCTTTCAAAATCAAATCGCCGGAAGTTTTTCGCACACCGCATTGCAACGCATTCACTTCAGGAAACACGAGTTCGAAATCAAACACGCGCAAAAATTCTGCAACGTTTCCCGGCACGAATAAATACGCGACTTTTCTTCCAACGTTGTGCGCGTTTTGCAAACGTTCATACCAATCGGTCAAAAGTTGTTTTTGGTAATCTCTGCCGATGCCTTGAAATTTAAATTTTTCTTCTGTCATAAAATTTTATTTGCCACGAATTACACGAATGTTCACGAAAAGAATAACACGGATTCTACAAATGTTTCTACTTGCATTCTGACGGTTTCGAACACACCCATTTTTTCTTCATACTCAAACGTCATATATGCGATGTTTTGTTTTTCACATTCATCTTTCAACACAACGTAATCGAGCAATGCCGGTTCGCAAAATTTCGGTGCGCAGAAAATTACGCCGTCCACTTTTCCTTCGCGAATTTTATTCACGAATTGTTCTTTGCGCGGATTATTTCCATAATGCCGAACGGAAGAATACCTGCTGTTCTGAATGTAACTTTCTGCAAGCGAAAGCAATGGGTCGCCGTTGAGCGGAACTGCATTTTTAAACCAGCGCGTGTGCAATAACAAATCATCATCAATAATGTAACAACCGGCTTCTTCAATCACTTGCATCAATTCGAGCGGCGGTTGTTCGCAAAAACTTCCTTCGAGCATTACGCGCACAAAATCACGCGGCACACGATTGCGTTCATAAATTTGCGGAAGAATTTCTTCGAGAAGTTGCGTATGGTCTTCAACGGAAAGCAGCGTTCCCATTCGCAATAATATGTATGTTTCATACGTCGAAAGAAGATGCGGCGTTGTGTTTTTGATGTGATACAATTGCAAACACAATTCGCGATTGCGATTAAAAGCGGAAATACTTTTCAGTAAGTCTTCGTTTGAAATTTTCTTTCCGCAGAGTTGCTCTAAATTGTTCGCTAACTTTTGCAATTCCGCACGGTAATGTTTTGGCGCGCTCGTGGTATTCATATTTTGCGGAAAGTGAATATACTCCACGAGTTGTTCGGGAAAATTCGTTGACCAAATTCCCGAAAGATTTCTCGCAACATCGCATATCGAAGTGAAATACAACGCATCGAAATTTTTCAGTCGCTCCGTCAATCCCAATTCCAATGTTGAACGCGCAATTGAACACACAAACGATTGGATGCGCGAATCCGCGTGGTCAATTTCAATTTTTCCGCCTGCACCAAGAACACCAACAGGCAACATTCCCGCCGCGTGTGGTAATTCGTATGGCGTATAGACGGGAAACATTCCGACAACTTTTTGTTGCGGATGTTTTTCTTTCCACGATTTTACTGTCGGAAAAGAAACATCGTCAATGATAACGCGGTAGTGTTCTATTTTTTCTTCAAAGTTCATAACGTTTTAAAATTCCAAAAAGCAAATAACAAATTTCAAATAAACACGAAATACCAATTTCCCAAAATCTTTGTGTTTGAATTTTGTGAATTGAAATTTATTTGTGCTTTGTATTTTGTTATTTGGTGCTTACAAGTTCATTCATTTATTTTTCCAAACCGGATTTCGTTTTTCAAGAAATGCGGCAAGACCTTCATTTGCATCTTCCGTTTTCATCATTTCGTTCATATAAATTTCTTCAGCGTTGGAAATTGCCTGCATTGGCGGACGGGATAAACCGCTGTCAATCGCGCGTTTCGTCATTTCCAGAATCACTTTGCTTTGCGATGTAAACTTTGCGACAAATTCCTTCACCGCATTTTCAAATCCTTCAACGGGAAAAACTTTATTGATAAGCCCGATACGTTCCGCTTCCATTGCAGAAATATTTTCTCCGCTCATCAGGAATTCGAGAGCGCGTTGCCTTCCGAGCATTCGCGGAAACAACGCCGCAGCAATTGGTGGAAATACGCCGACTTTAATTTCCGGCTGTCCGAATTTTGCTTTCTCCGATGCAACAATCATATCGCAGAAGATGACGATTTCGCAACCACCGCCGAGCGCGGCTCCATCAACAACTGCAATGACGGGAATTTTAAATTTGTTGATGTTCTCGAACACACGATGAAACTCGCTCATCATCTCGTCAATTTTATCTGCTGTGTGGTCAGCAACGTCAACGCCGGCAGAAAATGCTTTTCCATTTGCTTTCAGTAACAATACTTTTGCATTCGGATGCGGAAGAAGTTCGCTCAATGCAGAATTCATTTCTTTCATCATCGCGATGTTCAGCACATTCAGCGGCGGACGATTTAAGACGAGCGAAACAACTTCGCCTTCGTCTATAATGGTAAAAAATTGGTAGTTCATTTTTTGTTTATTCACCGCAAATTACACTGATAATTTCACAAATCAATTCGCTTGTATTCGCGTTTTATCCGTGTCATTCGTGGTTAATTATCTTTAAAAGGTAAACATGTATTTTTCAAAATCGGTTTGACGAGTTTGATTTGTTCTTCTTCGCTTACGGTTCGGTTAAACCATTCAGCGCCGACTTTCGTTAAGCCGAGCATTACGTTTGCGCTGAGACGAATCGCTTCCATCGCCAAATCCACCAAATGCGTGCAACCGTCTGAATGCCCCAGCGCATCAATAAGTTGTTTCTGAATACCGCGTTCAATTTTCATTCCAATTACTTTCTTGATGTTCGAAAGCGTGAACTGGCAAATCCCATACGGCACTTTCGTCATTTGTGCGTTTGCATCGGAAATCATTTCGCTGTGCAAATCAATCGTCAATTCAACAACGATGTGATGATTCAAATCGAGCATTGACGCGCGAGTAATAATTTCGCTTTCATCCTTCCACGCGACTGCGACATTGATATTGCGTTCGTAAATTTGATTCATAGAAAATTAACCACAGATAACACGAATAGATGCACGAGTTTTCACTGATAAAATTTTCAATCTAAAATCTAAAATGTAAAATCATATATACTGTCCACCATCCACTTTTATCACTTCTCCCGTAATGTGTTTTGCTTTTTCGGAAACAAGAAACACAATCAGATTCGCAACGTCTTCCGGTTTTCCGAAACGACCAAGAATTATTTCCGAAAGCGATTGTTGTTTCACTTCGTCTGAAAGATTGCCCGTCAAATCCGTTTCAATCATTCCCGGCGCAACGGCATTCACGTTCACATTGTATTTGCCGAGTTCTTTCGCAACGACTTTTGTCAAGCCGATTACTCCCGCTTTCGATGCAGCGTAATTTGCAAGCCCGAATTTTCCCCGCATTCCATTGATTGAACTCACGCTCACAATCTTTCCAAATTTCTGCTCACGAAACATTGCACTCACCGCGTGCATATAATTGAACGTTCCTTTCAAATTAATGTCGAGAACGTCGTCCCATTGCTGCTCACTCATTTTCCACACAACACTGTCGCGCGAAATTCCGGCGTTGTTGACGAGAATGTGCAAACTTCCAAACTCTGCAATAACTTTGTGAACAACGTTCTGCGCTTCATCAAATTTTGAAACATCAGATTCAATCGCAAAACATTTTCGCCCGAGTTTTTTCACTTCGTCAACAACATCATTCGCTTCGCTGCTGTTATTACGAAATCCAAAATACGTGAACGCAACATTCGCTCCTTCCTGTGCAAGAGCAAGAACGGTTGCTTTCCCGATTCCTAGCGAACCACCGGTAACAAGAGCATAGTTGTTTTCGAGAATCATTTCTGTTTCGGTAACACTTCTTCAAACACGCTTTCATTCATCTCTTTTCCTTCGGCAGTCAATTGACGGAACTTGACGAAATCAATCACGTCTTTGCCCGTGAGTTTGCGTGAATTGAATGCAGTAAATCCGAGAAATCCTTCGAGCATTTGATTTGCCGCAAGCCAGTGACGATTTGCAAGTTTCGTTTGGTCCCAGAAAAATTTCTTCTTCGCACGAATGCCGTCAATGGATTTGATTAAACATCCGGGAAATAAGTTGGTGAATCGCCAAAGAATTTCATTCACCGATTTGTCGAGCAGAGAAAAATCAAGCGTTGCTTTTTCCAATTCTTCATTTGCTTTTTTTCGTGCATCGCCGGAAACAAATTCGCCATAGACAATTTCTCCGTCGTCAACATATTTCTCCGTTACCACAAGCGGATTGCGTTTGAATACATTTCCATCTTTGATAACCGGAACAACTTTACTAATAAGCGAGAGCCGTTTCATTTTATACGCGCTCCACACTTCGCACGAAACACAATTCCACATCGCATCTTCAATACTCAAATACGCGGGAAGAAAATCCGTTGAGCCGCCGTCGGGAGCAGAGCCGTGTTTGGGTCCCGCTTGTCCGAACACCGCCGTATCAGCAGAAACAGTGATGTCGCACGCCATTCCGATTTCCTGTCCGCCGGCAACACGCATTCCGTTCACGCGGCAAATTGTCGGCTTCTTGCAATTCAAAATCGCATCCACCATCGCATTAAACAAATCCATATACGCGCCGTATTCTGCGGGACGTTTTGCATAATACTCCGCATACTCTTTCGTGTTCCCGCCGGTGCAAAATGCTTTATCGCCGACAGCAGTGAATACCACCGCAACAACGCTGCGCTCCATTGATGCTTTGTGAAATCCGGCAATCACGCCTTTCACCATTTGCGTTGTGTAGGAATTGTATTGTTTCGGGTTGTTGAGTGTAACCCACGCGGAATGTAATCCTTCGACTACGTTTCCTTTCTCGTCGAGAATCGGACGCAATTCATACATTGTGCAAGGCGGCTCTGTTCCGAAGAATTCATCGCCCCACAAGTTGTGGTTTTTTATTTCGTTATCACGCGGCAGCCAGTTGAGACTCATAATGTTTTCTTTCGTGTTCGGGAATTTCTGTTTCAATAAATGCTTCAATTTCGTCATCAGTTAAAAGACGATTCGAATGTTTTGCATAATCAAAAATTTTCTTTGTCATATCGCCGTTCATATCGTAGCCGTGGTCGTGCAGCCAATACATCACGTTTGATTCGCCGCTCAACGGACCGATTTCAATTTTTTGTTTTCGTCCGACCATATTTGCAGGCACAGCAGAATACACCATATCGGAAAGCCACATTTCATTTGTCTTCAATGCTTTAATAACTGCAGCGGCGTGAACTCCCGTTGCAGTGCGAAATGCATCTGGACCAATTACAGGATAATTGAACGGAATCGGAACGCGGCACGATTCGGAAACAAGGCGGCAATATTCATTTAATTTGGAAAGGTCGTTATTGATGATGCCCCACATTTTTAAGTTCACAAGAAGTAAATCCATCGAAGCATTTCCGCAACGTTCTCCGATTCCCAATGCGCAACCGTGCACTCTATCCACACCAGCGCGAATTGCCGCGATTGTTGCTGCAAGTGCAAATCCGCGGTCGTTGTGTCCGTGCCAATCAATCTTCACATCTTCGCCGGTATTTTCAATAACATCTTTTACGAAGCGAACAATATTGGTCGCGCCGGTGCGTGTTGTATGACCAACCGTATCTGCAATAACAACGCGTGTTGCGCCACATTCGATTGCTGCCGTATAAAGTTTATCAATGTCGTCGGGATGCGCGCGTGTTGTATCTTCGGTAACATACATACTTGGCAAACCGTGCGCGACAACATACGAAACAGCATTCTCCGTGAGTTCGCGAACTTTGTCCACCGTCCATCCTTCCACATATTGCCGAATGGGACTTGAACCGACGAACGATGCAACTTCAATCGGTATTCCTGCTTTTTGTGAAATATCAATCACAGGGTCAATGTCGGCAATAACAGTTCGCGCCGCACAATTGGGATAGATTTTCATTTTGCATCGCGCGATTTCTTTTGCGAGTTCGAGCGTGTCGTTGTATGCTCGCGGACCAGCGCCGGGAAGTCCGATGTTTGCAGACTGAATTCCGAGTTCTTCTATCAAATGGAGAATGCGAATTTTCTGGTCAATTGATGGGTCAGTAACGGAAGGCGATTGAAGTCCGTCTCGCAATGTTTCGTCGTCGAATTCAATTTTCACAACGCCTTTCATATCCACGATTCCGCCTTTGTTCCAATCGTAAATGAGTTCTTGATGTTCTGTGTTCATAACTTTCTTTCTTTAGTTTAAAAAAACATTTCCTGCTAATTGCTGACTGCTGATTGCTGATTGCTTAATGCTAAACGCTTTTCCGCGATTCTTCTCTTCGCAAATTCCACCATCCCACCAACGTTTATTATTTCTTGAATCATCGCGGGAAACGGCGGAACAGCATACGTTTTATTCTTCGTAACGTTTTTGATTTCGCCGTGTGTTAAATCAACTTCAAGCGCGTCTCCATTCTCCGTTTCATCAACTGCTGTATCACATTCAAGAATCGGCAAACCGATATTGATGGAGTTGCGGTAAAAAATTCTTGCAAACGATTTTGCAACAACACACGACACTCCCGCGCCTTTAATCGCAATCGGTGCATTCTCGCGCGAACTTCCGCAGCCGAAATTTCTTCCTGCAACAATGATGTCGCCTTTCTGAACTTTCTTCACGAAGTTTTCATCGAGGTCCTCCAGCGCGTGCGGTGCGAGTTCTTTTTCTGTGAACGCTGTGCAGTATCGCGCGGGAATAATGACATCAGTATCAATGTTGTCGCCGTATTTGTGAACGTTGCCTTTTATCATAGGTGTTAGGTTTTAGGTATTAGGTTTTAGAATTTTCTTTTCTACTTTCTACTGGCTACTATCTACTAAAAATCATCTTCTCTTAAACTCTGCAAACTTTCCGCTCACCACTGCTTCCAATCCGCTTAACGCGTCGGGATGTTCGAAAATTTGTTGCAAGTAATGTTCGAGTTCAAATTCTGCAAGTGTATCGTTGTCAATTCCGTTTAAATAATTTTCAAATCCGCGTGAAATAAGTTCATTGGAAATCCACACAGCATTGGGAGAGTTTTGCACAACTCTGCGAACAACTCTTTCTGCAAACGTTTTCATTTCTCCCGTGTAATGCAACGGAAGATAACCACGCGCTTGCGCATACAAAGTCGGAATTAAATCTGCTTGCGAAAACAATTCTTTCACAATTTGCATTTCTCTTTGTTCTGTAAAGGAAAGTTGAGTCGGAAGTTGCTCAAATTCAAGTGAAGACAATTTCTCTTTCGAAATCATTTTGCCTTTGTTCTCAATAATTGCTTTGGCAATTACTTTTGCGGCATCATCTCGGTTTTGCTGCGGAACAATTGCATCAGCAAAACCAAGTTGTAAAATCATTTGCGGAGAAGAAGTTGCCATTCCACCGGCAAGAATAAAATACCGCGCAAATGCAAGCGCAGTTTCAACGTCATTTGTTTTTTTGTGAATGAGTTGCGCAAGTGAAAGTGTTCCGCGAAGTCCGGGATAAATGCCAAGCCGCGTTTCGGGAAGCGCATACGAAGTGCGATTCGTAATCAGCGTCATCGTGTTTTCATCGAGCGCAAACGCAGACGCAACTTCAACGCCGCCGCCAAACGCTTGTCCATCAACAATGGCAATTTTTGGTTTCGCCGTTCCCGTCATTATGTGAAAGATAACGTTCTGCCATTCGCGCGTATCGTTCACAATCGCTTTGTAATTTTTCGCTTTGATGTTTTCAATAAATCCGGGAATACTTGCGCCGGCAATGAACGTTTTAATCGGCGCAGTATCGAAAATTATGAGTTTGCATTTTGCATCTTTGTTCGCGGCGGTAAATTCACGTTTCAAATCTGCGAACACATCGTTGTTCATTGCATTTGCCGCGCGTGGATTGTTGAGCGTTATTCTCCGCACTGCGCCGTTCATTTCTTTTTCCGTAAATGCAAACGAACATTGAAACGCCGACAACTTTTTCTCGCTCATTATTTTTTTCAGCGAATTGCAGATAGGAAAATATTGTCCAAAACCTTTTGCAAATTCTTCACGCTTGCGCACAACGTCCGCAACTTTTTTCGCGCCAAGTTCTTTCATCAATGTGAACGGACCTTTGTTCCACAGAAATGCGTTCTGCGTCAGCAATTCCAAATCTTCAATCGTAATCAGTTTTGCATCAACACATTCTGTTGCAGTAAGAAAACCAATTGCAAGAAATCTGTTCGCAAGTTCTTCAACTGTTTTCGGATTGACGTTTGTCGTAAGTTGCTTTTTATCTTGAATCCATCGCACTTCCGATTTATCTTTCGCACGATTGAATTTATCAATCAAATCAATGTAGTTGTTTCGCGGCGCAAAGAAATTTCCATACACTTTATACAACGCATCTTTCGGATTCGTCGCATCGGAAAACGAATACATCGAAGCCAAACCCACAGGCAAACCGGTCGCGTCCATCAATTCGAGAAAACCAATGGGAATGTTGTATGCTTTTTTTCCGGCGGCTTCAATCGTAGAAATGTCGAAACCTTCTTCCAACATTCGTGTTGCTTCGAGTAACAGCGCAACAAAAATAATATCCGCAACGCCGCCTTTTCTGCTTCCCCGAATATGTGTAGGAATTTTTCCGCCGAGTTTCAAAAACTTTTTTGCAATCGCTTTGCTTTCTTCCGAAGCAGTATCCGTTCCCGCAAATTCTGCTGCGCGATTTTTGTGTGGCAAATAAAAATAATGCATCCACACAACTTTGTCAGGGCGGCGTGTTGCCTTTGCGAGAATGTTTGCGTTGAGCGAAGATGAGTTTGTTGCAAGCACAACATTTTTTTCGGTGAGCGAATCCAGAACAGCAAATATTTTTTCTTTGATGTCAATACGCTCTGTTGCCGCTTCAATCACAAGTTGCAGCGATTTTCCTTTGCACGCTTCTTCGTAATTCGTTGTTCCGATAATGCGGCTGCGGATTTCAGAAATATCTTTCGCGGAAAATATTTTTCCTTTCGCGCTGTCCAATTCTTTTTCAATCGAAGAAAATCCGCGCTGCAGCATTTCTTCCGAAACATCGAGCAAGCCAACGTTGAATCCGTTCTGTGCATAATTCTGCGCAAGACTCGCGCCCATCGTTCCCGCACCAACAATGAGTAGTTCTATGTTATTCCAAGTTGTATTCATCAAATCTGAAATCTTCAATCTAAAATCTAAAATGTAAAATCAAACATATCCTTCCACTACCAACGCTCCCCCTTGCCCGCCACCGATACACGCAGAAGCAAGTCCGAGTCCGCCGAGTTTCAAAAGAGAAATTGTCATTCGCGCGCCTGTTGCACCAAGCGGATGACCGAGTGCAATTGCTCCGCCGTTCACATTCACAATTGTTCTATCGAATTGCATTTCTTTTTCACACGCAAGATATTGTCCGCCAAATGCTTCGTTGATTTCGATGTGCTGCATTTGTTTTAGCGAAAGTCCAGCGCGTTGTAATGCTATGTTGCATGCAGGAACAGGACCAATGCCCATACAATGCGGGTCAACGCCGGCAACACCCCACGAAAGCAATTCGCCGATTGGTTCGATGCCGAGTTCTTTTGCTTTGCCGAATGTTGTCATCACGACTGCTGCTGCGCCGTCAACAATGCCGGAAGAATTTCCAGCTGTTTGCACGCCATCAGATTTTACTGCGGGAAGTTTTGCAAGTGATGCAAGTGTTGTTTCCGGTTTTATGTTTTCATCGTTGGCAATAATTTTTTCTTTTCTTCGCTCTTGAATTTTTACCGGCGTAATTTCTTTTGCAAGTCGTCCTTTTTCCATTCCATCTTTCGCTTTCATTTGTGAAGAAAGTGCAAACGCATCAACTTCCGCGCGTGTAATTCCATATCGCCGCACAAGATTTTCCGCAGTTCCCATCATATCGTTATTGATGAATGTATCATTCAATCCGTCTTTGAAAACAAATTGCGTTTTCGGTCCCGCCATAAATGGAAAGCCGAATGCCGCGCCATAAATGACAAGCGGTGATTGAGACGTGCTTTCATAACCGCCGGCAAGAACAATTTCCGCTTCACCGCTCAATAATTCTTTTGCGCCTTGCACAATCGCTTCTGCACCCGACCAGCAAATGCGATTCACCGTAAGCGCGATGGAGAAATTTGAAAGTCCGGCTTTGAGTGCAACGTGCCGCGCTCCGTAATGCGAATCAATACTTGTGTGCATTGCGTTTCCGAAAATTGCCGTGTCAATAAATTCAATGCGGTCGGCAAGTTGCGCTTGTTCAATTGCTGCGCGTGCGGCTATTGCTCCCAAATCAATCGGCGTAAAATCTTTCAAACTTCCACCGACTGTTCCAAATGGTGTGCGCGTTGCAGAAAGAAAAACTATTTTTTTGTTTTTGTCTTTTAAAATTGAATGCGCCGTGCGTTCAATCTTTTTCGGAAGTCGGAAAATTTCGTTGTCAGTTAAGTTTATCATTCACGTTGTTCCAGATTCGTTCGAGATAATTCAGCATTGCTCTTTTTTCATTTATGGAAAAATCACTCCAGATTTCTTCGTCTGTTTCTTTGGCGAGATGTTCTATTTCTTTGCAAAGCATTTTTCCGTTTTCCGTTAAATATACATTCACAACGCGTCTATCAATCGTATCGCGTTGTCGGCGCAAAAATCTATCGCGTTCCATTCTGTCAATAATTCCCGTCAGTGTTGGATTATCCAAATGCAAACGCTCGCCAAGTTCCGTGAGAGAAATTCCGTCTTCTTCAACCATTCGCATCAGCACGATATATTGCGTTGCAGTGATATTGTAATCAACAAGTTTTGCATCGAGCAATCGTTTCATTCCGCGTGCTGTTCTGTTGAGTAAGAAACCAAGACTGATGTCAAGATTCCATTCGTTCACATTACGAAACGAAATTTCTCGCAACTGCGAGTCTTCGACTTTTTCTTCTACTTCACTATTGATGAGCATACAAATTATTTGCGTACGAAGTATTACATCAAAAAAATTTTACACTAAACGCGGGTCAGTGATGTAACCTTTCAATGCAGATGAAGCCGCAACGACAGGACTGCACAAAAATACTTTACTTGAGATATGTCCGTTTCGTCCTTTGAAATTGCGGTTCGTCGTGTATAAGCCAATTTCATTCTCGCCAAGAATTCCCATATGCCCGCCGATGCACGGACCACACGTCGGCGGACTGATTGATGCGCCCGCGTGAATAAATGTGTTTAGAATTCCTTCGTCAATCATTTGCAAATAAATTTCTTGCGTTGCAGGAATAACGATGAGTCGAACATACGGAGCGATTTCTTTTGTCTTCAAAATATCTGCCGCCGCACGAAAATCTTCAATGCGTCCGTTCGTGCAAGAACCAATGACAACTTGGTCAACTTTTATTTTCTCCACTTCCGAAATCGGTTTTACGTTGCTTGGTAAATATGGATATGCAATTTGCGGTTCGAGATTCGATACATCAATTTCTATCACATCGAGAAATTCAGCATCGTCATCTGAAGTGTATGCAGAAATTTTTCGATTTGTTTTTCCTTCGAGAAAATCAAAAACTTTTTTATCCGCTTTCACGATTCCTGCTTTTGCACCGGCTTCAATTGCCATATTGCAAATCGTAAATCTATCGGCGAGCGACAAATTATCTATCACTTCGCCTTCAAATTCCAACGCGCAATACAACGCGCCTTCCACGCCAAGTTTTCCAATCGTGTGAAGAATAATATCTTTTCCACCAACGAACGGTTGCAATTTTCCTTTGTAAATAATTTTTATTGTTGGCGGAACTTTGAACCAATTTTCTCCGAGCGCCCAAGACGTTGCCATATCGGTTGAACCAACGCCAGTTGCAAAAGCACCCAGCGCGCCATACGTGCAGGTGTGTGAATCTGCGCCGATAATTAAATCGCCGGGAACGGCAAGTCCGCTATCGGGAACAATGCAATGGCAAATTCCCGAACGCCCGACTTCAAAATAATTTTGAATGTCATATTTGATTGCAAACTCGCGCATCGTTTTCGATAATCCTGCGGCTTGAATATCTTTTGCCGGAACAAAATGGTCGTTGACAAGCGCAATTTTTTTATTGTCGAAAACTTTCCCCGCGCCGATTTGCTCGAACACGCTCACGGAAAGCGGCACTGTTACGTCCGTTCCCATCACAAGGTCGAGATTAGCATACACGAGTTCTCCCGCTTTCACGGATTCTCTTCCGCTATGCGCGGCAAATATTTTTTCTGAAATTGTCATTCCCATTTTAGTAATTGGTAATTAGTCATTTGTAATTAGTAGAGAGTAGTTAGAAGTCAGTAGTTTATAATTCACGATGGCTTAAATGTTATCAAAATCTGAAATCGCATATCTCACATCTCAAATCATTCTCTTCAACGTTTCGCAAATAAAATCTCCGGTTTCTTTTGTGCCGAGATTTCCGCCGAGGTCCTGCGGAGTTTTGTTTTCTTTCACAGCAAGACGAACGGCGTTTTCGATGAGTTGATTTTCTTTTTTGAAACCGAGATGTTCAAGCATCAATCCGACAGTGAGAATCGCGCCGAAAGGATTGGCAACATTTTTTCCCGCATATTTTGGCGCAGAACCGTGCACCGGCTCGAACATACACACACCGTTGGGATTGATGTTTCCCGAAGCCGCCATTCCCAAACCGCCTTGCAATTGCGCACCAATATCCGTAACGATGTCGCCGAACATATTATTTGTAACAATCACTTGAAATTGCTCGGGACGTTTGAGCATCTGCATTGCAAGCGCATCAATAAACCAATGCTCTTTTTCAATTGCGGGATAATCGTTCCCCACTTCATTGAAAACGCGCTGCCACAAATCGCCTTCAAAACGCAGCGCATTATTTTTATCGCTCATCGTTACTTTCGTTTTGCCATTCTTCTTTGCATACTCAAACGCGAAACGAATGATGCGTTCCACTCCTTTATATGTGTTCACGCTTTCTTGAATTGCAATTTCATCTTTTGTTCCTTTTTTGAAAAGCCCGCCAACGCCCACGTATAAACCTTCTGTATTTTCGCGAAAGACGACAAAGTTCACGTCATCGCACGATTTGTTTTTCAACGGACAAAGTTTTTCGTCAAATAATTTTACAGGACGGAAATTGACGAACTGGTCAAGACCGAAACGCATTCCGAAAAGAATATCGCGAGCGTGCGCCATATCGGGAATGCGTGGGTCACCAAGCGCACCAAGAAAAATTGCGGAATAGTTATTTCGAAAATCTTCGAGTTGTTCTTTGGGAAGGGAAATTCCGGTGGAGAGATATTTGTCAGCGCCAAAATCGAAATGCACGAGTTCGAGTTTGAGCGAGCGGGCGGCGTTCAGTAATTCAAGAATGCGCACTGCTTCGCGCGTTACGTCAATTCCGATTCCATCGCCGGGAATGATGGCAATTTTGTTTAGGTTCATTATTTACTGCAAAATATAACTTGCAGAAACTAACAAGAATTATTCCAACAATTATAGTATGAAATTTTTTTTTGAATTATTTATTTTTTGAAAAAATCCATTATTCGTAGTCGAACATCAATGTTTTTCTTCTTAATTGTGAAATCCGCGATTTCAAATTTGAGATAGAACTGTCTATTTTAGTTTTTCGAATATCTTTATTAAACAACGTAGGTATTCTTCATTGCACATTTTTATACATTTCTTCAATCAGATGTTGATACTTTTCCTCAACAATTTTTCTGCGCACTTTCAGCGTAGGTGTGAGTTCTTCGTTTTCAACGGAAAGCGGTTTATCAAGAAGAACAAATTTTCGTACGCGTTCATAATTTGCCGTATCTTTTTGCAATCGCTGAATTTCGTGTAAATAAAACTCCCGTATTTCTTTCCTCGCAATGATGTCCGACGGAAGTTTATACGCGATGTTATATGCATTCACAATTTCTTTCAACATTTCAAAATCGGGAACGATGAGCGCAGAAAGAAACATTCTATCATCGCCGATTAACACTACTTGCTCAATGTATTTACTCAGGAGAAGTTGACTTTCTACTTGCTGCGGCGAAATTTTCTTTCCTCCCGAAGTAACAATAATATGTTTTTTTCTGTCAGTAATTTTTAAGAAGCCCCCTTCGTCAAATTTGCCAATATCTCCCGTGTGCAGAAATCCATGTTCATCAATGGCTCTTCGCGTTGCAAGTTCGTCATTCCAATACCCTTTCATAATGTTATCTCCTCTCGCAAGAATTTCGCCATCGTCAGCAATGGTTATTTCAACGCCAGGAATAGGAAAACCGACCGTTCCAAACTTGTATTGTTCAATGCGGTTAACAGAAAGAACAGGCGAACTTTCCGTCAATCCGTACCCTTCAAGAATTTGCAAACCGACTGCTTCAAAAAATTCACCAAGTTGTTTGGGAAGCGGACCTCCGCCGGAAACGAAAAATCGGATGTTGCCTCCGGTTTTCTCCTGTATTTTTTTTAAAACAAATTTATGTGCTAAATTATGTTTTGCTTTTAGAACCAATGAAACATCTCCCGATTTTTTTGCCTGCGCATATTGTTTTCCGATTTCCACACATCGGTAAAAAATTTTCTGTTTTCGTTTGGAAGAATCGGAAACCTGTTTTGCAATTCGATGATACACGCGTTCAAACATTCGTGGAACGGATGTCATAATTGTCGGATGAATTTCTTGCAAATTATCGCGAACGGTTTCGATGCTTTCTGCAAACGCAATCGTCGCACCGCAACTCATCGCCGTGTAATATCCCGCCATTCGTTCAAACGCATGACACAGCGGCAAATATGAAAGGAACACATCATTCGCGTTTATCGGTAACACTTCAACGCTCGCTTTGATGTTGGAAACAAGATTGTGATGCGTAAGCATTGCTCCTTTCGGCGTTCCCGTTGTTCCCGAAGTGTAAATAAGAGTCAGCAGTTGTTCGGGAAGAATATTTTTTACACATTCAGAATAAAATTGTGGTTGTCGTTCCAGATATTTTTCGCCCAAATGCACAACATTGATAAACGAAAAGATATTTTCTTCGGCTGGGAGTTCTTTGTCGGTAAGCACAATTATTTTTCTCAAGCAATTCATTTTTCCGAAAAACGGAAGTAACTTTTTCAATTGAAAATTGTTGGAAACAATTGCGTACGATACATCGGCATCGAGAAAAATTTCTTCGATTTGTTTTGAAGTAAGCGTAGGATACAACGGAACGGAAATTGCGCCAAGCACCGCGAACGACTGGTCGCAGATAATCCATTCGGGACGGTTTTCAGAAATAATTGCAACGCGGTCGTTTGCTTTTAGTCCTAACGCAGAAAAACCCGCAGCGGAAATTTCTACCATCTCACGCACTTCGGCAAACGTTAGCGCAATCCATTTCCCGTCCAGTTTATGTTGTAACAGCGGACGAGGAATGTTTTCGTACTTCGTTGTTACACCGTCAAACATTTCGGGAATCGTTGTAAAATTTGTTACGAGCGGCATTGTATCTTTTTTTTACGGAGCAAAAAGTAGAAAGAAAATTTGAAATGAAGAAACGAAATCGCATACCATAAACCGTACCAAGAATGTTCTTAACAAAAGATTTTTTCTGAAATATTGACTGTAATGTAGGAAAATAAAAAAGGTCAAGCAGAAGTGACTTGACCTTTAGAAAAAATTATTACCGATTTCTGATGACATTGTTCAAATCTTAAATCAATAATCTGTCATCTGTAATCCGTATTCTGCGCTCTATTTCATTACGACCATTTTCTTGAACTTGATGTCGAGTTTTTTCTTGTTAAAAAAATTTATTTTCCGTTTCTGAAAATTTAATCTAATTCTCTTGACAACAACACGAGAGAATTTTATATTTGCCCACAATTTTTTCTGCCAAAAAATTTGGCAGGCAATTACTGTTGAATTGCGCACGGCAAACAAAAGTAATTTCCGTGAAAGAAAAAAATCCAATCTCATTCACGGGCGATAATGTTCTCGAATATATTTTTCAGCGTATCAACATTTTTTTCGTACACGTACACATTTTTTTTCATTTTAAAAAAACAAAATTTTCAATGTCACATCAATCATCTCTTCGCCAAGACGATTCTTCATTATTCTTTTCACACTCGCTTCAAACACAACAAACGCCGACAACAACGCATCCCCTTACCTTTTCTCTCGACGAGCAACATTTCAACGTTCATCTTGAACACAATATTATGGTACGTGCGATGGATTCGGAAGATTTTTATACGGACAAAGATGGAACGCGAAACGAACTTGCAATTGATGTTTTGAAAAATAAATATCTCGCGCCAAACGAACAAGGTCCGATGCAAATGTGGCAGCGCATTGCCCGCGCGCTCGCTTCCGTTGAGCACGATAAGGAATTTTGGTACAACAAGTTTCTCGAAATTCTTTTCGATTACAAATTTATTCCCGGCGGTCGCGTAATGCACGGTGCCGGACGCGAAGACGCAAAACGCCGACCAACACTCTCCAATTGTTACGTTATTCCGATTGAAACCGATTCGCTCGAAGGAATTTATCGCGGACTTTCCGAAGCGGCGATGGTGTATAGAACCGGAGGCGGTGTTGGAACCGATTTATCTATTCTCCGTCCGAAAGGCGCATCGGTGAACGCAACGATTGACAAATCTCCCGGGGCAACTGCGTTTATGAATTTATTTTCCGAAAGCACGAACACGGTTTCGCAAGCAGGAAGACGAGGTGCATTGATGCTGACGATTCGTGTTGACCATCCCGATGTGGAAGAATTCATAACGATAAAAAATGACCCGTTGCGCCTGAAAGTTGCGCACGCAAATGTGAGTGTGTTGATTACGCACGAGTTTATGGACGCGCTGCTCAACGATAAAAATTTCGATTTGCGTTTTGGCGGGAAAGTGTACAAAACAGTGAAAGCAAAAGAGTTGTGGATGAAGATTATTCGCAATGCACACGCATCCGCCGAACCGGGAATTTTATTTTGGGATACGATGCGCGAATATCATAATGTTGAATACGCCGCGCCGCTTTCCTCAACCAATCCGTGCGGAGAACAACCGCTTGCCGCTTACACTGCATGCAATTTGGGAAACATCAACTTACTGAAATTTGTGAACGACGACGGCGAATTCAATTATGAAGAACTCGCCGAAGTTACGCACACCGCAACACGATTTATGGACAACGTGATTGATTATAATATGGATAATCACGCATTCGAGAAAATAAAAAAATCCGTTGCGAACGATAGACGCATCGGTTTGGGAATTACGGGACTTGCCGATGCGCTTTGTAAAATGCACATTCGTTACGATACACAAGATGCGCTTGACACAACGGAAAAAATTATGAGCGTGATTCGCAACGAAGCGTATAAAACTTCGATTGAACTCGCAAAAGAGCGCGGTGCATTTCCGCTGTTCAATTGGAATGGATATTCGCAAAGTAAATTCGTGCAGCATCTTCCGTATGAAATCCAAAGTGAAATTCAGAAACACGGAATTCGCAACGGCACTGTATTGACCGTTCCTCCCGTTGGTACTGGTTCAATTGTTGCGCAAACAAGTTCCGGCGTCGAACCGATTTTCTGCACAAGTTATGTTCGCCGCGTAAAAAATAATGACGGACAAACGTTCAACGAATACAAAGTGTATCATCCGCTCATCAAACAACTTTTCAACAACGATGAACATTTGCCCGAGTATGTTGTAACTGCGCACGACATTGACCCGTTCTTCCGCGTGAAAATGCAAGGCGTGATTCAAAAATATATTGACAGCAGTATTTCTTCCACTGTAAATTTAGCGGAAGAAACAAGCGTGGAAACCATTGCGGATATTTATATTCAAGCATACAAAGCGGGACTCAAAGGAATTACTGTGTACCGAGAAGGAAGCAGACAAGGAATTTTGATTACGGATGAGTATGCAAAAAAATTAGCAGAGCAAACGCAAGTGGAGGGAGTAACGCTTTCCGAACCATCGAATCGCAAACCGCGACGACGACCGAGGCAAACATTTGGCATCACCGAGCGCGTGAATACCGGCGAAGGATATTTATATGTTACGATTAACAGCGACGAAAACGGTTTGTGCGAAGTGTTCACGACTATTGGCAAAGCCGGAGGAAATGCCGCGGCGCAATCCGAAGCAATTAGCCGATTGATTTCGCTTGCGTTGCGTTCGGGAATTGACCCGTATGAAATTACGAAACAGTTGCGCGGAATTTCCGGACCATCGCCCGTGTGGGAAAACGGAGAACAAATTCTCTCTACTCCTGATGCGATTGGCCAAGCGATTGAACGTTATCTCGCAACGCACGGAAATAAATTTGTTGTGCATAAACCTGCGGGAGAAACAACAGCGACACTATCAAAAATATCTCTTCCTAAAGAAAATGGAAATTGTCCTGATTGTGGAGGAAATGTTGTTTATACTTCTGCGTGTGTAACGTGTAATAATTGTGGTTGGACGAAGTGTTAAAAGGAGAAAACTTTTTCTAAAATCCGTAAATAACTTTCAAGAGTAAAAAAATGAAAAAATACTTTTCTTGTATCATTGCTACATTTTTTTTATGCAGCTGTTTTCAGCGAATTCCCCTTGGGATATCAAATGAATATGTCAGTCAAGCAAAAGGAAATGGTTACAATATTAACCATTTAAAAGATCCTAATATTCAGTAGTCGATTTAGAATATGAAGACTTTGAAACTGCGAAACAGAGAAAAGAGATAGAATTAAATATGCGAAATGTAATTATCAAAATAGAAAACGCTAACTTGAAATAAATAAACAATCATATGAATTGATGAATAAAAAGCAGTGACTTAATCTACGTTTACTTGCTTTGCAATAGAAAAACACTTTTTTCCTCCACTCCGCCAACTTCCTTATATTTTCCTTCCAAAAATTAACTCACTTTATTATCAATAATTTATTGAAAGGAACCCCGATTATGGCAGCAGCGCCAGTAACTCATTTTGAAATTTTAGGTAAAGACGGAGAACGTCTAAAAGATTTTTATAAAAAACTTTTTGGTTGGGATATCAACTCCGACAATCCGATGAATTACGGATTAGTGCAATCCGCAGGAAAAGGAATCGGCGGAGGAGTTGGCGAATCGCAAGATGGAAAACCAATGGTTACATTTTATGCAGAAGTTGACGACTTGCAAGCAACTCTTGACAAAGCAGTTGCAATGGGAGGAAAAATCGATGTACCTGTAACGGAAATTCCGAATATGGTAACGTTCGCGCAATTCCAAGATATCGAAGGAAACATTGTGGGAATTGCCAAAGAAATGTAATTCTCATTCCTTGAATATCATATAGTCAAGTTCATCTACAACTTTGTTTTGGACTTGACTATTCTTGTTTTAAAAACGTCTGAAAAAAAACCCAATGTTACAACAAACATTCTTTCTCACTTATGAACTGTTTTAGGAAATCCCATTTTCATATTTGAAAGCATTACCACTTTTTCAAAAAATATCTATGTAGGATTTCTTGAATTACCACATTCCCTCTTGGCACACAAATTGTTTTTTCTTCTGTAGTAACACACTTCATTTCGCATACTTATGAATATTGGAATTTTAAAAGAAGACCCGAAACACGAACGAAGAGTTGCGCTTACTCCCGCAGGCGTTCACTCACTCATCGAAAATGGGCACAAAGTTTATATCGAAAAAGATGCTGGGTTTGCTTCACGCTTTTACGACAATAATTTTAAAGACGTTGGCGCCAATCTTGTCTATACTCCCGATGAAATCTACGGACGCTCCGAACTTGTTCTCAAAGTTTCTTCACCCAACGAAGTTGACTGCGAACGGCTTGAAGAAGAACAAACGTTGTTTTCATTTCTTCATCTTGCCATTGCAAAGAAAAAAATTCTCACAACACTGCTTGAAAAAAATATCACCTCCATCGGTTTTGAACTTACCGAAGACAACACCGGAAATCTTCCGATTCTCGGAATGATGAGCGAGGTTGCGGGACAAATGTCTATTCAAATTGCCGCGCGTTTTCTGGAAAACACAAACAACGGTCGCGGCATTGTTCTTGGCGGTGTAACCGGTGTTCCGCCCGCAACAGTATTGATTCTTGGCGCCGGGATTGTCGGACAAACAGCGGCGCGTGTTGCCATAGGCGCAGGTGCAGAAGTTATTGTTCTCGATAAAGATCTCAATCGCTTGCGTGTTCTCGAAAACCGTCATAACTTCCGCGTCATCACCGGAATGGCAAACCATTACAATATCAAAAAAGCGCTCCTCTTTGCTGATGTTGTCGTTGGCGCTGTGTTAATTAAAGGAGAACGCGCTCCGCATCTTATTTCCGAAGAAATGGTGCGCCAAATGAAACCCGGCTCCATCATTATTGACCTTTCGATTGACCAAGGAGGATGTATCGAAACAAGTCATCCGACAACGCTTGAAAACCCAACGTATGTGCAACACGATGTTATTCACTACTGCGTACCGAACATCCCCGCAAACGTTTCGCGAACAGCAACGTATGCATTAACAAACGCATTACTCCCTTTCGTCGAACTCGTTGCAGATAACGGTGTGAACAACGCGCTCAAAGAACACAAAGGACTTGCACGCGGTGTTTGCACCTTCAACGGAAACTGCACGAACGAAGCAATCGCACGGCGTTTTGATAAGAATTATATTGATATACAAGAAATACTCTCGCACGAACTATGAACTGGCTTAGCAGATACAAAGCAAAATTAAAACCGGCAGAAGAAGCAGTAAAAATTATTCAATCGGGGCAACGCGTGTACGTTCATCCCGGTTGCGCAATGCCGGAAATTCTTGTCAATGCAATGTCCGATAGATATGCAGAATTGGAAGATGTTGAAGTTCTTCATCTTTTGACTGTCGGACAGACAAAATACTCGCTTCCAGAAATGGAAGGACATTTTCGACACAACGCTTTATTCATCGGGAAGAATGTCCGCAAATCCGTCAATGATGGACGTGCAGATTTTACGCCCATCTTTTTATCAGAGATTCCTGGCTTATTTTATCGCGGCATTCTTCCCATTGATGTTGCGCTTATTCACGTTTCTTCTCCCGATGAACACGGTTTTTGCAGTCTTGGAGTTGGCGCGGAATGTACAAAACCCGCGACTGAAGTTGCAAAAAAAATTATTGCGCAAATCAATCCCAATGTTCCGCGAACGCTCGGCGATTGTTTCATTCACGTTGATAAACTTTCTTTTTGCGTTGAAGCAGATGTTCCTTTGAAAGAATTACCGCAAGTCGAAGCAGACGTTACGCCCGAAGAAAAAGAAGTATATCGCCGCATCGGAAAAAATATTGCTGATTTGATTGAAGATGGCTCTACGTTGCAATTAGGAATTGGAAGTATTCCCGATGCAGTGCTTTCGTATTTGGGAAATAAAAAACATCTTGGCTTACATACGGAAATGTTTTCCGATGGTGTAATAAAATTAGTTGACGAAGGCGTAATTACGAATGAGAAGAAAACGCTTCATCCGGGAAAAATAATTTCTTCCTTCGTTCTCGGAACAAAAACTGTTTTCGATTTCATAAACAATAATCCCATCATCGAATTTCATCCATCGCATTACACGAATGACCCGTTCATCATCGCAAAGAATGATAAGATGATTGCAATTAATTCTGCGATTGAAGTTGATTTGACGGGACAAGTGTGCGCTGATTCAATTGGGAAAACATTTTACAGCGGATTTGGCGGACAAGTAGATTTTATTCGCGGCGCAGCACGAAGTAAAGATGGAAAACCAATTATCGCGCTTCCATCAACTGCAAAGAATGACCAACTCTCGCGCATTGTTCCAACACTTACAACCGGTGCTGGAGTTACAACATCACGAGGAGACGTGCATTATGTCGTTACAGAATTTGGCGTTGCAGATTTGTACGGGAAAACAATCCGACAGCGAGCGCAAGCATTGATAGATATTGCTCATCCAAAATTTCAAGAGCAATTAGAGCGATATGCAATGCAGCAGAAGTTTTTCTTCACTTCGAGTAGTGAGGCAATTTCTCAGTAAGAAAAAACTACTTCAATTCATTTAATATTTTAGAAAGATTTTACAATGATACGCAAACAAGACGCTCTCGATTATCACGCGCAAGGGCGGAGGGGAAAAATAGAAGTTATTTCCACCAAACCTTGCACAACACAACGCGACTTATCCCTTGCATACACTCCCGGAGTCGCTGAACCGTGCAATGAAATTCACGCCAATCCCGATAACGCATATCTCTATACCGCCAAAGGAAATCTCGTTGCAGTCGTTTCAAACGGAACTGCTGTGCTTGGTCTCGGCGATATTGGCGCGCTCGCGGGAAAACCGGTAATGGAAGGGAAAGGAATTCTCTTCAAACGATTTGCGGATATAGATGTGTTCGACATTGAACTCAACTCTCACAATGCAGATGATATTATTCGCGCAGTGCAAATGCTGGAGCCGACATTCGGCGGAATCAATCTTGAAGACATCAAAGCGCCGGAATGTTTTTACATCGAAGAGACATTGAAGAAAACGATGAACATTCCGGTATTTCACGACGACCAACACGGAACAGCAATCATCAGCGGCGCGGCGCTTTTGAATGCATTAATCATTGTGAAAAAAAATATCAAAGACATAAAAGTTGTTTTTAGTGGTGCTGGTGCTGCTGGAATTGCGTGTGCAAAGTTTTATGAAACGCTCGGAGTTCGCCGTCAAAATATGCTGCTTGTTGATACGAAAGGTGTTGTATTTAAAGGCAGAACAGACGGAATGAATTCGTACAAAGAATATTTTGCCGTTGAAACAAACGCGCGAACGCTTGCCGATGCAATGAAAAATGCAGATGTGTTTTGCGGCGTATCGGTAAAAGATATTGTAACGAAGCAAATGATAAAATCAATGGCGGATAATCCGATTGTATTTGCGATGGCGAATCCCGACCCTGAAATTACCTACGATGATGCAACTTCGGTTCGTGACGATATTATTATGGCAACGGGACGTTCTGATTTTCCGAATCAAGTTAACAACGTTCTCGGGTTTCCGTTTATCTTTCGCGGAGCGTTGGATGTTCGCGCAACAACAATCAACGATGAAATGAAAATTGCGGCAGCGAATGCGCTTGCAGAATTAACGAAAGAAGACGTTCCCGATTCTGTGATTCGCGCGTACGGCGGAAAGAGAATTGAATTCGGAAGAGAGTACATCATTCCAAAACCGTTTGACCCGCGTGTGTTGATTTGGGAAGCGACAGCAGTTGCAAAAGCCGCGATGGAAAGCGGTGTTGCGCGTGTTCCGATGCAGGATATTGAAGCATATAAAGACGCATTGGAAGCGCGATTGGGAAAATCGAGGGAAGTGATGCGGTTTTTTATTCATAAGGCGCAGACGGAACCGAAGCGCATTGTTTTCCCGGAAGGCGAAGAAGAAAAAATACTTCGCGCGGCGCAGGTTGTTCTCGATGAAAAGATTGCCCTTCCAATTCTTTTGGGCAGCCGTACAATAATCCGGGAAAAGATTGCGGAACTGAATTTGGATTTGGAAGGAATTGCCGTTATCAATCCGTCGAAATCGCAGAAGTTGGAAGAGTATAGTTCAACCTTTTATTCCCTTCGAAAAAGGAAAGGATTAACGCATAATGATGCAGTGCGAATGATGAAAACGCATAATGTGTTCGGAATGATGATGGCGCGCAACGGCGATGCGGACGGTTTAATATCGGGATTAACGCAACACTATCCCGAAACAGTGCGACCGGCATTGCAAATTATCGGAAAGAGAAACGATGTCGGAATTATTGCAGGATTGTATATGCTCGTGTTTAAGAATCAAACACTGTTTATTGCCGACGCAACGGTGAACATTGAACCGACAGCGGAGGAACTTGCGGATATTGCAATCCTTACGGCGGAAAAAGTACAACAACTGGATATTGAACCGCGTATTGCGATGCTTTCGTTCAGTAATTTCGGAAGTACAAAACATCCGATTGTAGATAAAATGCGGAAGGCAACAGAGATTGCAAAACAACGTGAACCGCACCTGATAATTGACGGAGAGATGCAAGCAGATACTGCGCTTTCGCCGGAAATTATCAACGAAGTATATCCTTTCAGCACGCTGAAAGGAAATGCGAATGTGCTGATATTTCCGGGACTGACATCGGCGAACATTGCGTATAAACTGCTTTCGCGACTTGGCGGCGCAACGGCTATCGGTCCGATATTGATGGGAATTCAAAAGCCGGTGTATTTGCTTGCTCCGGGTTCCGATGTGAATGATATTGTGAACATTACGGCTATGGCAGTGTATGAAGCGCAAAAAGAAACTTCGGAGAATCAACGAGCAAGGATTCCGACATCGGTGGCAACGGCATAAACACAGATTGGGATATTGAAAAACCTTCAAGGTTTGCATAGATTAGGAATTGAAGCGTAAAATTTTGAAGTGGACTTTAAAAAGAGAAACCTCGAAGTTTTTTGAAGTAAAGAGAATTGTTTTTAATATTCACGGGATGAAATATTGTATGAACAAATTATCGTTTCTTGTATGAATACCACACTTGAAGTACTTGCGCTGATTCTGATTATATCCACAATCGTGAATACGATTTTTGCCGCCGAAGTTCTTTTCAAACAGAAATGGGGAAAAGGCAGTAAAGGATGGGGAATTCTGGATGATTTTCATCATTTGTTTGATAGAAATACCGTTCGCAATTTTTCGGGCGTTGTAACAAAAATAAAGTACCAATCGCCGCTGAAAGGAATGAGCAGCGGAATTCTTGTGAACGTAAAAAATGATAATGAAGAACTAAACGTGTGGTTAGGACCCGCGTGGTATCTTGACCATCAGGACGAGAAGGTTACAGTAAAAGAAAAACTGGAATTCCGCGGCTCAAAAATTATGTTGAACGAACAACCGGTTATGCTCGCTTCGGAAGTTCACAAGGGAAGTGCAACGTTGTATTTGCACGACGAACACGGATACCCAACGTGGTGCGGATGGAAAAAGCGAAGCGCAAGTTTTAAGTTTTAACGGTACTGTATGGCACGATAAATGCTTATGAAAATACCGTATCGCATTTCAAAAAATCAGTGAATATACATTGCACGTTAAAATAAATTTTTCTCCGCAAACGAGAAGGTGATTTCGAGATGAAAAACAATTTTTTCAAAGAGTACAAGCGGCATGATTTTTTTAAAAATGCAAGGGAAATTTCAAAACTGAAAACCGAACATCATAATACGATAAAAAATTCTTACAATATTTTTTTCAATAAATAACATCCCTTATGGCTTCAGTTCGTGGAACAGTCAAAATAGATATGGATACGTGCAAAGGATGTGAACTGTGCATCGAAGCGTGTCCGCAGGAAAGTCTTGCAATGTCCGAGAGCATCAATGCGCTCGGTTATCATTACGCAGTGCTTATTCAGGATAATTGCACTGGTTGCGTAAATTGCGCGCTCGTTTGTCCCGATGCAATTATCACAGTATATCGCTCAAAGAAAAAAGGTTCTTCCAAAACAATAACGAAAGAACCGATTGCGGTAATAAAAAATGTAAAAAGCAATATAAAATTCACTATCGAAGATTTACCGGAAAGGATAGAAGTATGAGCAACGTACGTTTGATGAAAGGAAATGAAGCGATAGCCGAAGCCGCAATTCGCGCGGGATGCAATGCGTATTTCGGATATCCGATAACACCGCAATCGGAAATCATCGAGTATCTTGCGGAAGTAGGACGTGAGCGCGGAATGATTGTTATGCAAGTGGAAAGCGAAGTTGCGGCAATCAATATGGTGTACGGCGCATCAGGAGCCGGTGCGCGGGCAATGACGTCTTCATCAAGTCCCGGAATCAGTTTAATGCAGGAAGGAATTTCGTATATGGCATCTGCAGAACTTCCGGCATTAGTTGTCAACATCAATCGCGGAGGTCCGGGATTGGGAACCATTCAGCCGGCGCAAGGAGATTATTTTCAGGCAACAAAAGGAGGAGGACACGGCGATTATCATTTGATTGTTCTTGCGCCTGCAAGTTGCCAGGAAATGGCGGATTTTGTTTTTGATGCGTTTGATTTAGCGGATACATATAGAAACCCCGTTATGATTCTTGCCGACGGCGCATTGGGACAAATGATGGAAAAAGTTGTATTCAAAGAACATACAAAAACAAATCATTCGTTTGATAAATCGTGGGCAACAACGGGAAAACCGACAACGCGTGAACGCAATATCATCACGTCGTTGTTTATTCAGCCGGAAAAAATGGAAGCGGTGAATTTACATTTACAAAAAAAATATCAAACCATTTGCAACAACGAAATTCGCTACCAACTTGTAGATACAGATGATGCGGAAATTGTTCTTGTTGCCTACGGACTTTCTGCGCGTATTTGTCATCGTGCGGCGGAACTTGCGCGGGAAAACGGATTGAACGTTGGATTACTGCGACCAATTACATTATATCCGTTCCCGTATCCTATCTTGCATGAACTTCGTCGCAAGGTGAAAGGGATAATGGTAGTAGAATTAAATGCTGGACAAATGCTCGAAGATGTGCAACTTGGCGTTGAAGGAATGATTCCCGTCGAGTTTTACGGAAGAATGGGAGGAATTATTCCTTCGCCTGATGAGATATACGAAAAAATTATGGAGTTCAAGAAAATGAAACTGAATAAGAAATCTCCAGCAGCATTTCAACCAATGCAACAAAGTAATTGAAAGAAAAAACTATGAACGAAATTCTCGACAAAACATATCTCGAGCAAAACGATTTGGAATGTGTATGGGAAAAACCCGATACGCTAACTGATACACGAATGCACTATTGCCCCGGTTGCGGACACGGAGTGGTACATAAAGTTCTTATGGAAGTTGTTCAGGAACTCAATATTCAAAGTGAAATTATTGGCGTTGCTCCCGTTGGATGTTCTGTGTTTGCATATAATTATTTGAACATAGATATGCAGGAAGCCGCACACGGAAGAGCCGCCGCAGTAGCAACTGGAATTAAACGCGTGCTTCCGAATAACTATGTTTTCTCATATCAAGGAGATGGTGATTTAGCGGCAATCGGAACTGCGGAAACAATTCACGCTGCAAATCGCGGCGAAAATATTCTCGTTATTTTTATCAACAACGCAATCTACGGAATGACCGGGGGACAAATGGCACCAACAACTATTCTCGGAATGAAAACCAGCACGACTCCGTTCGGAAGAGAGGGGGAAACGCAAGGATTTCCGTTTCGTATCACGGAACTTATTGCGCAACTTCCGGGTGTGTATTACGTAACACGACAAGCAGTACACACGCCGAATGCAGTTCGACAACTGAAAAAATCGTTTCTTAAAGCATTTCAGATTCAAAAAGAAAAAAAAGGATATTGTTTGATTGAAGTTGTTTCCAACTGTCCATCCGGTTGGAAAATGACTCCCGTCGTTTCGAATCAATGGATGGAAGAAAATATGTTTCCTGTATATCCGTTGGGAGATAAAAAGATAGATGGGAAATTGGTGAACGATTGAAAACTCATTCTCATTTCGCGCAATGAATTTGCACATTTAAAGAACTCTAAACACTATTGATTTTCATAACCTATGACTCAAGAAATAATATTCGCCGGGTTCGGCGGACAAGGCGTACTCTCGATGGGAATGACGCTCGCATACGCAGGAATGCTCGAAGAAAAAGAAGTTTCGTGGATGCCCTCGTACGGTCCCGAAATGCGCGGCGGAACGGCAAACTGTATTGTCATCATCTCCAACAAACCGGTAAGTTCACCGATTGTGCGAAAATATGATACGGTCGTTGCGCTCAATCAACCATCGGTTACAAAATTTGAACATGCGGTAAAACCTGGCGGAACAATGCTTTTCGATACCGGAAGTATTATTGCTCCGCCATCGCGCGATGATATTACTATTGTTCCTGTCAATGCAGATGAAATTGCTACGCGCTTAAAAAATTTGAAAGTGAAAAATATGGTTTTATTAGGAGCGTATCTTGGTGTATCACCTGTTGTATCAATTGAATCGGTGATTGGCGCGCTTTCCAACGTATTGCCGGAACGTTATCATAATATGCTTCCGCTCAATCAACAAGCATTGGAAGAAGGAAAATTATTTGTCAACACTTTTGTTTCATAACTCAACCCGGAGAATTACTATGTCAAGAATTCAAATAGATTGTCATCACACGTGCAAAGGAGTTTGCAATGCATTAGAGCGCGCATTAATGAGGGAAAAAGAAGCCATTCTGGAATATGCTGCATTTCGCGATGAATGTACATATCCCGATGTAAAAGCGATGCTGAACGAACTGATTCTTCGTCAGGAAAAAACTTTGGATTTGCTGGAGAAAACGAAAGCGGAACTCTCTGCAAAATTTGAAGTGCTTGACCAGATTCAAGAAGGATTTGAACACCAAGTATAAAGAAAGAACCATAGTATGAATATCGAACAACAATATTGGGAAGCAGTTCAATCGAAAATATGTATCAAATGCGTGGATAGCGACGGAATGGGAAACTGCCGCCTTACTCCTGTTTTTGAATGTGCTTTGAAACAGCATTTTCCTCTTATCGTTACAGCGGTGAACAATGTTCACAGCGAGAATATAGAAGATTACAACGCAGAACTCCGTACTATCGTTTGCACACAATGCAAGCATCAATCGTCTGAAGGATTGTGCCAACTCCGCAACAGCATAGATTGCGGGTTAGACAGATATTTCCCGCTCGTCATCGAAGCAATTGAAGAAGTGAATCGGCGCGCAAGCGTATAATTCTTTTACATTATTTTTACGTTGGCGAAAAAAATGTTGCTTTCCCAATAAGCCCTTCATTTTTTTCGTCAATTTTTTTTATTTTTGTAACAAGTAAAAAAACGTTCTTATGAAAAACACAACAAAAAAACCTGCCAAAAAAAATTACTCCAAAGAAACCGAACTCATCTACGGAAAAACATTATCGAAGAAATGGGATTTTAATCACCACGTCATTCCGCCAATTTCTTCCTCGTCAACGTTTCGATTGGATACAGCAAAACGCGGCGCGCAGGGATTTTCTGAATTTGCTCATTACACGGAAGACGCAACAATCGCATCACGTTCACCGATTTATATTTACGACCGACTTGGCGAACCGAACAAAGAAATTCTCGAAGAAAATCTTGCAAGCGCAGAATGTGGTGAAATTGCTGTTACGTTTTCTACAGGAATGGCGGCGATTTCGGCAATTCTCGGCTCTCTCACAGGAATTGGCGACGAGATTATTTCGCACGAAATGATCTACGGATGCACGTATTCGCTTCTCACCAATTGGTATCCGCGCTACAAAATTTCCACGAAGTTTCTTGATTTACGAAATCTTGATGCGCTGAATAGTTCTCTTTCAGAAAACACTCGCGTCATTTATTTTGAAACGCCCGTGAATCCTACGCTTGAACTTATTGATATTATCGGCGTTGCAGAAATTGTGAACAACGCAAATCTTCATCGCCCGAAAACGAAAAAAATATTTGTGGTCATTGATAATACGTTTGCATCTCCGTTTTGCCAGCGACCGCTTGAACGCGGCGCAGATTTCGTTGTGGACTCGCTCACGAAAGGCATTTGCGGATTCGGAACCGATATGGGAGGAGTTGTGGTCGGTCCAAAATGGAGTTACGATATTTTGATGTTGTACAGAAAAGATTTTGGCGGCGCACTTGCAGCAAAAAGCGCGTGGCCTATTTTAGTGTACGGATTACCAAGTTTAGCAACGCGAATGCGGCAACAAATGGAAACAGCCAAAGAAATTGCAATGTTTTTGGAAAACGACCCGCGCATCGCATTTGTTACGTATCCCGGATTACCATCATTTCCGCAGTTCGAACTTGCACAACAACAAATGCGCGACTTCGACGGAAATTTTGCTCCCGGCAGTATGCTCTATTTTTCTTTGAAAGGAAAATCACCTTCGCAACGACATGACAAAGGCGAAAAATTTATCAATCATCTTGCAAAAAATGCTTATACCGTTACGCTCGCTGTAAGTCTCGGACAAATCCGCACTCTTGTTGAACACCCAAGTTCGATGACACATTCCGCAATTCCACTCAGCGAACAAATCAACAAAGGCGTTGACCCGGGAGGAATTCGACTTTCTATCGGCTTGGAACATCCTAAAGATATTCTGCGTGATATTTCGGATGCGTTGAAGAAATTGTAAAAAAAATTCCGAAATATGTCTTTGCAAAAAGGATACAGACAGTCATTTCGATGAGCGCATTCACTTCGTTCGGAATGACATTACTACTTTTGGGTTTTGCATAGTCTTCCGAGATTATGTTCCGTCAAGCGCTTGCCGAACTTTCTTCAATATTTCCGTATGATGATATGGTTTCAGAATAATTTCTTTCACGCCGTTGTTGAGCAGTTCCATCTTCTTTTGCGGTTCAACATAGCCGCTTGCGATAATAACTTTCACATTCGTATTCACTTCTTTGAGTTTTTCGAAGACTTCGGGTCCTTCCATTTTCGGAAGTCCCATATCGGAGATGACGAGATGAATTTCTTGCCACTGCGTACGGTATATTTCTACTGCTTCCAAACCATCTTTTGCCCAAATGGTTTTGTATCCTTTTTCTTCAAGAATGAATTGCAGTGTTTCAGCAAGCATCAATTCGTCTTCGATAACAAAAATTGTTTCGGTCCCTTGCGGAAGAAATGCGTCCGCAATTTCTTGTTTGAGTAATTCTTCTTCCAGTGAAAGAAGCGGAAGATACAGCGAAAACATTGTGCCTTTCCCTACTTCGCTTTGCACATCGAGAAAACCGTTGTGATTGCGTGTTATTCCGTACACAACAGAAAGTCCCAATCCCGTTCCTTTCCCTTTTTCTTTCGTTGTGAAAAACGGTTCGAAAATTCGTGAAAGAGTTTGTGTATCCATTCCTGTTCCCGTGTCGGAAATTGTTATGCCGACATATCGTTCTTCCCGCGCATCTGGATAGTGTTTTCTGACGGTACTTCCGTAAATAACAAATGTTTTAAAATTCAGAACTCCGCTGTTTTGCATTGCGTCTTTTGCATTCATACAAATATTCAGCATTGCCTGATGAAGTTGATTTGCATCTGCTTTTACCGACGGGAGCGTACTATCAAATTCCGTGGAGTACGCTATGGTTTTCGGAAATGTTTGCTTGAGCATTTTTACTAATTCTTCAACGAGCGTATTCAGATTCACCAATTCATACTTCACGTCGGATTTTCGCGCAAACGTGAGCATCTGTTTTACCAACGTTGCTCCGCGGTCAACGGCTTTATTGATTGCTTCAATATTTTCGGAGAATTTTTCCGGGTCATTTCTTCTTCGTTCGAGAAGCGATGCGTATCCCAAAATAATTCCAAGTAAATTATTGAAATCGTGCGCAATTCCTCCCGCAAGAATTCCTATGCTTTCCATTTTTTGCACTTGTCGCAACTGCTCCTCCAGTTTTCTTCGCTCCGTTATTTCCGTGTTGATAACAAGAATCGAAGTGGGATTTCCCAATTCATTTTTCACTAACGCCCAACGGTATTCGACAATAAGCTGCGTTCCGTCTTTTCGCAACTGAAAAAATTCTCCTCTCGTTTCTCCGTGTTCAAGAACATTTTTGTACGCATCGTTAGCAAATCTTTGTTGTTCCGGAGGAAATAACAGTTCATTCGCATTCTTTCCTATAATTTCGTCGCGTGTCCATCCGTATGTTTTTTCCGCTCCTTTGTACCAAAACACAATTCGATTACTCAAGTCGCGAACATAAATCGCATCTTTAGTTTTATTCAACAACTCCGCTTGTTCGCGAATATGTTCTTCTGCAAATTTTCGTTCCGTAATATCTTTCAAACTTCCTTCAAAACACACGACGTTTCCTTGCTCGTCGAAAATTGCTTTTGCATTTTCTTCCATCCAGATAATCGTTCCATCATATCGGCGAAGTTGAATTTCAAAATTGTGAATGGTATGTTCTTGTTCTAACTTTTCTCGCCACGGTTCGCGCAATTGCGGTTCAAGGAAAAGATTGACAACGGGTGTACCAAGCAATGTTGCTTTATTCGGAAAGTTAAGCATTTCGACAAGAGCGGGATTGACTTCGAGAAATTGTCCTTCGAGCGACGTGCGATAAAATCCTACAGGAATGTTGTCGAACAAATCTTTGTATTTTTTTTCGCGTTCCCGAATTGTATTTTCCATTGTCTTGCGTTCGGTGATATTTCGAATAACTGCAATGGTTTGTAATTCCGGAGTTGTTGCAATTCGTGCTTCGAATGTTTCTGTACTACCCGTAGGCAAAAACAATTCATATTCAACTATCTGTATTTCATTCAAAGCGCGCGTGTTCTCCATTGCTGCAGAAAATTTTTCGGAAACATCCCCAGGAAGCAGGTCAATCATTTTCTTTCCCAGAAAAACTTCGGGAGGCACGGATAAATCATCCATATTTTCCGCTTTGTAATTGGTAATAATACCTTCCGCATTCATCATGAAAAACGAATCGGGTATAGCGTTCAGCAACGTGCGATGAAATTCTTCGCTTTCCGAAATAATTTTTTCCGCACGTTTGCGTTCAGCAATTTCTTCCTGCAATTGTTTCGTGCGTTCTTCGACTCGCTGTTCAAGCGTGCGGTTAATGTCTTCAAGATTGTTATGTGCATCGTGCAATTTATCCACCATCGTATTGAATGCGCTTGCCAAATGTCTGACTTCGTCGCGTGTTTTAATAACTGCGCGCTTCGTTAAATCACCGCTCGTAATATGTTCAGCCGTAGCAACCATCGTGCGAAGCCCGCGGGTGAGCGCTGTGCTGATGAGAAATACGGCTATCATTCCGACGATAAAAATGAGGGCGCTGAGCAATGCAATATTTTGTTTGCTGGTATTGACTTTTTCAGCAACGGTTTGCAAAGAAATTCCCGAATACAATTTTCCGATTTCTTTGTTGTTATGCAGAATCGGCGTTACGTTTTTGTACACAAGCGAAGTATGCGAAAACGTAGAATGCTTCGGAACATTTGCGTATTGGAATTCTTCCGCTTTTGCCTTGTTATACATTGCAACAATGTTATTTTCGTTGTTCACAACGACGAGATAGAACAAATCTTTATTCTGTTCTGCGCTGGAAAACGCTTCGAGAATTGTTTCCGTATCGTCAAACAACAATGCAGAACTAATCGTAAATGCCGTCATTTCAGAAATGGCGCGTGATTTTTCAGCAACAGCGTTGAGTTCCTGCTCCGCTAACTCATGAGGAAAATACAGATAGATAAATAATGAAATCGTTGCAATGAATAACGAAATAAGAACTGCAAGTTTTGTGCGCAATGTTGAACCCCTCGCAACAGTGTATTTCTTCGGTTCGTGTTTCATTATTCGTCGAGATAAGGGGTGGTGAATATTTTTGCTAATTTTAAGAGTTGGGACGTGTACTCAATTCCTTCCGCTTTCGACGCGGGAAGATTGATAAGAATTTGCGGCTTATTTCCTTTGAGTCCGACTCCGGTGGAAATTCCTCGTTCAACATATTCAGGAACTCCCGTAAAGGTCAATGCGTGATGTGTTTGCGAAACTGTAATGATGGATGCAAGTTCTACGGTGCGCAACGGACAAATGTATAATACATCAATACTCTCGCTTTCAACAGTTTGCAACAAGTTTGATTTCTCTGAAAAATCAATGGGAACGTAGCGAAATAAGATGCCGGAAATTTTTCCTTCGGAAATATTTTCGAGCAAAGAACAAAATTGTTCTTTCACAACAAGCGAATTGCGAAACGTATTTTGATAGACAACGCCTATCACCATTTCCTTTCCCGCACGCTCATGAAATTTTCTATCGAACGAAACTATTTTCGTGAAGAGCGAAACTTGTAACTCGACAGGAACGGCAATATCTTGCGACGAAAGATCGTTTGAACACACAACCAACGCAGCAATGAAGAACAACAGTATTCGTTTCAAATAAATGGAATTCATTTTTCACTCGAAATTATAACTGGAATTCTACAACGAATGTAAAATTTCTTCCGTCTTGAAAAATGCTTTTCTGCGTATGTTCATAGCCGCCGGGGTTTGCGTAGCGGACATCAAATACATTTCGTACCAGAAGCGAAAGTTTCAAATGTTCCGACCATTGCTGCGTTGCAATATTGATGTTCGTGAGCAGATACGGTTTTGTTTTCGTATCGAACACGGTTAAACGATTTGTTTCGTAATACAATTCGACTGCGCCAACAACGTTGAAAGGAAACAACAATGAAACGCCCGATTTTGCAATATGCTGCGGCGAATTAGTCAAACGTTTGTGTGTATTTTTGTCGTCGTTGTGCTGAAAACTATAACTGGAATACGAACGCAATCCATTGTTCAAGCGTGCGTTGATTTCGATTTCCCATCCCAGCGCTTCCGTTTCATCTACATTCTGAAATTGCTTTGTGGAATCGCTATTCATTTTTGTATCAATCAAATTTTTCACGCGATATTCATAGAGCGAACCAACAATGAATACTTCGTTGCTGAAACGATGTTCGAGCACCAATTCTTCCGTGCGGATTTTTTCCGGCTGTAAATTCACACTGCGAATATGCTGCGACGTAGAATCTTCGTACATAATTTCATACGGATTGGGTGCGCGAAATGCTTCTCCGTATAAAAATTTTATCGTAGAATTTTTCCATGGATGATACACAATTGCTCCGCGGAGATTGGTCGAACTTCCTACGGTTGAGTACTTGTCGAGGCGAAATCCAACGGTAACAAATAAATTTTTCGAAAACTGAAATTCATCCTGAATGAAAGCGGAAAGAACAGAATACGGGACGTTGCGCGAAAAATACGTCGAGCCCACGCGATAGCGAAAATCCGCACGGTCATTTTTTTTCCAATCTGTTCCAGCAACAATACGATTACTGGCAACAACATCCCAGCGAAACTGTATTTCTCCTCCCCACCATTTCCCGTCGCTTGTATCGAAATTATTATCCGGCTCGTATGCAAATTGTCCGTTGTAGTGATAGGCACCATAATATCCTCGCACGGAAAGAGTTTTATCATCGCCTAAATAATATTTGTACTGCGCATCCAAAAAACTTCTTCCATCGAAGGTGAACGATTTCTTATTAAACACTGTGAAATACGATGCCGTAGGAATTCCTTTTTTGCGTTTTGAATACATTCCCTGCAACGTAAAATTTTTGTATTCAACGTTCGAAAATATTCCGAAGAATTCATCTCTATCAAGATTTTTAGCAACACCGTCATTTGTCGAATCCGTATCGTATTCCTGAAAATACAACTCTTGACCTTGAATATCTGCAATTGTTCCACTCAAAGAAATATTCAACCCGAAATCATAGTCGGTGCCGATATTGAACGATGCTTTCTTATATCCAAAACTTCCAACATTTCCCTGAAACGAAAATCCATCGAACATATCTCCACTTTTCGTAATGATATTGACAACGGCAAACATTGCGCTCGTTCCATACAGCGAAGAACCGGGACCGCGGACTATTTCGATATGGTCAATTGCAGATAACGGAAGAACAAAATCCGTTCCACTGCTTGCAGAGCCGTACACCGTTTCATTCGTCGAATGTCCGTTGAGAAGAAGAAGAATGCGATTGTTGTAATCCGTTAGCCGACTGAATCCGCGCACGCCGATGTACGAATAGTTTCTATCATAACTCGAATAAAATCCGCGAACACTTGTCAATACTTCATCAAGCGTTCTGTAACCGTAACGCTCAATTTCTTTCGAAGTAATAATAGTTACCGATGCGGGTGCGTCGCTTGTGGTTTGCCAATATTTTGATGCCGTTGTAATTTGAATATTGAGCAACGAATCGAGAGAAATATCCTCGAGTTGTTGCGCTTGCACGGTTCGTTGTACAACAACAACAACGAACATGCAAGCGAGAATGAAGATGGTTCGAAGCATAGAAATTTTCCTTTTTAAATCTTGCACTTACTCTGTGAAATTCACTGTTATGATTTGTCAATCACCGCTCGAATTTTTGACAGTATTTCGTACTCTTCATGCGGTTTATGTACGATTTCCTTTATCCCGGATTTGAAAAATTCTAAACGTACTGGCGGATCAATATATCCGCTCGCGAGAATAACCTTTACTTCCGGATTCAACTGTTACAACAAGTGAAACGCTTCACGTCCTCTCAATTTAGGAAGCCACAAATCGGAAACGACGACAGAAATTTTCTGCATATTGTTCCGAAATGACCTTTCATAACACCGTACACAACAGAAAGTCCTAATCCCGTTCCTTTGCCGCGTTCTTTCGTTAATTCCAATTCCTGTATCTGTGAATGGGTCATAAACATTCCATCCCATTGTTTTCAAATTCTCGCTTACAAAATCTTCAGTAACTTTTTTCTTGTTCAGTTTATTAAAATCACTTGGACTTACATCTTGGAAAGTATTGATAGGAAAATTAAAATAATCACTCATAAAATTTTACACAACATTACTTAAACCCTTAATTTTTTTCGGCACAATATACTTACACAGCGTACAACCTCAAATTCTCTCACCACCTTCTCGGCACATTCTTCACTGTTCGCACTGTATCACGCGCGATGAGAAGTTCTTCGTTTGTTGGAATAACGAATGCTTTCAACTTGGAATTTGCAGATGAAATTTCACCTTCTTTTCCTCCAAACATTGTTGCATTTTTTTCTTTGTCAATTTCCAAACCGAACCATTCGAGTCCGATGCAAATTCTTTCACGAATCGTTGCACTATTTTCTCCGATGCCGCCAGTAAAAACAATTGCATCGCTTCCGCCAAGTTCTGCAAGATACGCGCCGATATATTTTTTCACGCGGAGACAAAACATATCAATTGCAAGCCGCGCGCGTCTATCCTGATGTTCTGTTTCTTCATCAATAAGTTCACGCATATCATTCGTCAACCCGGAAACCC
>Ga0194120_10001847_pt1 | contig 37383 bp, 38 predicted proteins | sample TA2MahCa65mmetaG_FD_148642 | JGI IMG/M metagenome (GOLD analysis project Ga0194120, IMG submission 148642) | Freshwater microbial communities from Lake Tanganyika, Tanzania - TA2015019 Mahale Deep Cast 65m | ecosystem: Environmental > Aquatic > Freshwater > Lake | place: Tanzania: Lake...
TTCGAGGATCGCGGCGCGGTGGTGGCCGAACCCTTCAGGCAATGGGTGATCGAGGACCGCTTCGCCGCCGAGCGTCCCGCCTGGGAGGCGGGCGGGGCGGAGTTGGTCGGGGATGTGGCGCCCTACGAGCTGATGAAACTCCGCCTGCTCAACGCCGCGCATTCGACCTTGGCCTATCTCGGCCGGCTGCTGGGGCACGATTATGTGCATCAGGCGATCGGAGATCGGCGATTGCGGGCGGCGGTCGAACGGCTGTGGGCCGAAGCCGCGCCGACCGTGCCGGTGCCGACCGCGGACTATCGCCGTGCGCTGATCGAGCGCTTCGCCAATCCCGCGCTCAATCATCGGCTTTTGCAGATCGCCATGGACGGATCGCAAAAATTGCCGCAGCGCGTCCTGGCGGGCCTGCGCGAGCGGCTCGCGCGCGGCGAGCCGATCGACGCCCTGGCCTTGACCGTGGCCGGCTGGATGCGTTTCATCGTGCTGTCGGATTCGCTCGACGACCCGCTCGGGGCCGAACTCAAGCGTCGGGCCCGCGGCACGCCGGCCGAAGTGGTCAGCGGCGTGCTGGGGTTGGCCGCGGTGTTCGGCGCCGATCTGGCCGGGGCCAAGCCGCTGGTGGCGGCGACGACGCGATGGCTCGAGGCGCTGACCGCCAGTCCGGCGGCGGCGCTGGAGAAAGGAGTTGGGCATGCTTAGGTTGGCGGCCAATCTCGACTGGCTGTTCCAGGAATTGCCGATGGAGCGGCGCTTTGCCGCCGCCGCCGAGGCCGGGTTCCGCGGCATCGAGCTGTTGCGGCCCTATGCCCATCGCGCCGAGGATCTGGAACGCTGGCGCGACGCCTCCGGGTTGCAATGCGTGTTGCTCAACGTGCCCTCGGGCGCGCCCGACAAGGGCGAGATCGGTTTCGCCGCCCTGCCCGGGCGCGAAAGCGAGTTCCGCGACGGCCTCGCGCGCGGGCTGGACTATTGCGAGGCGCTCAACTGTCCGCGGCTGCATGTCATGGCCGGCGTGCCCGCGCACGACGCCGACCGCGAGGCTTGCGCCGAGACCTACATCGCCAACCTGCGCCAGGCCGCCGAAAAGGCCGCCGCGCGCGGCGTGACGGTGCTGATCGAGCCTTTGAACGCCCGCGACATTCCGGGCTATTTCCTCGCCACCAACGCCCAGGCGCGGCTGACCATCGACATGGTCGAGCATGCCAATCTGCGGCTGCAATTCGATGCCTATCACACCCAGATCAGCGAGGGCGATCTGTTCCGGCGGTTCGCCACCTTCCGGCCGCTGATCGGCCATGTCCAGGTCGCCGATCCGCCCGAGCGCCACGAGCCGGGCAAGGGCGAGATCAACTACCCCAATTTGCTGCGGCTGATCGAGGCCTCGGACTATGCCGGCTGGGTCTCGGCCGAATATCGTCCCTCGACCGCCGACACCCGCCGAAGCTTGGCCTGGGGTCAGGCCTGGGGCCTCAAGAGCGCCTGAATCTCGGTTTAGCGGAAGGCAACCGAGGGGAACCACAGCACGATCTGCGGAAAGACCAGGCACAGCACCAAGGCGATGACCTGGATGATCATGAAATCCGCCATGCCGCGATAGATCGTGCTGAGACCCCATTGCGGCACCACCTGTTTGAGGTAGTAGGCCGACATCGCCACCGGCGGCGAGAGGAATGCGGTCTGCAGGTTGATGGCCACCAGGGCGCCGAACCACAACATGTCGATCTTCAGCGCCAGCACCACCGGATAGAAGATCGGCAGGAAGACCAGGATGATCGCCGGCCACTCGAACGGCCAGCCCAAGAGGAAGATCAGGATCATCACCACGATCAGCACCGCCATCGGCGGCAGCGGCAGCGACAACAGCGCGTCGGTCACCACCTGGGCCGAGCCCAGCCGCGAGAACACCGCGCCGAAGACGTTGGACGCCACTGCCAGGAACAGCACCATCGAGGAGGTGGTCATGGTGCTGATCATGGCTTGTTTCAGCACCTCCAGATTGAGGCGGCGATAGACCAGCGCCAACACCAGCGCGCCGGTCGAGCCGACCGCGGCCGCTTCGGTCGGCGTCGCCAACCCGCCCAGGATCGAACCCAGCGTGCAGGCGATCAGCGCCGCCAGCGGCACGATGCCGACAAACACTTCGCGCACGATCTGGCCGGTATCGTGCACCCGCTCGTCCTCGGGCACCGGCGGACCGAGCGTCGGGTTGATGAAGCTGCGGATCATGGTGTAGGCGATGTACATCATCGCCAGCATGAAACCGGGACCGAAGGACGCGGCGTAGAGCTTGGCCACCGACACGCCGATCACCGGCCCCATCACGATCAACATGACCGAAGGCGGGATCAGGATGCCGAGCGTGCCGCCGGCGGCGATGGCGCCGGCGCTGAGGCGCGGATCGTAGCCGGCCTTGATCATGATCGGCGCCGCCATGATGCCCAGCACCGTCACCGCCGCGCCGACGATGCCGGTGGCCATGGCGAACACGGTGGCGGTCAGGATCACCACCAGATAGAGCGCGCCGCGCACCGGCGCCAGCAGGTCGCGGAAGGCCTGGAACAGGCGCTCCATCAGGCCGGCGCGCTCGGTGATGTAGCCCATGAAGATGAACAGCGGCACCGCCGCCAGGGTCTCTTCCTTCATCAGGCCGATGGTCTGGAAGAAGGCGAGATCGAACACCCGCGCCCCCAGGCCGACCCAGCCGAACGCCAGCGCCAGGAACAGAAGCGTGAACGAGATCGGGAAGCCGATGAAGATCACGCCGATCATCGAGATCAGCATGACCAGGCCGAGGATTTCGTTGAAGGTCATACTTCGATCTTCTCGGTCGGACGGTAGATGCGGCCGGTGCGCCAGGCATGGACGCTCTTGAGCAGTTCCGAAGTGCCCTGGATCAGCAGCAAGAGCGCGGTCAGCGGGATCACCGACTTGAACGGCCAGATCACCGGCCGCCAGGCGGTCTGCTCGGACTTCTCGTTGATCGAGAACGAGTAGATCGCGTCGTCGATCGAGGTCGAGAACAGCATGATCATGGCCGGGAAGAAGAACAGCACATAGGCCAAGGTGTCGATCTTACCCTTGGTCCGGTCGCTGAATTTTTCCCACAGCATGTCGGTGCGGATATGCGCGCCCTTGAGCAGCGCGTAGGACGCTCCCAGCATGAAGATCGTGCCGTAAAGCATGTAGGTCAGGTCGAACGCCCACAGCGTCGGCGCGTTGAAGACGTAGCGTGCCGCCACTTCCCAGGTCAGGCCGCCGACCAGCGGAATGAACAGCCAGGCGAGCAGACGGCCGAAGCCGCCGGTGAAGGCGTCGACCGCCTCGATCACGCCGACGAAAGCGGGCGCGGCGTCAGGTGCGTCGGAAGTCATGGCGATTCTCAGGTCGGAAGGCGCAAAAAGAAACGGGGCGGCGTCTCCGCCGCCCCGCCGTCTCAGGCTACTTCTTTTCGGGCCAGTAGTAGTTGGCCGCGAACTCGTAAGGCGGGAACATGAAGCGCTTGGCCGGCACCACCAGATTGGCGTAGGCCCGCTGCGAGTCCCAAACCTTCTTGAAGAACGGGTTCTTGGCGGCTTCCTCGGCGGCCAGCTTGTCCCAGGCCTTGAGGAATTCGTACAGGATTTCGTTCGGCGTCTTGAGGATCCGCACGCCGTGCTTTTCCTGCAGTTCCTTCAGCGCCTCGGCGTTCTGCTTCTGCCACTTCGGCCACCAGATGATGAAGGCCTCGTTGGCCGCCGACTTGACGATCTCTTGCAGATCCGGCGCCAGGCTCTTCCAAACGTCGCCGTTGATCAGCAGCTCGCCGACGGTGACGTTCTCGTGCATGCCGGGCGTGTAGTGGATCTTCCAGACGTTGTGGAAGCCGAGCCGCAGATCCTCGACCCCGCCAACCCACTCGGCGCAATCGATCACGCCGCGCTGGGCCGAGGGGATGATTTCGCCGCCCGGCATGTTGACCACGCGCATGCCCATGGCGGTGAAGACCTCGGCGGCCATGCCGGTCTGGCGGCACTTCATGCCTTTGAAATCGGCCAAGTCCTTGATTTCGCGCTGGAACCAGCCGAAGGCCTGCGGGCCGGCCGGCAGGATCGGGAACACCACGACGTTGAGCTTGAGCACGTCGCGGTAGAACTCCTGGTAAAGCTCCCAGCCGCCGCCGTGATACATCCAGCCCATGTAGTCGATGAAGTCCATGCCGAAAGTGCCGCCGGGACCGCCGGTGAACAGCACCGCGGTCTTGTTCTTGCCCACCCAGTAGGCCGCCCAGGAATGGCCGCCGTCGATCACTTTCTTGTGGGTGGCGTCGAGCACTTCGAACGCCGGCACGACCGCACCCGCCGGGTCGGTCTTGAACTTGAGCCGGCCGCCCGAGATCTTGTCGACGCGCTCGGCGAAGTAGACGAACTGCTCGTGCAGCGTCAGCGAAGCCGGCCAGGTCGACTGCGTGTTCAGCGTGCGCGATTGCTGCGCCGACGCCATGCCGGCGCCGAGCGCGATGCCCGCCGCGGCAATGACGCCCAACCAACTAGATTTCACCATGTGATACCTCCCAGATCGATCAGTGACGTTATTCGAACTCCCCCCGTGCCGGATCGACTTTATGGACCCCCCGGGCCTGAGTCAATCGCAGCGCCACTTACGCCGCGGCCAGCTTGTGGATCAGGTAGTCGAGATTGTCGGTGTCGAAGCCGCCCTCGAACTGCGTCAACACGCGGGTGATGACGCGCTGGCGGAAGCGTTCGCGGTCGTTGGGACCGCCGTCATAGCTGGTCTCGCGCGCCACTTCCAACGCCGCCCGGATGACGTCGTGGAAACGCCGCGGGATGGCCGAACGCTCGAGCAGCGAGTTGATCCCGCGCCCGCTCATGTCGTTGAGCAGCAGGTAGACGTTGCCGGGCGAGACGTTGGTCAGCCTGGCGATGGCGGATTCGAAGAACAGGATGTCGCCCATGCACAGCGCGCGCACGACGATGGTCGGCGTCAGCCGCTTGTTGGCATGCAGCTGGTCGACCAGCGCGTCGATGGTGAAGCGGTCGGCATCGGCCGACAAGAGCGAGATGGTGGCGCGCTCGCGCGCCTGCAGGATCAGATCGGTGGCCATGCTCTCGGGCAGCTGATGGCGCGTCACCAGCTCGTCGCGCAGCCGCTGCGAGACCTTGGCCACCAGCCGCTCGGACACCGCCACCGGCAGCGTCCGGCGATGCACGATCGCGGCGCCGACGGTCTCGTCGTTGCCGTGGCGCTCGATCACCTTGACGAAGGTCTTTTCCGAGATCTGGGCGCCGTCATTGGCCATCAGCGTCGCCACCACCTCGGTCTTGCCGGTGTCGGCCAGCGCGTCCGAGACCTTTTCCGACACCATCGGCCGACGCGCCACCGCCAGCTGCTTGGCGGTGTCGTTGGTGCGCACCACCTCGAGCAAATCGTCCTCGCTCAACACCGAGGAATAAGTCAGGATCGGCAGCGCCACCGATTCGACGTCCTTAGCCATGGCCTTGGCGACGTCGCGCGGCACCGCCGGGTTGTCCTTGAGGTTTTCGGCCAGCATCTGGCGGACCTTGACCTCGACGTCGCGCATCATGGCGCGGATGATGTCCTCGGCCAACTTGCGTTCGGCGTCGGACAGCGGATGCGAAAATTCGCGCGCCACCTTGGCGGCGGTGTCGGCGCGGGTGGTCGAAGACGGATCGTTCAACAGCCGCTGAACGTCGGCCGGCGTGAGATGGAACTGTTCGGTCACGGATCGGGACTCCAGGCGACTACTTTCGCAAGATTTCCGGCATTTGGCGAGTTCAATCTTGCAGCCGGAAGACGATCGGCACGTCGATCCGGCCGCCGACGGCGTGCCCATCGCGCTCGGCCGGGCGATAGCGCCAGGTGCGCACCGCCGCCTCGGCGGCGCGGTCCAGCGACGCATGGCCCGAGCTTTCCAACACCTCGGTGCGCTCGGCCCGGCCCTGGGCATCGACCGTCACCCGCATCAGCACCCGGCCCTCGATCTGGCGCCGCCGTGCCGAAAGCGGATAGGCCGGCGGCTGGCCACCTGCGATCGCCGCCTCGCGCGCCGGGGGCGGGGCGGGCACGGAAGTCGGCGCGGCGATCGGGGGCGTAGCCAGGGCGGCCAGGTCTTGCCCTGGGCTGGCGCTGTCCGTCGGCGCTTCGGTCGCGGCAGCGCTTTCGCGCGGGGCGTCGGCGGGCCGAGCGCGCGGCAAAGGCGGCGTCTTGCGCGTCGCGGCGGGAGGTGGCGGCGGCGCAGGGAGCGGATCGAGGGCGGCGCGTGTCGGGGCCGAAGCGGGCGCAGGCCTTGTCTGCGGCGCCAAGCTCGGCGGCGCCTCGACGGTGGCTTCGATCGCCGCCGGAACGATCTCGACCACAATGCTCGGCTCGGGATCGGGCGCAAGATCGCTGGGGCCGGGCCAAGCCCACAACGCCACCCCCAGCGCAGCGCCGTGTCCGGCCGCGGAGCCCAAAGCCGCCAATCCCGAAATCGATCGCCAACCCGCCGCCATTTCGTCCCACCCGACGTCGACGCGCACAGCCTCAGCGACGGCAGGTCTCCTGGCTCGCGGGTCGACGCCCTCGGTCCGGCCTTCCCGGGCATCGCTGCCCAGTGGCGGTTTGGACCCGGGCTCGCCGCCTACAGTTGCGGGGGCAGCCGCGGCTTGCGATCCGCTCGGATCGGAACCGCATTCCCTTGCAAATCCCGTTGCGGGAACCGTCTAAACCCAGTATGCGACCCGGGATCGGACTGTCAATCGCGGGGCGCGCGGGGGCCGGGATGCGGACGGTGTTGGCGGCGGTTTTGGCGGCGACCGGGCTGGCGGGACAGGCCTGGGCCTCGGGCGATGTCGCCAAGGGCGAACGCGTTTTCCAGAAGTGCAAGGCCTGCCACACCATCGAAGCCGACGGCAAGCACGAGGTCGGACCCAACCTGCATGGCATATTCGGTCGCCGCGCCGGAACGCGCGAGGGCTTCCGCTTTTCGACCGCGTTGACCGAGCGCGGCAAGGCCGGGCTGAACTGGGACGATGCCGCGCTCGATGCCTATATGGCGGATCCCAAGGGCTACATCCCAGGCAACAAGATGGTGTTCGTCGGCATCCGACGCGAAGACGAGCGCCGCGATCTGATCGCCTATCTCAAGCGCGCCGGCGATTAGGGAGCGTCCCAAGCGCGCCGTCGACTAAGGCCTGCTTGGCGCGGCGGCGCGGCTTGGGCTAGACTCGGACTCGCAAGCGGCGCATCGTGGCGCCGGGGTGGGGGCCGCATGGCTGGCTTCAACGGCAAGAACGGGTTTGCCTCGTTGGCGGTGGGCGCAACGCTGGCGCTGGCGCCCTATCAGGGGCTCAAAGCGGCCGATTTCGGGCCCGAGCTGTTCCAGGCGGTGGTCAAGCTGGTGGCCGAAGTGCCCAAGGACGCGCGCTCGGCGCAGACCCTGGGCACGCGGCGCGAAGGCAACGGCGTCGTCATCGACGACAATGGGCTGGTGCTGACCATCGGCTATCTGATCGTCGAGGCGATGGCGGTGACGCTCGAGGATCATGCCGGCAAGTCTACCGCGGCCGAGATCGTGGGCTATGACCACGACACCGGTTTCGGGCTGGTGCGGGCCAACGCCCCGCTCGGCGTCAAGCCGCTGCGAATCGGCGATTCGCGCAAGCTCGAAGCCCGCGATCCGGTGTTGGTGATCGGCCATGGCGGGCCGGACGCCACTGTCGCCGGCGTGGTGATGTCGCGCCGGCTGTTCGCCGGCTATTGGGAGTACATGCTCGAGCGCGCCATCTTCACCAGCCCGCCGCACGGCAATTGGGGCGGGACCGCGCTGATCGGCAAGGACGGCACGCTGCTCGGCATCGGCTCGCTGTTCGTCAACGACGCCGCCGACCGCGCCTCGCAGATTTCGGGCAACATGTTCGTGCCGATTGACCTGTTGAAGCCGATCATGGGCGATCTGCTCAGCGCCGGCCGCCCGAGCGGAGCGCCGCGGCCCTGGCTGGGCATGCTGTCGACCGACCAGTTCGGCGTGGTGCTGGTGACCCGCGTCACGCCCGATGCGCCGGCGCACAAGGCGGGCTTGCGGCCGGGCGATGTGGTGGTGGCGGTGCGCGACAAGCCGGTCAAGTCGGTCGAGGCGTTCTATCGCGCGCTGTGGGCCAGCGGCGAAGCCGGGGTCGAGGTGCCGCTGACGGTGATGCGCCAGTCCGGCGCGATCGAGGTCGTGGTCAAATCGGCCAGCCGCTACGACTTCATGCAGTTTCGGCGCACCTTCTAGGCCGCGCCGCCGATCGTAATAGTCCGAAAAGCGAGGATCGGTGGCGGGGGCGGAACCCTATCTGTTCATTGCGGTGAGCGATCCCGAGCTGACGGCCGAGATCAAGCGCGCCGTCGGCGAGGGTCGGCTGGCGGCCGAGGTGGCGCCGATTCCCGATCCGACGCTGATCCGGGCGCTGGTCAATTCCGGGCGCTACGACGTGCTGGTGATCGATGCGGCGCTGGCCTTGGCCGAGGACCGCGCGCTGTTGCGCGTCGCCGAGACCGTCGACACCGCGGTGGTGCCGATCGGCGACGATCCCGAACTGCTCGACGCCTGTCGCGAGATGGGGGCGGGCGAGGGACTGTCGCCGAAAGGGATCGACGCTCGCGCCCTCAAGTTGGCGGCGCGCGCCGCCCGTCGCCTGACCCAGGCCGAAAAGCGCGCCCGCGGCGCCGAGGACAGGCTCGCCCGCCATATCGGCTTCGATGACCTGACCGGATTGCCCAACCGCGCCCTCTTCACCGACCGTCTGCAGCAGGCGATCTCGTACTGCCAACGCGAGCAGCAGTCGCTGGCGGTGATGCTGCTCGACATCAACCGCTTTCGCGACGTCAACGCCGGCCACGGCCGGCCGATCGGCGATCGCGTGCTGCAGGAGGTCGGCATCCGCCTGCGCACCAAGCTGCGCGAATCCGATTCGATCGGTCGCATCGGCGCCGATCGCTTCGCGGCGCTGTTGCCGACCGGCGCCACGCTGCACGGCGCGCTGAATGCGGCCGGCAAGTTGGTCGAATCGCTGCGCGCCCCGATCGTGGTCGGCTCTTCGCGGCTGACGCCGACCATGGCGGTCGGCATCTCGCTCTATCCGGCGCATGGCGATTCGCCCCAGCTGCTGCTCGATCGTGCCACCCAGGCCCTGGCCGAGGCCAAGGCGACGCGCGGCGGGTTGGTGGTCTATGGCGGCGCCGATGGCGGTCCCGACATCGGCCCGCTGGCGCTGGCCGGCGAACTGCGTCAGGCCATCGCCCAGGGCGAGCTGTTCCTGAGCTACCAGCCCAAGGTGCAGATGGCGACCGGCAAGCCGGCCGGGGTCGAGGCGCTGGTGCGCTGGCGCCATCCCAGCCGCGGCCTGATCATGCCCGACGTGTTCGTGCCGCTGGCCGAGCGCACCGGCTCGATCAACCCGCTGACCCATCATGTGCTCGACCTCGCCTTGGGCCATATCGCGGAACTGCTGCGCCAGGGCCACGACCTGCACGTCTCGGTCAATCTCTCGGCGGTGTCGCTGCATGATGTCGACTTGCCGGGTCGGATCGGGGATCTGCTGCGCAAATGGCAGGTGCGGCCGGATCATCTGGTGCTGGAGCTGACCGAGACCGCGATCATCAACGACACCGCGCGCGCGGTCGAGGTGGCGCGGCGTCTCAAGGCCATGGGCATGACCATCGCCATCGACGACTTCGGCACCGGTCACACCTCCTTCGCCTATGTCCGTTCGCTGCCGGTGGGCGAGATCAAGATCGACAAGTCTTTCGTGCAGTCGATGGGCGGCTCGGCCGAGGACAAGACCATCGTCCGGCTGGTGGTCGAAATGGCTCAGACCCTGGGCCTCAAGGTGGTGGCCGAGGGGGTCGAGGATCTGGCCACCTGGGACACGCTGGTCGATTTCGGTTGCACGATGGCGCAGGGCTACTACGTCAGCCGGCCGCTCGACGCCGAGGCGCTGGCCGAATGGCTGGCGCCGCCGGGCTGGTCCCCGGGCGGCGGGCCAGCCTGAACGGCGGGTGCCAAGGGTGGCGTCGCGCTACGGATCCGAGGTCGAAATCGACCCCAGCGCCTTCGTGCACGACGGCGTGCTGCTTTATGGCCGGGTGCGGGTGCGGGCCGGCGCTTCGCTCTGGCCGCATGTCGTGGTGCGGGCAGAACTGGCCCATGTCGACATCGGCCAGCAGGCCAACATCCAGGATTTCGTCATGATCCATGTCGGCTATACCGAGCCGACCGTGATCGGCGCTTTCTGCTCGGTCACCCATCACTGCACCATCCATGGCGCCAGCATCGGCGACAATTGCCTGATCGGGGTCAACGCCACGCTGATGGACGGTTGCGAGATCGGCGCCAACTCGATCGTCGCCGGCGGCGCCTTCCTCAAGGAGCGCACCGTCATCCCGCCCAATTCGATCGTCATGGGTGCGCCGGGCAAGGCGGTGAAGACCCGCAACAACTGGATCGCCAATCGCTTCAATGCCCGGCTCTATGCCCGCAACGCCCGGGCCTATATGAGAGGCGATCACCGCGCCTGGTCGGGCCCCGAATTCGAGCGCTTCTGCAAGGACGAGATGGAAGCGTTGCGCGCCGAGTTCTCCACCCTGGTCGCGGCAGGGAAGGAACAGGCCTGAATCAGCTGCGCGGTGCGGGCGCGGCGGGCAGCGGGAAAAAGATCTGCTGGCCGCCGACGCGGAAGGCGGCGATGGCGGCGCGGCCTTCGGCTCCGGTCAGCCAAGCGATGAAAGCCCGACCCTCGGCCGCCTTGACGTGCGGATGGCGGACGGGATTGACCAGCATGACGCCATAGGGATTGAACAGCTTGGGATCGCCCGCGCTGGCGATCGTCAAGCCGCGCCGATTGCCGAAGCTGGCCCAGCTCGCGCGGTCGGCCAAGGTATAGGCATCCAGCGCCGCCGCCATGTTGAGCGTCGCTCCCATGCCCGATCCGGTCTCGCGATACCAACGCCCCGTGCCGGACTTGGGGTCGATGCCGGCCGCTTGCCACAACCTGAGTTCGGCCTTGTGCGTGCCGGAATCGTCGCCCCGGCTGACGAAGGGCCGCCCGGCGAGGTCCCGGAAGGAGGCGACCGCATCGCGCGGGCTGCCGACCGGCGTCGGGCCTACCAGGACGAAGTCGTTGTACATCGCCGGCTTGCGCTCGATGCCGAAACCGGCGGCGACGAATGCCAGTTCCGACGCCTCGTCATGGACCAGCACGACGTCGGCATCGCCGCGTTCGCCCAGCCTCAGCGCCTGCCCGGTGCCGACCGCGACCACGCGCACGGCGATGCCGCTGGCGGCGCGGAATTTTGGAAGCAACTCCCCGAACAGTCCCGACTGCTCGGTCGAGGTGGTCGACGACAGGGTGATGAACCGCTCCTGGGCGGCGGCCGGAAGCGCCGCCAGCGCGGCGGCCAGGAGCAGACCCCTCACCACGGCAGGTCTCCCTTGAGGAAAGCGCGCGCCGCTTCGCTGGCCGGCGCGGCAAAGAATTCGGTCGCCGGCCGATGCTCGACCAGCCGGCCGCGATGCAGGAACAGCACTTCGTCCGCCAGCCGCCGCGCCTGGCCGAGATCGTGGGTGGTCATGACGATCTTGGTGCCGGCGGCGTGGATGGCGGCGACGATCTCCTCGACCGCGCGCGTCGCCGCGGGATCGAGATTGGCGGTGGGTTCGTCGAGCAGGAGAAGCTCGGGGCGCGTCGCCCAGGCCCGCGCCAGCGCCAAGCGCTGCTGTTCGCCGCCCGACAGCACGCGTGCCGGCCGGTCGGCCAACGCGGTAAGGCCGGTGCGCGCCAGCGCCTCGTCGACGCGCCCGGCATCGCTGACGCCGCGCAGTTCGAGTGCGTAGTAAATATTGGCGGCAACCGAGCGCCGCAGCAGCACCGGGCGCTGAAACACCAGCGCCTGGACGCGCGCGGGCTCGGGCGCGCTCCACCGCATGGACCCGGCGGTCGGCCGGATCAGGCCGTGCAGCAGGCGCAACAACAAGCTTTTGCCGGCACCGTTGGGACCGAGGACGACGCTGCGCATGCCGGCCCGCAGCGCAAAGCCGATCCCGGCCAACAGCGTCTCGCCGCCGGCGGCGAAGCCGAGGCCCTCGACCGTCAGCGGCAGGATCGCGCTCATGCCGCGCTCAGCCGCCGCGCCAGTGCGCGCAGGCCGAAGGTCGCCACCGTCACGCCGACGCCGAGCGCGATCAGCACCAGCCCGAGCGCCAGCGCCAGCGCCAACTGTCCGCGGCCGGTCTCCAATGCGATGGCGGTGGTCATCACGCGCGTCGCGCGGTCGATATTGCCGCCGACGATCATCACCGCGCCGACTTCGCCGGCGGCGCGGCCGAAGCCGGTCAGCAGCGCGGTGGCGAGGGCGAAGCGGCCCTCCCACAGCAACGTCGCCGCCGCGTGCCAGGGGCCGGCGCCGAGCGAGCGCAACAGCTCGCCGTACTCGCGCGCCAGCTCTTCGATCTGCTGCGAGGCCAGCGCCGCCAAGATCGGCAGGATCAACAGCGTCTGGGCGATGATCATCGCCGTCGGGGTGTAGAGCAGGCCGAGAAACCCCAACGGCCCCGCGCGCGACAGGACGAGGTAGACCAACAGCCCCAGCACCACCGGCGGCAGCGCCATCAGCGCATGCACCGTCACCAGCAGCATCTGGCGGCCAGGGAACCGCGCCAGCGCCAGCAGCGCGCCCAACGGCAGCCCCAGTGCCGCCGCCAACACGGTGGCGCTGGCCGTGACCAGAAGCGAGCGCGCGATGATGTCGACCAGCGCGCTGTCGAATTCCGTGATCAGGCGCAGCGCCAGGCGTGCGGCTTGGGCCAATTCGTCCATGTCGAGCCAGCAGCATCATAGCCCGGGATATCGGCCGCAAACAGCGGATAGCCGGGCCGCGACGCGCGGTCTAGAGTCGCCGCCATGAACGCCATCCATCCGCCGATCGCCGAGCGCCGCTGGCGCGCCGTGGTCGAACGCCGCGCCGATCCGAGCTTCGTCCTCGGCGTGATCACGACTGGGATCTATTGCCGCGCGGGCTGTCCCGCGCGCCAGCCCAAGCGCGAGAACGTCCGCTTCTTCGACGGCTCGGCCCAGGCCGAGCTGGCCGGCTTTCGCGCCTGCAAGCGCTGTCGACCGCAGGCGGCGATGCCGCTCGATCCGGCGCTGCCGGCGATCCGCCGCGCGCTCGCCGCGCTGGATCGCGCCGAGACGCCGCCGAGGCTCGCCCGGCTCGCCCTCGTCGCCGGCCAGTCGCCGGCGCATTTCCAGCGCTGCTTCACGCGCCTGGTCGGCGTCAGCCCGCGCGCGTACTGGGATGCGCGTCGGCTCAAGGGCTTCAAGACGCGGCTGCGTTCCGGCGGCGACGTCACCGGCGCGCTCTACGAATCGGGCTACGGCTCGCCCAGCCGGGTCTACGAGGAGGTCGGCATGAAGCTCGGCATGACGCCCGGCGCCTATGCCAAGGGCGGGCAGGGGCAGGAACTCGGCTTTGCCGTCGCGCCCTGTCCGCTCGGCCTTGTGCTGGTCGCGACCAGCGCGCGCGGGGTCGCCTTCGTGGCGCTGGGAGACGATGCCGCCGGCCTTGAGGCCGAACTGCGGCGGGACTTCCCGCGCGCCGCCATCGCCGCCGATCGCAAGCGCCTGGGCGAGACCGTCGCCCAAGTGGTGTCCTATCTCGAAGGCAGGACGCCGTCGCTCGATCTGCCGATCGACGTCCGCGCCACCGCCTTCCAGCGCCAAGTGTGGGACGCGCTGCGCCGCATCCCCTCGGGCGAGACCCGCAGCTATGCCGCCGTCGCCCGCAGCATCGGTCGGCCGCGCGCGGTGCGCGCCGTGGCGCGGGCTTGCGCCACCAATCCGGTGTCGCTAGTAGTGCCCTGCCATCGCGTGGTCGGGTCGGACGGCAAGCTGACCGGCTATCGCTGGGGCATCGAACGCAAGCGGGCCTTGCTGGCGACGGAGCGCGCGCAGGCCCGGTGATCCCGGGGAAGAACCCATGTACACGCCTTCGCATTTCCAGGGCAGCGACGCGGTCGACGCCGTCGCCGCCTTCGTCGACGCCTATGGCTTCGGGCTGCTGGTCAGCGTCGGGCCGGACGGGCTTCCGTTCGCCACCCATCTGCCGTTCCAATACGACAAGACGCGCGGGCCGAAGGGGACGCTGCACGTCCATATGGCGCGCGCCAATCCGCAATGGCAGGCCTTCGACGGCAAGACCGGCGCCATGGCGGCGTTCCAGGGCGAGCACGCCTATATCAGCCCGTCCTGGTACACGGTGAAGGACTCGGTGCCGACTTGGAACTACGAGGCGCTGCACCTTTACGGCCAGCCGCGCGAGGTGACCGGGCCGGCGGCGCGGGCGATAGTCGAAAGCCTGGTGGCGCGCTACGAATCCGGCCGCGAACCGCCGTGGGCGATCGCGGCCGCGTCCGAGCCGTTCCTGCAGGGCATGCTGCGCGGCATCGTCGCGCTCGAAATCCCGATCGAACGCATCGAGATGAAGGCCAAGCTCAGCCAGAACCGGCGGCCGGCCGACCGCGAACGCGTCATCGCCGCGCTGCGCCGGGAAGGCCAAACCGCGCTGGCGGATCGGATGGAAAAGAGCGGACGGTAGCGGCACGGCGTTCACATCGCGCTGATGCCGCCGTCGATCTTGAGCTCGGCGCCGGTGATGAACTTGGATTCGTCCGAGGCCAGGAACAGCACGGCATAGGCGACGTCGTCGGGTTCGCCGACGCGGCCCAGCGGCACCTGGCGGCCGAGCTTGGCCAGCGCCTCCTTGGCGCCCATGCGTTCCTTGTACTTGTCGAGGATCGGGGTGTCGATGAAGGTCGGGTGCACCGAATTGCAGCGGATGTTGTAGCCCTTGCGCGCGCAGTGCAGCGCGATCGACTTGCTCAGCAGCCACACCCCGGCCTTGGCCGAGTTGTAGGCGGTCATGTTGTGGCCGGCGATCAGGCCGGCGATCGAGGAGATGTTGACGATCGAGCCCGGGCCCGAGCGCTTCATCAGCCCGAGCGCCGCCTTGCTGCCGAGGAACACCGAGTCGAGATCGACCGCGTGTACCCGCTTCCAGTCCTCGAACTTGGTGTCCTCGATGGTGTCGGCGCCGCCGATGCCGGCGCAATTCACCAGGATATTGAGCGCCCCGAAATCGCGTTCGACCGCGGCCATCACCTGGTTCCAATCGGCCTCGGAGGCGACGTCGTGGCGATAGGCCCGCGCCGCGGCTCCGATGCCGCGCGCCACCGCCTCGCAGCCGCTTAGGTTGAGATCCGAGCAGGCGACGCGCGCGCCCTCGCGCGCCAACATCTCGGCGATCGCCTTGCCCAGCCCCGACGCCGCGCCGGTCACCAACGCGGTCTTGCCTGCGACCCGTCCTGCCATGATGCTCTCCTTGTTTCAGCCGATCGCGCCGAGGCCGCGCAGCCGCGCGATCTCGGCCGCGGCGAAGCCCCAATCCGCCAGCACGGCGTCGGTGTCGGCGCCGCGCGGCGAGGGCGGTTTCGAAATTTTGCCGGGCGTGCGCGAGAACCGCGGCGCCGGCCCGGGCTGGGTCACGCCCGCCACCTCGACGAAGCTGCCGCGCGCCGCCATGTGCGGATGCTTGGGCGCTTCGGTCAGGCTCAGCACCGGGGCGAAGCAGACGTCGCTGCCTTCCATGATCCGGCACCACTCCTCGCGGCTCTTGGTCTTGAACACGGCGGCGAAGCGCGCCTTGAGTTCCTTCCAGGCGCGGAGGTCGTTCTGCTTGGGCAGGGTCTCGCCCGCGAGCCCGGTGAGTTTCAAGAGTTCGGCATAGAACTTGGGTTCGATCGAGCCGATGGCGACGTACTTGCCGTCGGCGCATTCGTAGGTGTCGTAATAGGGCGCGCCGGAGTCCAGCACGTTGGTGCCGCGGCCCTCGCGCCACAGGCCCGACGCGCTGAGGCCGTGGAAGATGGTCGCCAGATAGGCCGCGCCGTCGACCATGGCGGCGTCGACCACCTGGCCCTGGCCCGAGCGCTTGGCCTCGATCAGCGCCGCCAGGACGCCGACCGCCAGGAACATGGCGCCGCCGCCGAAATCGCCCACTAGGTTCAAGGGCGGCACCGGCCGCGTGCCTTCGAGCCCGATCGGCTCCAGCGCGCCGGCCAGGGCGATGTAGTTGATGTCGTGACCGGCGGCGTGGGCCAGCGGTCCTTCCTGGCCCCAGCCGGTCATGCGGCCGTAGACCAGGCGCGGATTGCGCTGGCGGCACTCCTCGGGGCCGAGGCCGAGGCGCTCGGTCACGCCCGGCCGGAAGCCCTCGATCAGCGCATCCGCCCGCTCGACCAGCTTGAGCACGGTCTCGACCCCATCGCGGTGCTTGAGATCGACCGCGACCGAGCGGCGGCCGCGATTGAGCAGCTCGTATTTGGGTTGGCGCGGAATGCCCAGGCCCGAGGGCTCGCGGCGGTCGACCCGGATCACCTCGGCGCCGAGATCCGACAGCAGCATGGCGCAGAACGGCGCCGGGCCGATGCCCTCGAGTTCGATCACCTTGACGCCGGCCAGCGGTCCCATGACGCGCCTCTCCTCTCAGCCGCCGATGGCCTCGGCGCGGGCGATGCAGGTGGCGACCACCTCCTCGCCCGGCTTGCGCCACCAATTGCGGGCCGAGAATATCTCGACCTCGTGCAGGCCGCGATAGCCGGCGCGCGCCATCAGATCGGCGAAGCGCGCCAGGTCGATCGCGCCGTCGCCCATCATGCCGCGATCCTCCAGCATGTCGACCGTCGGCACCAGCCAGTCGCAGATGTGATAGGCCAGGATGCGCGCTCCGGCGCGCATCGCCTGGCGCTCCAATTCGGGGTCCCACCAGGTGTGATAGACGTCGATCGCCACGCCCAGCCCCTCGCCCAGCTGGTCGCAGACGTCGAGCGCCTGGCCGAGCGTGTTGATGGCGGCGCGGTCGGCGGCATACATCGGGTGCAAGGGCTCGATCGCCAGCGGCACGCCCGCCGCGCGGGCATGCGGCAAGAGCCGCGCGATGCCGTCGGCGATGCGCTTGCGGGCATCGGGCAGGTCGCGCGAACCCGCCACCAGCCCGCCGCAAACCAGCACCAGGCACTGGGCGCGGATCGCCGCCGCCTCGTCGACCGCGCGGCGATTGTCGTCCAGCGCCTCGGGGCCGGCGGTGAAAAAGCCGCCGCGGCAAAGCCCGCTGACGGTCATGCCGTGGTCGGCCAACAGCCGCGCCGCCTCGCCGAGGCCGCATTCTTGCAGCTTGTCGCGCCAGGGGGCGACGGCGCGCACGCCCAGCCGAGCGCAGCCCTCGATCGCCTGCCGCAGCGTCCACTGCGGCTTGACCGTGGCGGTGTTGATCGAAAGGCGGGCGCGCGCGACCATATCAGGAATCCAGCCCGTGGCTGGCCATCAGCCCCCGCATCCGCCGCGCCGCCAGCTCGGGATCGCGCAACAGCCCGGCCTTGTCGGCCAGCCGGAACAACTCGGCCAGGTGCAGGGCCGAGCGCGCCGATTGCTGGCCGCCGACCATGCAGAAATGGCGCTGATGGCCGTTCAGCCAGGCCATGAACACCACCCCGGTCTTGTAGAACCGCGTCGGCGCCTTGAAGATGTGCCGCGACAGCGCCACCGTCGGCGCAAAAATGCGGTCATAGTCGGCGCGGTCCTCGCCCGCCAGCGCGTCCAGCGCGGCCGAGGCCGCCGGCGCGATGGCGTCGAAAATCCCCAGCAGCGCATCGGAATGGCCCTGGGCGTCGCCGGCGATCAGTTCCGGGTAGTTGAAGTCGTCGCCGGTATACATGCGCACGCCGGCCGGCAGCCGCCGCCGCATGTCGATCTCGCGCTGCTTGTCGAGCAGCGAGATCTTGATGCCGTCGACCTTGGCGGCGTTGGCCGAGATCGCCGCCAGGCACACCTCCATCGCCCGGCCGAGATCGGCATGGCCCCAATAGCCCGCCAGCGCCGGATCGAACATGTCGCCCAGCCAATGCAGGATGGCGGGCTGGCGCAACTGGCGCAGGACGCGGTCGTAGACCTTGAGATAGTCCTCGGGCCCGCGCGCGCACGCCGCCAGCGCCCGGCTGGCCATCAGGATCACCCGCCCGCCCAGCTTCTCGACCGCGCCGATCTGTTCCTCGTAGGCGGCGATCACCTGGTCGAGCGAAAGGCCGGGCGCGGGCGCGAGATGGTCGGTACCGGCGCCGCAGGCGATGACCGCGCCCGGAATGTCGCGCGCGGCATCGAGCGCGCGGCGGATCAGTTCGAGCGAGCCCTTCCAATCGAGGCCCATGCCGCGCTGGGCGGTGTCCATGGCCTCGGCCACGCCCAGGCCCAGCGACCAAAGATGCCGGCGATAGGCCAAGGTCGCCTCCCAGTCGATGGCCGGTTCCAGCCAGGGATCGTGCTCGGCCAGCGGATCGGCGACGACATGGGCGGCGGCGTAGGCGATGCGGTTGAAGGGCCGGTTGGCGCGCGGCTTGAAGGCGCGCGGCGCGCCGGGAAGGTAGCGCTCGGTGCGGCCGCCGGGCAGGGGCAGGGTCAGCGCGGTCATGTCAGGCCTTCAGCGCCGGCAGGTCGATCCAGCGGCGCTGCTTCCAGCTTTTGAGGCCGGCTTCGGCCAGTTGCACGCCCTTGGCGCCGGCGCCGAGATCCCAGGGGAAGGCGCCGCCCTCGTAGAGATGGCGGATGAACAGCTCCCATTCGGCCTTGAAGGCGTTGTCGTAGGCCACGGCGTCGGGCACTTCCTGCCAGCCGGCGAAGAAGTCGATCGGCTGGGGGATGTCGGGATTCCACACCGGCTTCGGCGTGTTGACCCGGCCCTGGGTCCAGCAGCGCCGCAAGCCCGCCACCGCCGAGCCGTGGGTGCCATCGACCTGCAAGGTCAGCAGATCGTCGCGGCGCACGCGCACGCACCAGCTCGAATTGAAATGCGCGATCGCGCCCGAGGCCAGGCGGAAAGTGGCGTAGGCGGCGTCGTCGGCGTCGGCGGCATAGGGCTTGCCGGCTTCGTCCCAGCGCTTGGGAATGTGGACCGCGCCCAGGCAGGAGACCGATTCGACCGCGCCGAACAGATTGTCCAGCACGTAGCGCCAATGGCACAGCATGTCGAGAACGATGCCGCCGCCGTCCTTCTTGCGGTAGTTCCAGGACGGTCGCTGGGTCGGCTGCAGATCGCCTTCGAACACCCAATAGCCGAACTCGCCGCGCACCGAAAGGATGCGGCCGAAAAATCCCGAGTCGATCAAGAGCTTCAGCTTGCGCAGGCCCGGCAGCCACAGCTTGTCCTGCACCACGCCGTGCTTGATGCCGGCCTTGCGGGCGAGCCGCCAGATGCGCAGCGCGTCCTTGAGGTTCTCGGCCACCGGCTTCTCGACATAGACGTGCTTGCCGGCCGCGATCGCCCGTTCGATCAGGCCGGCGCGCAGATTGGTCGAGGCGGCGTCGAAGAACAGTTCGTCCTTGGGATCGGCCAGGGCGGCGTCCAGGTCGGTCGAGACCCGCTTGAGGCCGTGGGCGCGGGCGAGGGATTCCAGCTTGGCACGGTTGCGGCCGACCAGGATCGGATCGGGCATGACCCGCGAGCCGTCGGCCAGCCGCACCCCGCCTTCCTGGCGGATGGCCAGGATCGAGCGCACCAGATGCTGGTTGGTGCCCATGCGGCCGGTGACGCCGTTCATGACGATGCCGAGGCGCTTGTCCGCCATGTCCTACTCCATTCCCAACAGGCGGTAGATCCGCCGCGTGTAGTCGCCGAAGCGTTCGTGGGTCTTGAGATCGAGCGTGCGCGGATGCGGCAGCTCGATCGGGAACTGGTCGGCCATGCGCGCCGGCCCCGCGGTCAGCACGATCACCCGCGTTCCCAGGAACACCGCCTCGGCGATGCCATGGGTGACGAACAGGATGGTCTTGCGGCTCTCGCGCCAGATGCGCAGCAGTTCGAGGTTCATCTTCTCGCGCGTCAGCGCGTCCAGCGCGCCGAACGGCTCGTCCATCAGGATCAGCTTGGGATCGTGGATCAGGGCGCGGGCGATGGCGGCGCGCTGCTGCATGCCGCCCGAAAGCTCGTAGGGATAGGCCTGTTCGAAGCCCTTGAGGCCGACCAGTTCCAGGAGTTCGTGGGCGCGCCGGCGCGCGGCGTCCATCGGCAGGCCGAGGATCTCGGCCGGCAGCAGCACGTTGTCGACGATGCGGCGCCATTTCAGCAGCAGCGATTGCTGGAACACCATGCCGATGTCGCGCGCCGGATCGAACGGATGCTCGGCCGAGCCGATGCGCACGCTGCCGCCGTCGTGGCCGTGCAGCCCGGCCAGGATCTTGAGCAGCGTGGTCTTGCCGCAACCCGACGGCCCGACCAGCGCCACCAGCTCGCCGAAGCCGACGTCGAAGCTGGCCTCGGAAATCGCCAGGAACTCGCTGCCGCGACCGCGATAGAGCTTGCGCACGTTGTCGAGACGGATGAACGGCTCGGCCATGGCCCCCGACCTTTGTAACCAGCCGGTTACACCTCTAACCGACCGCAAGCCGGGGGTCAATTCGCCCGCCCGTCGCGCATACTTGCGCGCGGAGAAGTGGCGCGCGTCATCGCGCGCAGGGTCGCGCGTCAAGTCGCGCGCAGAGAAACGACCGCGCGTCAAGTCGCGCGCGGAGAAACGACCGCGCGTCAAGTCGCGCGCGGAGAAACGACCGCGCGTCAAGTCGCGCGCAGAGAAACGACCGCGCGTCAAGTCGCGCGCGGAGTAAGAGTAAGAGTGACGGCCGCGCGCACGTCGCGCACACTTGCGCGCAAAGCGGCGGAACCAGTCCGATTGGGACCCGAATGGCGCGGATTGAGTCCCCAAGCGCGCGGAGTCGAGCCGCAAATGCGCGCAAATGCGCGCAAATGGACAATTTGTAACCACCCATGTCTTTGATTGTGTTGAGCAATTTAGGTATGTCGGGTGCAAGAGTCGCAAATCGCCGTTAACCGCCGCCTCCGGCCCGGGCTTGAGTGCGGGACGGAGAGCAGGGGTAGCCATAGGGTAGAGCGGTCCTTTGGAGGGGTTGATTGAAGAACGGTACATATAGTGAATACACGAGAACTTGTCAAGTCTCCAATGCCGGGCCTGCTGGTCGGTTGTTGCGGGCGAGCCGCGATTGGCTTTGCCGTCCGCTGGGCCTAAAATGAATCCGTCATGACCGAGGGCAGGCGCAGGGCCGTCAAGGCGACGGCGAACGAGCACGGGACCGAGGCCGTGGCCGTCCAGGGCGCGGCCGGCGGCTATGTCGTCACCACCAAACGCAGTCGCTCGGGCGGCACGGTCCGCACCATCCGCGGCCCGGACGGCAGCACCGTCACTTCTCGCACCAGCGCCGCCACGCAGGCCAAGATCGAGCGCATCGCCAAGACCTATCGATCGGCGTTGTCGCGCCTTGCCGACAAGTAGACGGCATTACCGCATTACCGTTTCCGACGTTCTCGGGCTGCATGAGATCGCCATACGGGAAACAGGCGGCCGTGACGGAGTATTGAACCTGCCGATCATCGAGGCGGCGGTGGCGAGACCGTTCGGCGGCTATTACCGGGCCATCGAACGCAAGGCGGCGGCGTTGGTGCAGTCGCTGGCTTGCGGCCATGGCTTCCAGGACGGTAACAAGCGAACGGCGCTGATGGCATTGGTGCTGTTTGTCGACAACAGCGGCTATCGCCTCTTGCCCGAAGACGACGAAGCGCGTGGGCGCGAGCTGGAAGACATGTTTCTCGACCTGGTCACGCGCCGCACCGATTTCGAGGGCGTGGTCGCATGGTTGAAGGCGCGCCTGGTGAAAGAGGCGTCATGATCGCCGCGCCGATCCGGGCTTTGGGTAGGGCTTGGTGTTGGACCTACTGGACTGTCGGGCCGAAGCGAAATTCGCGCCGCCGCTCCCTGCCTTAGTTTCCCTAAACCCTGTTTCAAGAAATCCTGGTTTGCGGCGCGGGCGGCTTGCGGGCGATATGGCCGGCATCCGCTTCGGAGTCCCGCGTCATGTCCTTGTCGATCCCGTCCCTGCCGGTTCCGTCCGCGTCGCAAGCCGCGATCGGCATTGCGGCGTTCGCGGCGGGGACAGTCCCGCCCGCGCTCGTGCTGCCGAACCGGATCGAGGCCATCGGCCTGGCGATCCGCGCCTTGGCCGGGTTCGGCGATAACATCGTCGCCGCGGTCGACATCGATCCCGCGGTTCACGCCTTCCTGGCCGAGACCCTGGAGACCGAAGGCATCGAGATCCGCTTCATCGATCCGGCGACGCCGGATTGCTTCGCGCGCAACTCGGACGCCCAGACCCGGGTCTATTTCGGCCAGGCGCTGTCATATCCCAAGCGCCGGGCTTTTCCCCTAGCCGAGGCGCTGGCGCATTCCCGCCGGCTGGGCATTCCGCTGATCCTGAATGCTGGCGACGAAGGCGAGATCGGCGGGCTCGGGGTCGATCCGCTGAAACTTGGCGTGGCCGGGCTGGTGACGGCGATCGAAGGCGGGGCGGCGATCCTCGCCGGCACGCGGTTCGATTGGAGCCATCGTCCGGCGCGCTCGCCCATGCTCAACCGGCCCGATCTCGATCACGAGGGCCGGGTGTGGACCGAAATCGCCGGCGAGGACGCCTATGGCGCGCGCCTGCGGGCCATGCTGGAACGCCGCGGCGCCTCGATGCTTGGCGCCGGCAATACGCTGGCGGCCTAACCGATCCGCGAATCCCGCGGCACCAGCAGCGTTTCGAGCAGGATCACCAGCCCGTACAGCGCCACGCCGATCAGCGTGATCAGTATCACCGCCATGAACATGGCGGCGGTGTCGAGCGTGACCTGGACCTGCAGCATGAGATAGCCCAGCCCGCGATCCGAGCCCAGGAACTCGCCGACGATCGCCCCCGCCACCGCCAGGATCGCCGCCACCTTCATGCCCGAAAAGACATAGGGCAGCGCGCCCGGCAGCTGGATCTTGACGAACACCTGCCAGCGCGAGGCGCGCAGCGTGCGCACCAGGTCGATCAGCTCGGGCTCGACCTCGCGCAGGCCCCGCGCCGTGGTCAGGACGATGGGAAAGAACGCGATCGAGAACGCCATCAGCAGGTTGGTCACCCGGCCATAGGACAGCCAGACGATGATCAGCGGCCCCAGCGCCACCTTGGGAATCATGTTGAGGCTGACCAAGAGCGGCATCAGGAAGGCCTCGACCGGCCGCCACCAGGTGAAGGCCAGGGCGATGGCGATGCCGCCCGCCACCGCCAGCAGATAGCCGCCGAAAATCTCGATCGCGGTGGCGCGGATGTTTTCGGCCCAGGGATAATTGCCCTCGGTCAGCGCCTGGAGCGTGGCCAGCGGCGAGGGCATGACGAATTTCGGCACCTCGCCATAGACCACGAACAGATGCCAGGCCAGCACCAGCAAGAGATGCGCCAGGATGGCGAGGCCGATGCGAAAGGCGCGGTCGTCGTTCATGGCGCCCGAGACACGGCGACGCGCTTGGTGGCATCGAACGCCCAGGCCGGGCGGACGAAATCGACGTCGTGGCGGACATAGTGCACGGCGCAGGCCCGCCGCCACTTGCTCGATCGATTCGCGCCCGAGCGGTGCAGCGTGGCGCCGTGATGGAACGACACCCCGCCCTTGGGCACCGGCGCCAGCGTCATCGCCTGGCCCGCGGTCGCGGCCTCGGGCACTTGCAGGTTGAAGGGCTCGTCGGCCGGCGCGGCATGGGCGTGCAGCGGTCGCAGATGCGAGCCCTCGCCGAACTCCATGCAGCCGTTCTCGGCGCCGGCGTCGTCGAGGGCGATCCAGGCGGTGATCAGCCCGTCGGGGTCGGACGGGCCGAAATAGGCGTTGTCCTGGTGCATCGGCTTGGGGCCGCCGCCCTCGGGCGGCTTGAAGAACACCTGGCTGAAATGCACCGCCACGCCCCGGCCCAAGACCTGTTCGACCATCTCGACCAGCCGCGGATCGCAGGCCAGCCGCCGGATGGCGGGGCGGAAAAAGACCGGCTGGTCCAATTTGCGCAGCACGTCGCGCGCCTTGACGCCGCCATCGACATACCAGCGGCGCTGGGCGGGATCGAGCTCGCGCAGGAACTCCTCGCCCCAGGTTTCGAGATCGGCGATGGCGGCGTCCATCTCGGCCGGCGCGAACACCCCCGGCACGGTCAGGTGCCCGGCGGCGCGATAGCGCGCGAGGTCGTCGGCGCCCAGCCTCATGCCAGCCAGCGATCGCGGTTGGCGCGGACGAAATCGTCGTCGGCCAGTTCGGGATAAAGCGCGGCGATGCGGTCCAGCGCCGCCGCCTGGCCCGGCCCCATCCCCTCGTCGGGATCGAGGCACCAGGTCCCGGCCAGCAGGCCCTGGCGGCGCAGCACCTCGTGGCAGCCGGCGATGCAGCCGTGGAAATCGTTGGCGACGTCGAACAGGGCGGCGTTGGTGTCGGTGACCTGGGCATCCAGCGCCAGCAGCTCGGGCTCGATCCGGCCCGACGCCACGGCGGCATGGCAGCGCGCCAGGATCTCGACCGCGCGCTTGGTCCAGACGCTCCAATGGCCGAGCAGCCCGCCGGCGATGCGCAGGGTCACCGCGCCGCCCGGGCGCGGCACGCGGAACGGCGTCAGCAGGTCGGCGACGATGTGATCGTCGTTGCCGGTGTAAAGCGCGACCCGGCCCTCGGCCCGGGCCTCGGCCACGCCCCGCACCACGTCCAAGGTGCGATAGCGGTTGAAGGGCGCGATCTTGATCGCCGCCACCTGCTCGATCTCGGCGAAGCGCCGCCAGAAGCCCGCGCCCAAGAGGATGCCGCCCACCGCCGGCTGGAGATAGAACCCGACCAGCGGCATCACCCGCGCCACCGCGCGGCAATGGGCGACGATCTCGTCCTCGGCCGCGCCCTTCCAGGCGGCCAGCGACAAGAGGCCGGCGTGATAGCCGAGGCCGCGCGCGATCTCGGCCTCCTTGGTCGCCTGCGGGGTGCGGCCGACCAGGCCCGCGATCAACACCGCGGGCCGCTTGGCCCAGTCGCGCGCGGTCTCGGCCGCCAGCTTCAGCACCGGTTGGTACAGCCCGCGTTCGCGGATCGCGAACTGGGTCGAATGCACCCCCACCGCCAGCCCGCCCGCCCCGGCATCGAGGTAATAGCGCGTCAGCGCGCGCTGGCGCCGCGCATCCAGCTTGCGATCGGCGTCCAGCGCCAGGAGATGCGCCGGGATGACGCAGCCCTCGGCCAGGGTCTTGCGCACGGCTTCGGGCCAATCGGCGACGGTCAGGGTCATGTCACGGCCTCAGATAGCCCAGCACGGCGTCGGCCGCGCGCTCGCGCCAGGCGGCGCGGGCCTCGGGCCGGCCGAGATCGCGGCGGAAGATGGTCGACAGCGTCCAGCGGTTGGAATGGAAGAACCAGCCCAGCGAGGCGATCAGCAGATAAAGATCCAGCGCCGCCACGTCGCGGCGGAACAGCCCCGCCGCCTGGCCGCGGGCCAGGATCTCGGCCACCATGTCGAGCAGCGCGCCATGCAGCGCCGGCACCTCGCGCGAGCGCTTGAGATAGCGCGCGCGGTGCAGGTTCTCGGTCGACAGCAGCGAGATCAGCTCGGGATGCTCGGCGCAATAGGCGGCGTTGAAGGTCACCAGCTTGCGCATCGCCGCGGCGGGATCGAGATCGCCCAACCGCAGCGCGCGCTCGGCGCCGCGGAAGGCGGCGTAGACGCTTTCCAGCACGGCGAGGTAGAGCCCCTCCTTGTTGCCGTAATACTGGTAGAGCATGCGCTTGTTGAGGCCGGCGCGGCGGGCGATCTCGTCGACCCGGGCGCCGGCCAGGCCCTTGGCGGAAAACTCGGCGGTGGCGGCGGAAAGGATGGCGGCGCGGCTGCGCGCCGGGTTGCGGCGCGGCGGCGGCGCCGCGGCCGGGCGGTCGTGATTGACAGCGCTGGCGGTCGCGACCATGATCCCATTAGTAACCGGATGGTTACGGCACCGCAACGGGGAGGGATTCATGACTCGGGCGACGATCGCGGCGCTGGCCGCGCTTTTGGCCGGCGCGGCCCAGGCGCAGACCATGGACAAGGTCGAATTCGCGCTCAACTGGGTGCCGGGCGGCGATCACGCGCCGATGTACTGGGCCAAGAAGATGGGCCACTACGCCAAGGCCGGGATCGACCTGGCGCTGGAGCCGGGCCGCGGCTCGGCGGCATCGGCGCAGCGCGTCGGCGCCGGCGCCGCGCAGATCGGCCTGGCCGACATGGCGGTGGTGCTGAACGCGCGCGGCAAGGGCGCCGAGCTGGTCGGCGTGATGAACGTCTACGCCAACTCGCCGCAGGGGCTCTATTGGCTCAAATCCTCGGGCATCACCGGAGTCAAGGACCTGGCCGGCAAGAAGATCGGCAATCCCGCCGGCGACGCCGCGCGCACGATCTTCCCGGCGCTGGCCAAGGCCAACAATCTCGATCCGAGTTCGGTGGTGTGGGTCAACATCGATGCCAACGCCAAGCTGGCGGCGCTGAAGTCGAAGGCGATCGACGTCACCACCTCGTTCTTCAACCTGCACCACGTCTTCAAGGCCGAGCTTGGCGCCGACATGGGCTTCCTGCCCTGGCGCGAGGCCGGGCTGAACCCCTACGGCAATTCGATCGTCGCCAACGGCGCCTTCCTCAAGGCCAAGCCCGACAAGGTCGCGGCCTTCGTCAAGGTCACCCAGGCGGCCTATCACGCCTGCAGCCAGAACGCCGAGCCCTGCGTGCAGGCGCTGGTCGAGGCCAACGGCGCGCTCAAGTTCGACAACGAATTGCAGAACTGGCGCCTGGTCGAGGCGCTGATGAGCGACCGCACCTCGCAGACCGTGGCGCTGGGCTGGCACGACGACAAGCGCATGGCCGAGGACTACGCCCTGGTCGACCAGTTCCTCAAGATCGAGAAGGCCTACGACGTCAAGCAGGCCTACACCAACCAATATCTCGATCGCGGCCTGAAGATGAAGGCGGTGGCGATCAACTGACCGCCGCCGAGACCGCGATCGCTCGATCGGGAATCGCGGCCGCGATTCCTTATGGACCGCGGATCGCGGTCCAGAACGGAATGCGAGGGCATGATTTGGGATCGGTCTTGAACCCCATGGTTCAAGACAGATCGATCGTGTCCTAGGAGGAGAGGATCGATGAATAGGGTTTGGAGCGCGCTGGGCGCGCTGGCCGTGCTGCTGGGCGCGGCCGGGCCGGCCCTGGCGCAGGACTGGCCGCAGCGGCCGATCCGGCTGGTGGTCGGCTTCGGCCCGGGCGGCGGCACCGACATCCTGGCGCGCATCCTGGCGCCGACGCTGCAAGGCATTCTCGGCCAGCCGGTGGTGGTCGAGAACAAGCCCGGCGCCGGCGGCACGGTCGGCGCCGAAAGCGTCGCCCGCGCCGCGCCCGACGGCCACGTCGCCTTCGTCATGAACAACGGCCACGCCGTCTCGGCCGTCCTCTACAAGTCGCTGCCGTTCGACGCCGTGGCCGATTTCGCCCCGGTGGCGATGGTCGCGACCATGCCGCTGGTGGTGGTGGCCGACAAGGGCTTCGCCGGGCGGAGCGTGGGCGATCTGGTGGCCGCGGCCAAGGCCCAGCCCGGCAAGCTCAACTTCGCCAGCGTCGGCGTCGGCTCGAGCCAGCATTTCGCCGCCGAACTGCTGCGCCAGTTGTCCGGCATCGACATGGTGCATGTGCCCTATCGCGGCACGCCGGCGGCGATCCTGGCGATGCGCAACGGCGAGACCCAGATGCTGGTCGAGGTGGCGGCGGCGGTGCTGGGCCAGGTGCGGGCGGGCGATCTCAAGGCGCTGGCGGTGACCTCGGCCGCGCGCTTCCCGATCCTGCCCGAGGTGCCGACCGTGGCCGAATCGGGCCTGGCCGGCTACGACGTGGCGACGTGGTACGCCATCGCCCTGCCGGCCAAGACGCCGCGCGCGACGGTCGACAAGTTCAACGCCGCGGTGCGCCGCGCGCTGGCCGACGAGGCCACGCGCAAGCGCATGCTGGATGCGGCCTTCCTGCCCGAGACCGGCACGCCCGAGGGGCTCGGCGCCCATCTCGGCGCCGAGATCGCCAAATGGGCGCGGGTGCGCGACGCCGCCCGCATCGAACTGCAATAGGCCGGCGATGACCGATGCGCGCGAAGACCGGCTGGCGATCCGCGAGCTGATCGAGAACTGGGCGCTCTATCGCGACGCCGGCGATTGGGAGCGCTTCGCCGGCTGCTGGCACGCCGATGGGGTGATGATGGCGACCTGGTTCCAGGGCCCGGCCGCCGAGTTCATCCGCGTCAGCCGCGAGGGCTTCGAGCGCGGCGTCAGCATCCTGCATTTCCTCGGCGGCGCCACCATCGACCTGGCCGGCGACCGCGCCGTCAGCCAGACCAAGATGACCATCGGCCAGCGCGCCCGCGTCCACGAGGTCGAGGTCGACGTGGTCTGCACCGGCCGGTTCTACGATTTCGTCGAGCGTCGGGCCGGGCGCTGGGGCGTGGTGCTGCGCCAGCCGATCTACGAAAAGGACCGCATGGACCCGGTCGATCCGGCGGCCAAGCTGGCTCTCGACCGCGCGCTGCTGGAGCGCTTCCCGGTCGGCTATCGGCACCTGGCCTATCTGCAAAGCGCGATCGGCTTCAAGGTCAAGCCCGACATGCCGGGACTGAAAGGCCCCGAGGTCGAGGCGCTTTACGCCCGCGGCCGCGCCTGGCTGGCGGGCAAGCCGCTTTAGCCGGTCCGTTCGAGGTTGTCGCGCAGCCGGGCTTGCAGCGCGGCGACGTCGATCTGGTGCAGCGAGCCGGCGCCGGCCAAAACGAGCGCATGCGCCGCCGCGGCGCCGGTGGCGATACAGGGCCCCATCACCCGCACGCTCGACAGCGCGCCGGGCTGGCCGTCGATGCAGCGCCCGGCCGCGGCCAAATTGTCGGCCTCGGCGTGGACCAGCGATCCCAGCGGCACGTAATGCATGTGATCGTCGCCGAACTCCTCCCAGAAGCCTTCCTCGGCGCGGTGATGCAGCTCGATCGGCCAGGAGCAGCGGGCGACGGCGTCGGCATGGCGATGGCCGGCGCGCACCTCGGCGTCGGTCAACTGGTGCCGGCCGACGATCCAGCGCGTCATGCGAATCCCGGGCAGGCCGTAGCTGCGCACCCGTGCCCGGCCGTAGGCGTGGGGGAACTCGGCGCGCATGAAGGCCAGCACGCGATCGGCCTGATCGCGCCCGGCCAACTGCGCCCGCGCCGCCGCCACCGGATCGAGCGGGGTCTCGGTATGGGTCATGTTGAGCAGCGCCACGTCCCGGCCCGGCACCGGAAAGGCGAAGCCGTCGCGGCGCACCAGGCCGTGGGCCTGGGCGCGGTCGCGCAGGCGGGCATCGAACTCGGCGCGGGCGATCCGCCGCGCCGCCTCGCCGTCGACGCCTTCCAGCACCAGCATTTGCGATCCGAACAGGGGACCGCCCGCGGGCTCGCGGCAGGAAAGCTGGGCGGTGTGCGCCAGCGCCGCATCGCCCGAGGCGTCGACGAAGCCGTGCGCGAGCACGCGCAAGGAGCCATAGCGCGTCGCCAGCTCCAGCGCCTCGATCCGCCGGCCGTGGCGGACGACGCCGGTGAGGACGGCGCCGGTCACCGGCACCACGCCGGCCTCGGCCACCGCGCGCTCGATCCAGCGCCCGAGCGCGAGATCGTCGTATTGCACGATGCGGGTGCGGCGGCGGCCGTCGATGAAGTTGAGATGCCCGCCGGCGCCGAGATCGCGCAGGATCTCGGCGGCGATGCCGTAGGTCACCGGATAGGGCTTGGGGCCGTTGGAGTAGAACCCGCAGAAGGTGCCGATCTGGGCGCCGACCGCCTGGCCGCCCAGCACCGGCGCGCCGTCGATCAGGGCGGTGCGCCGGCCCAGCCGCGCGGCCTCGATCGCCGCCGACACCCCGGCGATGCCCGCGCCCAGCACGGCGATGTCGACCTTGAGCGTCGCCGGCGCCTCGATCCGCGCGATGCGGGTCGCTATCTCCACCGCAGCAGCCATGCCTCCACCCGTCCCAGGATCGCCCCGATCGCCAGCCCCAGCAGCGACAGCACCACCACCCCCGCCAGCAGCCGGTCGATCTGCATCAGATTGCCGGTCAACAGGATATAGGCGCCGACGCCGAACTCGGCGCCGATCATCTCGGCCGCCACCACCAGGATCAGCGCGATCGAGGCCGAGATGCGGAAGCCCGACAGCACCCCCGGCAGCGCCCCCGGCAGCACCACCTTGCGCACGATCTCGGCCACCGGCAGGCCGAAGCTCTGCGCCATGCGGATCAGGTTGCGCGGCACGTTGTCGACCGCGCCGAAGGCCGAAACCACGGTCGGGAAGAAGGTGCCCAGCGCGATGGTCGCCACCTTGCTGGGCTCGCCGATGCCGAACCACAGGATGAACAGCGGCAACAGCGCGATCTTGGGAATCGGGAACAGCGCCGACACCACCGGAATCCCCACCGCGCGCGCCATCGACCACAGCCCCATCGCCAGCCCGACCGCCAGCCCCGCCGCCGCCCCCAGCGTCCAGCCGAGGCCGATGCGATAAAGGCTGGCGCCGAGATGGCGGCCGAGATCGCCCGAGGCCGCCAGCGATCCCAGCGCCCGGCCGATCTCGACCGGGCTGGGCATGAACAGCGAAGGCAGCATGCCCGCCGCCGAGGCCGCCTGCCACAGCCCGAGAATGGCGGCGAAAGCCAGCCACGGCGCCCAGCGCCGCGGGCTGGGCTGGAAGCCGCCGCCACGGAAGGCCACCGGCCGCGGCGCGGACTCAGCCATCGGCCACCTCGCGCTCGGCGACGCGGGCCTCGTCCTCGATCAGCCGCCACAGCCGCGCCTGCAGATCGGCCATGGCGGCGGCGTGCTCGGGCCGCTCGCGCGCGCCGCGCGGCAGGTCGATCGCCAGCGTGTCCTTGATCCGCCCCGGCCGGCGCGACATCACCACCACCCGATCGCCCAGCCGCGCCGCCTCGGCCAGGTTGTGGGTGACGTAGAGCGCGGTGGTGCGCTCGCGCTCCCAGATCGCCAGCAGATCGGCCATCAACAGTTCGCGGGTCTGCGCATCCAGCGCCGACAAGGGCTCGTCCAGCAGCAGGATCGCCGGCCGCACCACCACCGCGCGCGCCAGGCCGACGCGCTGGCGCATCCCGCCCGAAAGCTGCTTGGGATAGACAAGGGCGAATTCGCGCAAGCCGGTCAGCGCCAGCGCGGCATCGACCCGCTCGGCGCGCTCGCTGGCAGTCAGGGGATGATGTTCCAGCGCCAGCGCGACGTTGCCTTCGACCGTGCGCCAGGGCAAGAGCGCGAAATCCTGGAAGACATAGGTCAGCGGATTGAGACAGCCGGCCGGCGCCGCGCCCGCGGTCTCGACCCGGCCGGCGCCGGGCGCCAGGAGGCCGCCGGCGATGCCCAACAACGTCGACTTGCCGCAGCCCGACGGTCCGATCAACACCACCGTCTCGCCCGAGCCGACGGTCAGGTCGACGCGCTCGATCGCGGTCAGATCGCCATAGCGGTGCGCGATGCCCGAAAGCCGCAGATCCATTCAGCGCGGCAGGTCGAGATGGCCGGCGACGAAGCTGAGGTCGACCACGGTCTTGGCATCGACCGCAGCGTCGACCAGCTTGTTGGCCTTGTTCCAGGCGATCTGGTCGTAAATGTCCTGCACCCGCAGCCGCGCCATCGGATCGATGTAGGGCAGGCCGGCCTTGACCGCCTCGGGGATCGATTTGGTGTGCTTGGCGATGATTTCCAGCAGCGCATCGGCGTCCTTGCCCGGCGCGCCCTTCTGAAAGTTGGCGTCGTATTCGGCCGCCGCCTTCTGATAGGCGCGGACGAAGCGCTCGACCAGCGGCCGGCGCTCGGCGATGGTCTTGGGCGCGGTGAACAGGGCGCCCAGCTGCCAGGGGACATGGTCCGCCACCCAGCCGATCAGCTTGCCCTCGCCCGCCTTGTCGATGGCGATTCCGGTCGGGGGCGGCGCCTGGATGACGTCGACCTGGCCGCCCTTCACCGCCGCCAGCATCGCCGGCACGGTCTGCAGCGCGCGCAACTGGCCTTGCTCCAACTGCCAGCCCTGCTTCTCGGCCAGCCGGCCGAAGACGTAATGGAAGGTCGAGCCGATGGTGGTCAGGCCGATGCTGCGGCCCTTGAACTGATCGACCCGCGTCAGGCCCTCGGCATAGGCCTTGTTGGAGACGATGAAGGCATTGAACCGGAAGCCGGTCTCCTCGCGCGCCTGGCTGGCGACGATCCGCACCGCCCCCTTGCCGGCCAGGTTGTAGAAGCCGCCGGTCAGGCCGGTGACGCCGAAATCGGCGTCGCCCGAGGCGATCGCGGTCGGCACCGCCGCCGCCGACTGCATGAACTTGAGTTCGACCTCCAGCCCCTCGGCCTTGAAATGCCCGCGGTCGACGCCGACGAACACCGGCGCCGAACTGGTCAGCGGCAGCAGCGCGATCGAGGTCTTGGTCTGGGCCAAGGCCGCGCCCGAAACCAGCAGCGCGGCCACAACGGCAATCCGCAGCATCGTCTGTCTCCCCTGTGCGGGAGCCAAGCTAGGGAGGCGGGGGGACGGCGTCAATTAACGAATGTTAAGAAATTATTGTAGATAGCCAATTTTCATCGATGCGCCAAAGAGTCCGGTTTAGCCATTGCTAGGGTGAGTTCGATTTACCCTGCCGACTTGTAGTACGAACGAAATGCCGGATCAGTCGTTTGCTCCCACTTATTGCCGCTTCCCTGTTCACGCCTGCCGAAGGGAACTCTCGGGGCGGTTTTTGTGTTTGCACGGTTGGCCCTAGCTTTCTTAACTTTTTTTTGTAAGCGTAGGAACTCCTCCTTGTCTAAGTGAGGATTTTTTTTGAGGAGACTCTCTAGGTCCAGCTTTTCCATTGGCCGCCCCTTCTCAACCTGCAATCAATGGTGAGAAGCCACTTTTGGTATGCACGACACTTAAGTGGCGCATTTTGGACATATAGTCAATTAGTAGCCCGTGGTAGCCCCGGATGGCGTCTCGCCTACTTTTTGGCTGCCCGAAATCGTCAATTTTGAGTTTCAGTTCATCCCGTAGTTGACGCATATTTATTCCCATGCCATGCGAATTCCAGCGCTTTATGTCGTTTAGTTTTTTCGCTATCTCTTTGGCGCGATCTCGCTTCATTTTATCGGTTACTGGCCTGGCACGTGTTTCTGTAGTGTTCCAATTCTTCCACTTATATTTACAAAGCCACTCCACGAGCAAAGAAATTGATAAATCACGAGCTTGCTCGTAGGAATAAAGTTGACCCTGATCAAACTCCATCAATATAGATAACTCTGCATGAGTAATTTTACCTTTGTTTGCTTTTTTCAATAATTCATTATATTTTACCAAATACCCAAGGGCTGGAATTAGTTTTTTGTCTTTATTTTCAATTTGTGGATCTATTGGACCAAGAATGGAGTAGTAATCCATATGAATCGCATCGCCAGACATAACCAGTATTGTCCCTGCAGATAATGCGTAATTCGGAACTATAAACTCGACGGTACTATAATGGTGCCTAAGAGTATCGGATATTCTTCTCGCTGTTTCTGAAAAACCGCCAGCAGTTTCAATAATAAAAACTAATTTTCTCTTTTGTTTTCGATAGACTCTATGGCATCTCTAATATCATCATCTGCTCCAAATGCGATTGGGCCGACATAAGTGATACAATCGCAATCATATAATTTTTCTATGTTCCCCAAATATGCCAAGAGTTGTCTCTCAACTATCCTATTCGCGTCAATGTTGGGTCTGTTCGCCATTGTGTCATAGATCCGAGGTTCGAAAGAGCTACCGCTTGGAGATTGCCTGTACGCCTACAACTAAGGTAATGCGTGCATATCATAAGTAGCGTAGTTAGAACAATGCACTTCATCCTAAGGATCGATAATTACGAGCGTTACCATGGCACGAAAATAAGCTCATTTATTCTCTTTGTTTTTTTTGCTGGCCGCAAGGCCTCTGCGATGCTGTCATGGGCCGCGAGGGGTGGCGGAGGCGCGATGGCGCGGCGAGGCAAGGGCGGGCAGGCGGCATTCGACGAGATGAGCGGTCTCGACGGCCAGGTGCGGCCGGCCTATCGCGCGCTCAAGCAATGGCTCGAGCAGGTGCCGCCCGCGCGCCTGCGGCAGATGCAGGCCGAGGCCGATCTCTTGTTCCGGCGCATGGGCATCACCTTCGCGGTCTACGGCGAAAGCGCGGGCAACGAGCGGCTGATCCCGTTCGACGTGCTGCCGCGCATCCTCGCCGCCGAGGAATGGCAGATCGTCGAACGCGGCGCGGTGCAGCGCGTGCGCGCGCTCAACGCCTTCCTCGACGACGTCTATCACCAGGGCGAGATTTTCCGGAAGGGCCTGGTGCCGGCCGAGCTGGTCGAGCGCAACAAGGCCTGGCGGCCGGAAATGCGCGGCATCGACCTGCCGGGACGGACCTATGTCCATGTCGCCGGCATCGACATCGTCCGCACCGAGGCCGATTCCTTCACCGTGCTGGAGGACAATCTGCGCACGCCCTCGGGCGTGTCCTACATGCTGGAGAACCGCGACGTCTCGATGCGGCTGATGCCCGAGGTCTTCGCCCGCCATCGCGTCGCCCCGGTCGACCACTACCCCGACGTGCTGCTGCGCAACCTGCGCGACATCGCTCCGCCGGCGGCGGGCGTCGATCCGACCGTGGTGCTGCTGACGCCGGGCATCCACAACTCGGCCTATTTCGAGCACGCCTTCCTGGCCGAGCAGATGGGCATCGAGCTGGTCGAGGGGCAGGACCTGTTCGCGCGCGAGGCCGCGATCTACATGCGCACCTCGGAAGGGCCGAAGCGGGTCGACGTGATCTATCGCCGCATCGACGACGACTTCCTCGACCCGCTGGCCTTCCGGCCGGAATCGGTGCTGGGCGTGCCCGGGCTCTACGCCGCCTATCGCGCCGGCAACGTCTCGCTGGCCAACGCCATCGGCACCGGCGTCGCCGACGACAAGGCGATCTACGCCTATGTCCCGGCGATGATCGAGTTCTATCTCGGCGAGAAACCGGTGCTGAAGAACGTCCAGACCTGGCAATGCGCGCGCGAGGACGACCGCAAGCTGGTGCTCGACCGCCTGGCCGAGCTGGTGGTCAAGCAGGTCGACGGCTCGGGCGGCTACGGCATGCTGGTCGGACCCAAGGCCAGCAAGGCCGAGCTGGCGCGCTTCCGCGGCCTGATCCGCCGCCACCCCGAACGCTACATCGCCCAGCCGACGCTGGCGCTGTCGACCTGCCCGACCCATGTCGCCGAGGGCGTGGCGCCGCGCCATCTCGACTTGCGGCCCTATGTGCTGTCGGGCAAGACCGTGACGCTGGTGCCGGGCGGGCTGACCCGGGTCGCGCTGCGCAAGGGCTCGCTGGTGGTCAATTCCAGCCAGGGCGGCGGCACCAAGGACACGTGGGTGTTGCGGGGCGCGCCATGATCCTGTCGCGCCTGGCCGACAATCTCTTTTGGATGGCGCGCTATTGCGAGCGCGCCGAGAACATCGCCCGCAATCTCGAGATCAACCTGCGCATGACGCTGTGGGACCGCGCCGGGGCCGACGATCCGGAGTGGTGGGAGGCGGCGGTGCGGGTCTCGGGCGACCCCGAGGAGTTCAAGGCGCGCCATGGCGCGGCCGGCCAGAAGACCGTGGTCGAGCATCTGATTCTCGACCGCGACAATCCGTCCTCGATCTGGTGCTGCTTCGAGCGAGCGCGGGACAATGCGCGCGCGACCCGCGGCAAGATCACGGTCGAGACCTGGGAGGCGGTCAACGCCATCTGGCTGGAAATCCAGGACCTGACCGCGGCCAAGCTGCAGCGCCAGGGCGCGCGCGAGTTCTGCGACTGGGTCAAGGCGCGCTGCCACGGCCTGCGCGGCGTCACCGACGGCACCATGCTGCGCGACGACGCCTATCGCTTTTCGCGCCTCGGCCTGTTCCTCGAGCGCGCCGACAACACCGCGCGCCTGTTGGACGTGCGCTATCACATGCTGCTGCCCGAGGGCGCCGCGCTGCGCGAAAGCGGCGCGGTCGACTACTACCATTGGGGCGCGATCCTGCGCGCGGTCTCGGCCTTCAGCGCCTACCGCCGCATCTACCGCGACCAGATCGTGCCGCTGCGCGTGGCCGAGCTGTTGATCCTGCGCCAGGACATGCCGCGCTCGCTTCATGCCTGCATGAACGAGGTGACGACGGTGCTGGGGGAACTCGGCCCCGGTCTCGAATGCGCGCGGCTTGCCGGCGCGCTGCACGCCGAGCTGCACTTCACCCGCATCGAGGACGTGTTCCGCGACCGCCTGTCCAGCTTCCTCAATCGCCACTTGGCCCAGGCCAATGCGCTGGGCGCGCGCATCGCCAAAGACTTCTTGATGGTGGCCTGATGGAGCGCGTGCGCCGGATGGGCGCGGCGCTGGCGCTGGCGTTTGCGCTGGCGGCGGCGGGACCGGCTTGGGCCCAGGCCGATGCGGCGCGGGCGCATCTCGCCCGGGGCGAAGCGCTGCTGGCGCAGGGGCTGCAAGGCGGCGACAGCGGCCGGCTGGCCGAGGCGGCGTCGGCCTTTCGCGCCGCGCTGGCGGCGGCGGCCGACTTCCCCGAGCGCGCCTATGCCTACAACCGGCTGGGCGATGCCTTGCATCGGCTGGGCGCGCGCCAGGGCGATCCACGCCGCCTGGCCGAAGCGATCGAGGCGCATCAAGCCGCGGTCGACCGCTTTGCGCTCGACGGCGGTCGCGAGCATGTCTTCGCCATTCACGATCTCGGCGACACGCTGGCCAGTTTCGGCGTGCTCACCGGCCAGCGCGCGCCGCTCGAGGACGCGGTGCGGCTGTTGGGGATGGCGGCCGACGCCGCGCAGCGCGCCGGCGCCGCCGGCCCGCTGGCCAATATGCGCAACACGCTGGGCTCGGCGCTGATGGGTCTCGCCAATCTGAGCGACGACGAGGCGGCACTGATCGAGGCGGTGGCGGTCTATCGCGCCGCCCGCGCCGAGCGGCCGGAATCCGCCCAGGTGCTGGGCAATCTGGCCGAGGCGCTGCGGCGGCTGGGGGAACGGCGCGCGGGCACGGCCGAACTGGAGGAGGCGCTGGCGATGCTCGATCGCCTGGACGCGCCGCAACTGCGCGCGCCGCTGTTGTTGAGCTTGGGCGTGCGCGAGACGGGCACGGCGCGGCTGGATCGCGCCGCCGAGGAGTTCCGCGCCGCGCTGGCGCTGACCGATCGCGCCAATGCCGCGGCGTCCTGGGCGCGGCTGGCCGACGGGCTGGGCGCGACGCTGTTGCTGCGCGACGAGCGCGCGGGCGACGAGCGCCTGCTGACCGAGGCGATCGCAGCGCTGGGCGGGGCGCTC
>Ga0194120_10001849_pt1 | contig 37369 bp, 36 predicted proteins | sample TA2MahCa65mmetaG_FD_148642 | JGI IMG/M metagenome (GOLD analysis project Ga0194120, IMG submission 148642) | Freshwater microbial communities from Lake Tanganyika, Tanzania - TA2015019 Mahale Deep Cast 65m | ecosystem: Environmental > Aquatic > Freshwater > Lake | place: Tanzania: Lake...
GACACCCATTGCTCCAGTTGTTGCCGTTCGCCTTCCCCCAGGTTCACAGCTTGCGCGCGTTTGGGCATGATTGAGCATAGCAACACCCGTCCAGAAGTACAAGCTATTTCGCGGACAGTGCACTAGCGATGAGTGATGGGTGATGAGTAATGGGTAATGGGTAATGGGTGAACGCAAGAACATGCGGTCTCTCGCCTGACGGAGCCAGGCACAATTCCCATTCCCCATTCCCCATTTCCCGACTGCCATGTTTCATAAGGTACTCGTAGCAAATCGCGGAGCGGTGGCCGCGCGCGTGCTGCGCGCGCTCGCCGAGATGGGCGTGCGCTCGGTCGCGGTCTACTCCGATGCCGACGCGGGTGCGCCGTATCTCGAGATGGCGGGCGAGAGCTACGCGATCGGCGCGGCACCAGCGCGGGAGAGCTATCTGAACCAGGATGCCCTCCTCGAGGTCGTGCGCGATTCGCGAGCTGATGGCGTGCATCCAGGCTACGGATTCCTCGCGGAAAACGCCGCGTTCGCGCAGAAGGTTGCCGACGCGGGCGCGCGCTTCATCGGGCCCAGCCCGAAGTGGATCGACGCGATGGGGCACAAGACCCGCGCGCGCGAGCTTGCCGCGGCCTACGGCATGCCGATGTCGTCAGGCTCCGGCGTGCTGCCGATGGAGAACGACGCGATCCTCGCAGCGGCGCGAAAAATCGGCTTCCCGGTGCTGGTGAAGCCGGCGGGCGGCGGCGGTGGCATCGGCATGCTCCCGGCCAGGGACGAAGCCGAGCTCGCCGTGGCGGTGGAGCGCTCGCGATCGATGGCCATCCGCGGCTTCGGCAACGCCGAGGTATACCTCGAGCGGCTGATCGAGCGGCCGCGCCACGTCGAGTTCCAGGTGCTGGGCGATGCGCACGGCGCAGCGAGGCACCTCTACGAGCGGGACTGCTCGACGCAGAGGCGCAACCAGAAGGTGATCGAGGAGGCGCCGGCGCCCGGCATCGGCCGCGGCGAGGCCGGCGCGATGGCCGAGCGTATCGCCGACATCATGCGAGGGATGGGCTACGACAACATCGGCACCGTGGAGATGCTCTACGGCGCGGACGGCTCCTTCAGCTTCCTCGAGATGAATACCCGGCTGCAGGTCGAGCACGGCGTCACCGAGTTGGTGACCGGCGTGGACCTCGTGCAGGCGCAGATCCGCTCGGCGGCGGGCGAGCGGCTTTCCGCGATCTTGCCGGAGCAAATCGAGCTCGCGGGCCACGCGATCCAGGCGCGCGTCTACGCTGAAGACCCGAAGAACTTCTATCCGTCGCCGGGCAGGCTCAGCGTGTTCCGTCCGCCGCAGGATGCGGCGGTGCGCGTGGACACGGGGTTCGCCGAGGGGCGCGAGGTGACGCCGCATTATGACCCGATGCTCGCCAAGGTGATCGTACGCGCGGGCGGCCGCGACCGCGCGATCGACGGCCTCATCGTGGCGCTCGAATCCTTCGCAATCGAGGGCGTGAAGCACAACATCCCGGCAGTGCTCGCTGTGCTGCGCTCGGAGCCGTTCCGCGCCGGGCGCGTGCATACCGGCCTGATTCCCGAAGTGCTTGCAGGAAAGAATTAGCCGCCAAGACGCCAAGGCCGCCAAGAAATCCTCAAATAAAATGAAGTTGGAACAACATTTCGGTTTATTGCCGATGCATGAGAGCTCGTGTTTCGTTACGGTGGGTGTTGTTCCGTTTTCTATTTTGTTTTCCTTGGCGTTCTTGGCGCCTTGGCGGCTAATTTAGGGTTTATGTCCGGCAGCGAAGCGATTGCTGAAGCGAGAAAGCAGGGTCGCGCCGCGCTCGATGAAGCCGCCGGCAAGCGCCTGCTCGAGAGCTTCGGAATCCCCGTGCCGCGCTCGGTGATGGTGAGCGACGCCGCACGGGCCACGGGTGCGCTGGCCGGCATCCGGCCGCCGTACGCGGTCAAGGTGGTCTCGCCCGACATCCTGCACAAGAGCGACGCCGGCGGGGTAAGGCTGGGCGTGCGGGACCGGGAAGAAGCCGCCCTCACCATCGGCGAGATGGCTCAACTGCCGGGCGTGCGGCAGGCGCGCGTGGACGGCTACCTGGTGGAGGAGATGGCCCCCGCGGGGCAGGAGATCGTGGTGGGCGGCCTGCGCGATCCGCAGTTCGGGCCGCTCGTTATGGTCGGGCTGGGCGGGATCTTCGTGGAGGTGCTCGCCGATGTGGCGTTCCGGATCTGCCCGATCACCCGCGTGGACGCCGAGGAGATGCTCTCGGAGCTGAAGGGAGCGGCGCTGCTCGACGGCGCGCGCGGCCGCAAAGCCGTGTCGCGCTCGGCGATCCTGGAGGTATTGCTGAAGGTGGGCGGGGACGGCGGGCTGCTGATGGTCCACGCGCAGGACATCGAGGAACTCGACATCAACCCGCTTATCGTGTCGGAGTCCGGTGCGGTCGCTGTGGACGCCCGGCTCATTCTCACTCAACCGCCGATGGACGCCGATGGACGCCGATAGAATCAGACCCAAGGGTTTAGCCACGGAGGATGCAGGTTTCACAGACGGAAGCATCAACAGGAAAAGCGATCCCGTGTTTCAACCCGCTGTGTTCTCTGTGATCTCTGTGACGGATTTGCTCGTAACATGAGCGACAGCGTTCTTGAACAATTCAGGCCGCTGTTCGAGCCGAAGACGGTGGCCGTGGTCGGGGCGTCCGCCAAGGGCGGCGCGCTGCCGAACGTCTTCATCCGGCGCATCCGCGAGTTCGGCTTCGAGGGCGAGATCTACCCGATCCATCCGTCCGCGCCGGAGATCGACGGGCTCCCCGCCTACCGCAGCCTCGGCGAGACGCCGAAGCCGGTTGACTACGCCTACATCGCGATCGCAGCGGCGCAGGTGCCGCCGCTGTTGCGGGAGGCGCGCGGGCGCGTGCGCTTCGCGCAGGTCATCTCGAGCGGCTTCGGGGAAGTGGATGAAGGCAGGGAGCTGCAGGAAGCGCTGGTTGCGGCGGCGCGCGCGGGAGGCATGCGCCTGATCGGTCCCAATTGCCTCGGAATCTACACCCCGCGCGGGCGCGTCACTTTCACCGAGATCGGTCCGCGCGAGGTCGGGCAGGTGGGCATCATCTCCCAGTCGGGCGGGCTCGGCACCGACATCATTCGCAGGGGATTTTCGCGCGGTCTCAAGTTCTCGGGCCTCATCACGGTCGGCAACTGCGCCGACGTCGGGCCGAACGAGCTGCTCGAGTACTATCTCGCCGACGAGCAAACCCGCGTGATTGGCCTGTACATCGAGACGGCCAAGGACGGACGGCGTCTGTTCGAGATCCTGCGCGACGCGCGCGCGGCCAAACCGGTCGTGATCCTCAAGGGCGGACGCACGCAGCGGGGCCGGATGGCAGCCGCATCCCATACCGGATCGCTCGCGGGCGACGACCGGGTGTGGGTCGCACTTTCGCGGCAGACCGGCTGCGCAATGGCCGACACGCTCGATCAGTTCATCGATATCCTGCTCGCATTCCAGGCGCTCGCGCCGCAGCCGCGGCATCCGACCCGGCGCGTGGTGCTGTTCGGCAACGGTGGCGGCGCGAGCGTGCTCGCCACCGATTTCTACGCGCGCCTCGGGCTCGACGTGATCCCGTTCGGAGCCGAGACGGTGGGTGCGCTCGGCGCGTTGAAGCTCCCGCCGGGCACCAGCATCACCAACCCCGTGGACACGCCTGTGGGCACGCTGCAGCAGGACGACGGACGGGTCGCGGAGAAGATTCTCGAGGCGATCTACGCGAGCGGACGGCCCGAGGCGCTGGTGATGCACCTCAACCTTTCGGCTTTCGCGGGCCGCACCAAGAGCGAGGTCATCGACAACCTGGTCCAGGTGGCGCTGCGCGTGCAGTCGCACTACCCGGGGCAGGCGCACTTCGTGCTCGTGCTGCGGTCGGACGGGGAGCCGCAGCTCGAGGAGCGCAAGCGCGAGTTCCGCGCGAAGGCGGTCGCGCTGGGCATACCGGTCTATGACGAGATGGCGAACGCGGGCCACGCGCTCGCCGCGCTCGCCTCGCATGAACGGTTTGTCCATTCCAGGCAACCGCGCGACCGATAAGGCGTGACCGGTGAAGCGTGACAGGTGAGGCGTGACTGATGAAGCGTAACGGCCAAAGCGCCACGCGAACCTTGGGCCTAGAACGTTGAACCCTGAGCCCGGAACGGCGAACGCTCAATCCTCAGTCCTCAATCCTGATGTACATCCACGACTTCCGCGCGACGGGCTATCCGTACCGGCTCTATAGCGGGCAGGGCGCTCTCGACAAGCTTCCCGGCGAAGTGGACCGCGCGCGGGCGCGGCGCGTTTTCGTCGTCTGCGGCCGGACGGTCTCGCGCAGCACGCCCCTGATCGGGCGCATCCGCGCGCTGCTCGGCGAGCGGCTCGCCGGCGTGTTCGACGAGATCGCCAAGGACACCACGCTCGACTCCGTGCTGCGCGCGGCGGAAGCGGCGCGCGCCGCGCAGGCGGATCTCGTGATCGGCGTCGGGGCGGGAAGCGTGCTGCAGGCCGCGCGCGTGGTGGTGATCCTGCTCGCCGAAACGCGGCCGATCGAAGAGCTCATCACCCGCTATCCGGAGCACGGGCCGGCGGTAAGCCCCAAGCTTCTTGCGCCCAAGCTTCCCATCATCAACGTGCTCACGGCGGCTACGACTGCGCAGAACCGTGCGGGATCGAGAGTGAAAGACGAGTCGCGCACGCACGGCATGGAGTTCTTCGATCCCAAGACCCGGCCGGCCGCGATCTTCTGGGACGCGGAGGCGCTGCTGACCGCGCCGCCCCAGCTTGCGCGCACCACGGCGGTCTCGGTGTACTGGCGCGCGGTGATGAACCTCGGGGCGGCGAGCATGAACCCGCTGGTCGAAGGCGACCGGCTGCAGGCCTACCGGCTCGCGGCCGGCGCATTGCATCGCGTCACGGCTGCGAACGACGCGGCCCCGCGCATCGACCTGTGCGCGGCAGCGCTGCTGCAGAACCGGGAAGCGGACGACGGCGGCACCCTGTTCGAACGTCACTGGGTGGGGCGCGTCACCTACGCTTTCGTGACCGCGCTGTTCAGCGTGTATCCGCGCGTCGCGCAGGGCGAAGCGAACAGCGCGCTTACCGGCACGGTGATGCGCCGGCTTGGCGCGCGCGATGTGGAGGCGATGGCGCGGATCGCAGCAACCCTCGGCGCCTGGAACGAGCGCATGCCGCCCGCGCAGGCGCCCGGCCTCGCTGCGGACCGACTCGAGGAAGTCTTCCGCGCGATCGGCATGCCGACACGGCTCTCGGAGCTCGGCATCGACCGCGGGCTATTTCCGCGCGTGATCGAGTATTCGCTCAAGAACTTCAACGCGGACCCGCAACGCGAATTCGTGCGCGAGCGGCCGCTGCTCGAAGAAGTCCTCGCCGCGGCCTGGTAGCGCCGCGGTTCGTGAGTTCCGTCACGTCCACCCCCGACCGACGCGCCGGGGGACACAACTTGTTACGCTTTGTTGCCTCCCCGGGGTAAACACGCGGCCACCCCCGGCGTTAGTATGACGGCGGGATAACTCCGCCCATACACAGCAAAGGAGCAGTAAAAATGAAGCTGAAACTTGCAGTGATCGCCGCCATCGTGGCGGCGCTGCCCGCGGTGGCGCTGGCGCAATCCACGGGCACGGCGTCCACTCCGCGTATCGACAAGCGGCAGGAGAACCAGCAGAAGCGCATCGATCAGGGCGTGCAATCCGGGCAGCTGACGGAGAAGGAGGCCGCGCGCCTGCAGAAAGGGCAGCAGCGCGTACAGAAGATGGAAGATAAGGCGATTTCCGACGGCAAAATGACCGTGAAGGAGCGCGCGCGCATCGAGCACGCGCAGGACCGTCAAAGCAAGAAGATCTTTCGCGAGAAGCACGACAAGCAGGTAGCGAAGAAGTAGCGTAGCGCGCCGGCCTGCACCGGCGCGTGGAATGCGGGATCCGGGAAGTGCTCGACCCGGCTCGCGGAAAACATCGGCGGGTCGATCGAACCCGCCGATTTTTCGTCACGGGAGCGCGTTCGCTTACAATACGCGCCTCACAGACCATGCCGAGACGCAGAATGGACACGGTAAAGACAGGGATGACGGGCACGCTCGAATGGGAAGTGACCGATAGGCTGTGCACCACGCGCGCCGAATACAAGGTGTTCTCGACCCCGTCCATGACGCTATTCGTGGAGATGGCGGCGGGTCAGCTGGTCGAGCCGCATCTCAAGCCGGGCCAGGGTCAGGTGGGACTCTCGGTCAGCGTCCGGCACCTCGCTCCCACGCCCGTCGGCAAGAGGGTGCGCGCAGAAGTCGAGCTCGCGGACATCGACCGGCGCAGGCTCCGATTCAAGGTCAAGGTGTTCGACGAGATCGAGCAGGTGGGCGAGGCCGAGCACGAGCGCTTCGTGATCGATGTCGAGAAATATACCGAGCGGCTAAAAAGAAAACTCGGCGGCTAGCTAGAATCGTCCTTGCGTGCCAGAGTGCAGGACGGGGGTGCGGGTTGTTATAATGCGGCGGTAATTCAGTCGCGCAATCGGAGGTCCTATGGAACGCTTCGTCTACGGCGCCCTCCTCTGCTGCGCCGCGATGCTGCCGGCGTTCGTTGCAACGGGTGCGGAGTATCCCGCTCGTCCGATCCGTATCGTGGTTCCGTTCCCTCCCGGCGGCACGTCCGATATTCTGACGCGCCTGCTCGGCGAGAAGCTGGGGGCGGAATTCGGCCAGCAGATCATCGTCGATAACCGTTCCGGAGCGGGGGGCGTGATCGCGACCAACATCGTGGCGAAGGCCAACCCGGACGGCTATACGCTGTACATGACTTTCGTCAGCCACGCGATCAATCCGCACGTATACGCGAAGCTCCCGTACGACACGGAAAAGGATTTCGTGCCGGTCGCGCTGTTCGCAGTCACCCCCAATGTGGTGGTTGTGACCCCTGCACTGCCCGCGAATTCGATCAAGGACCTGATCGCGCTGGCGAAATCGCGCCCCGGCCAGATCAACTATGCATCCGCAGGGGTGGGGACGAATTCCCATCTCTCCGCGGAACTGATCAACGCCATCGCGGGGATCAATATGGTGCACGTGCCGTACAAGGGCGCCCCGCAAGCCAATGCCGATGTGGCCTCCGGGACCGTCAGCGTGCACATCCCCTCGATGCCGGTGGCGATGCCGATGATCAAGGCCGGGCGCCTGAAGGCGATCGCCGTCACCAGCACGAAGCGTTCCCCGGTGTTGCCGGAGGTGCCAACCGTTGCGGAGACGTTGCCGGGCTACGAGTCGCTGGCTTGGTACGGGCTGATCGCGCCCAAAGGCACGCCACCGGCGATCGTCAACCGAATCACGACGGCCGTGCAGAAATCCGTGCAGAAGAAGGACCTCGTCGAGTCGTTCTTCGTGCAGGGCGCCGACGCGACTTACAGGGGGCCGGCCGATTTCGGCGCGTACATCAAGCGCGAACTGGCGCTGTGGGGCAAGGCGGTGAAGGCCGCCGGGCTCAAGCCGGGCGAGTTCTGACGGGCGCTGCGCGGGCGGAGCGCGTCGCTAGCGATCGCCCGACGGCGCCTCGACAGAGGCGTACCAGTCCGCGATCTCGCTCCCGGTCATGAAGATCACGTCGTCGCGCTTTTTGAGCAACTTGAGGCTCTCCGCAAGATAGCCGATCCGGTGCGGGACCCCGATCTGATGGGGGTGCATCGCCAGTGTGAGCACGCGCGGCTGGCGCTTGAGTTCCGGTTCGAACGTCCTGAGCGTGTCCTTCACGCGCTGGAGCAGCTCGGGCGACGACTGCCTTTCAATGGTGTAGATCAGACTGTCGTTCAGCTCGAAGCCATAGGGCATGCAGATGAGCGGCCCGTATTTGGTGCGCATCCAGCACGGCAGGTCGTCGAGCACCCAGTCGAGGTTGTATTCAATGCCGTGTTTCCGGATGAGATCGGGCGTGTCGAACGTCTGTGCGAAGCCCGGGCCCATCCATCCGCGGACCTTCTTTCCGGTGAACGCGGCCACCTGGTCGAGCGATTTCCTGATTGTGCCTTCCTCGTCGTCCTCCTTGTGCAGCAGCCGCTGTGTGTAGCCGTGACCGATGAACTCCCACCCGGCCTTCAGCATTGCCTGTGCGACGGACGGGTAGCGCTCGATCACGGTCGAGTTGAGGTTAACGCTGGCGGGCAGCTTGAGGCTGGCGTGCAGATCGAGCAGGCGGGGCATGCCGCAGCGCAGGCCGTATTCCGCCCAGGAATAGTTCGGGATGTCCGGGACGGGCTCCATTCCGTGCGGCGTGGAAAGCATCTTGCGCGGCATCGGCTGGTCGAACGGCCAGTACTCGACGTTCAGCACGCTGTGCACGATCAGCATTTTTCCCTTCTTCGGGGGCTTCAGCGACCTGCGCTCGCTCGACATCCGGAAGGGTACGCGCGGATTGCTCATTTCTGGTTCCTTTCCTCGGCGCGGAGTCGGCGGCCGTGTGGGTCCGGTGGTGAGCCCGATCTCCGTCCGGCCCCGTGACGGCAGCGCATACGTCCTGGGTAGCAGATCGGGACTGTGGCGGGCGCTCCTTCGCCCGCTTGCGGCCTGTTTTGCTATCTGACCATGGTCGAGGCGCGGGCTCGGCCCTTGAGCCTAGCTCCGTCTTTACTGGCGGCCCTGGGCGGCTCGATACGGCTTTCGCTTCTCTCCGCGTCTCTGCGGTGCAATTATTGCCTTTGCGTCCTTCGTGGTTCGGCTTCCAGCTATTTCTTTGCCATCGTGGATTTATTGAACGATCGCGGGTCGCGCGGCCGCCAGCGCCCGGAGTCCACCAGCGCGAGGAACTCATCGGTGATGCGGTTGAACAGGTCCGGCTCCTCGATGTTCACCGCGTGCCCGGTGGCGGGCACCACCGTCAGCCGCGCGGCCGGACACACGCGCTTGATGAAAATCCCGGGCTCGAGGCAGTTGTTGTCCTCGTCGCCGCTGATGATGTGAGTCGGCACCTTCATCTTGCGCAGGCCGCGCTCCATGCTGTAGATCGTCGGCCGCCTCGCCTGAACGCCGCGCAGCGTGTTGGCCGCGCCGAGCGGCGAGTGCTCGGCGAACTGCGTGCAGAATTCCCGGTAGCCGCGCGGATCCTTGTTGGCGAGCTGAACGCGCGCGGGACCGATCCGGTAGGGCTTGATCGCCTCCGCGGTGCCCAGTTCCTCGAAGCGCTTCGCGAGGACAGCGGTGTCGCGCAGGAATTGCTTGCGCTTGTCGGGGTCCGAGCCGTAGCCCGCGCCGATGACCGTGAGTGACAGCGCCATGCGCGGATAGCGCAGCCCGAACTCCAGCGTGGACAGACCGCCCATCGAGCAGCCGATGATGTGCGCCTTGCGGATCTTCAGGTGCCGCATCACGTTGGCGGTGTCGGCGGCGGCGATCGCCTGCGAGTACTTCGCCGCGCTTTTCGGCACGTCGGAAGGGGGGTAGCCGCGCGCGTTGAACGTTACGCAGCGATAGCGCCGGCAGAAGTAGCGCAGCTGCTGCTCCCAGCTTCGCATGTCGTGCGAGAACTCGTGCACGAAAACGACGGGCGTGCCGCGACCGACCTCCTCATAGTACAGCCGTACGCCATTCGATACTGCATAGGGCATGGTGATCCTCTCGTAAAGTTGGTTGACTGTTCTTCCGGACTCACTGCGGCTTGATGCCGACCTTCTTCACCACGTCGGCCCATTCCTTGATCTCGCGCTTCAAGAGGGCCATGAATTCCTGCGGCGTGCCGCCCGCGGGTTCCGCACCCTGCAACAGAAACTGCTCGCGTACTTCAGGCCTCTTGAGCGCGGCGTTGGTGTCCTGGCTGATCTTGTTTACTACGGAGGGCGGCATCTTGGCCGGTCCGATCAGCCCCAGCCAGTAGCTTACGTCGAACCCCGGGTAGCCCTGCTCGGCGATGGTCGGCACGTCCGGCAGCAGCGCCGAGCGTTTTGCGCTCGTGACGGCGATCGCGCGCACGCGCCCGGCTTTGACGAACGGCGCGAGCCCCGGCACGGAAACCGACACCATCGTGAGCTGCCCGCCGATTGCGTCGTTGATCGCGGGAACGCCGCCCTTGTACGGCACGTGGGTGAGCTCGATGCCGGCGAGCGCCCGGAACCACTCGAACGCCATGTGCTGGTGGGTGCCGTGGCCGCCGGTGCCCCAGTTGACCTTGCCCGGATGGGACTTGGCGTAGGCGACGAACTCGGAAATGTTCTTGATCGGCACGTTGAGATTGACCGCGACCAGATTGGGCGACATCGAAACCAGCACGATCGGCGTGAAATCGCTGATCTCGTCGAACGGCCGTTTGATGAAGATGCTCGGGTTGATCGTGTGGGTGCCGGTGCTCATGAGCAAGGTGTAGCCGTTCGGCGTCGCCTTGGCGGTGATTTCGGTTGCGATCATCGTGCTCGCGCCGGGCCGGTTGTCGTACACGAACTGTACGCCCCAGCGTTCGGTGAGGGCCCTGCCGATCAGGCGCCCCGAGATATCGGCGCCGCCGCCCGGGGTAAACGGGATCAGCATCCGGATCGAGCGCGAGGGATAGTCCTGGGCCGAGCAGTAGAGCGCGGATGCCGCGAAAGCCGCGCCGATGGTGACACGCGCGATGATGGAAATACCCATGATCCACCTCCTGTCAACGATTGGTGATGGCTTGCCCGCGGATTCGGAGTATACACGCTACGCGGGAGGTGGCCCAGGCGCGCCGCTTCCTTTCGCGCCGAGCTCTGCCTTCTGCGCGATCCGGATACCGGCCAGGACGACGATCCCGCCCAGGATGGCGATGGGCCCCAGCGTTTCCCCGAGCAACATCCACGCGTAGATCGCCGCGAGAACAGGCTGCGCGAGCAGCCCCACCGAGGAAAACGTCGCGGGCAGGTGCGCCATCGCATACGCGATGAGGCTCTGGCCCGCCACCTGCGCGATCAGCGCGAGTCCCGCGAGCTTGAGCCATCCCGTGGTGGTATCCGGCAGCATCTGCTCCCCGGAGACGAGCGCGATCGGGAGCAGCGCGGCGGCCGTGAACAGCCCGCTCCAGGCCATGACGCTGGAGGTCGCAACGCGCGAGCGCAGCCCCGTCACCGCGAGCATGTACGCGGCGTAGAACATTGCGGTCACCACGCCGAGGAAGTCGCCGAGCAGCGCCGAGCCACGCGGACGGATCTCACCCCCGATCAACAGGACCATGCCCGCGAGCGCTGTTCCCATGCCGACGACGAACAGCGCGGAGGGCCGTTTGCGGAACAGCACCCATGCCGCGAGCGTGACGAAGATCGGGGCGAGATTGGCGAGCAGCGTCGCGTTGGCGACGGAGGTCAGCACGATGGACCAGTGCCACACTGCGAGATCGCCCGCGAAGAACAGGCCTGCGGCGAGGAGCAGCCGGCGGTCGCGCGCGTAGCTGCGGAAGTGCTCGCCGCGTTGCTGGAACAGCGACCACGCCCACAGAAAGGGCAGCGCCAGCGCGACGCGCCAGAATCCGGTCGCGACCGGCCCGGTCTCGCTCACTTTCACGAACAGGGCGGAGGTTGCGATCGCGGCGGCGCCGGCGATAAGTGCCGCCACTGCGATTCCGCGCCGGGAGTCCTGCGGATGTGGGTCCGTTGATTTCAAGTAAATTTTCCGGCAGGCTCATCTGCCGGAAAATTTGGGCTTGCGCTTCTCGATGAACGCGCGCATGCCTTCCTTCTGGTCCTGGGAGGAAAACAGGATCTGCACCGACTTCGCCTCGAGCGCGAGCGCGCTCGAAAGCGGAGCCTCCATGCCCGCGAGCACCGCTTCCTTGGCGAGCTGCACGGCGAGTGGAGGCAGCTCGGCGATGCGCGCGGCAAGCTCGACCGCGCGTTTCTCGACTTCCGCGTCCGGCACGACCTCGCTTGCGAGCCCCATTTCCAACGCGGCGCGCGCGCCGAAGAGCTCTCCGGTGAGCACGTACTTCATGGCCCGGTATTTTCCGGCGGCGCGCGTGAGCCGCTGGGTGCCGCCCCCGCCCGGGATGATGCCGATCCTGACCTCCGGCTGCCCGAACTGCGCGGACTCGCCGGCGATGATGATGTCGCAGGTCATCGCGAGCTCGCAGCCGCCGCCGAGCGCGTAGCCGTTCACCGCCGCGATCACCGGCTTGGGGCACGCGCCGATCGTGCGCCACAGCCGGTGCACGCCCCGCGCGAGCATCTCCACCGTGCCGGCGTCGGCCATTTCCTTGATGTCAGCGCCCGCGGCAAAGCTCTTGTCATTTCCGGTGAGCACGATGGCGCGCGTGGCCGCGTCCTCGCCCATTTCTGTGAGGTGCCGTGCGAGGAGCCTGCGCACCTCGAGGTTGAGCGCGTTGCGCGCCTCGGGACGGTTGATGCGGATCAGGCCCACGCCTTCCGCTGGGCGTTCCAGGAGAACGACATCACTCATTCGGGTTGGCTCGTGCGGTTGGTGACATGGTGAGGCGTGACATGGTGGAGCGTGACATGATGAAGGGTGACTCGTTGGCGTTCTTCGGCTTCTCGCGGCATCCACTCACGCAACATCACGTCACGAAGTTTCATGTCACGCATTAACGGGTCACGCAGTTCTACTCTTTGGCGAGGCCGAGGTCCACCAGCACCGCCTTCATGTCGGCATAGTCCTTGTCGAGGTCCTTCCGGAACTGCGCTCCGGTCACGAAGTCTTCGGACCAGAAGTTCTTCTCGAGATCGGCACGCCATTCGGGGGCCTGTGTTGCCTTGCGCAGCACGCCCTCCCAGAACGCAACCTGCGCCGGGGAGAGCCCTTTGGGTGCCATGATGGCGCGCCAGCCCCCGAACACCAGATTCACGCCCTGTTCCTTCCAGGTCGGCACGTTGGCGAGCAGGCCGCCGAAGCGTGCCGGGGCGGCGACGCCCACCACGCGCATTTTGCCCGAGGCGACGTGGATGCTCGTGTTGCCCGCGGCAGTGGTGACGAGGTCGATGTGGCCTCCGAGCAGCGCGGTGATCGCTTCGGCCGAGCCCTTGAACGCAACCGCCTTGAGGTCGCGCGGATTGCCGCCCACTTCCTTGAGCAGCAGCCCGGCGGCGATGTGGTTGTGGCTGCCGAGCGTGGTCGCAAAGCCGGTCGCCACCGACTTGGGATCCTTCTTCAGGCGATCCATCAGATCCTTTCCGGTCCTGATCGGCGAGTCGGCGTTCACCGCGAACACGATGTAGTCGTTAAAAAGCGAGGCGATCGGCGTGAAATCGGTGTAGCTCAGCTTGCTCAGCCCGAGGATGTGGTTGCTGAGCAGCGCCGTCGTGCCGATCAGCAGGGTGTGCGGATCCCCCGCCCGCTGGTTGACGTACGTGAATGCGATGGTGCCGCCGCCCCCGGGGCGGTTCGAGACGGTCATCGTGGTGTTGAGAAGGCGCTCCCCGGTGAGGATCCTTTCCACCTGCCGGGCGGTCTTGTCGTTGCTGCCGCCGGGCGCCGACCCGACCACGATCTCGACGTTCTTCTGCGGGCTCCAGCCCTGGGCGGATGCCGGCGCGCTCGCGGCGAACAGCAGCGCCGAGAGCACGAGATGCGTCGTTTTCATTCGTTCCTCCTTGCCTGGCGTAGTCCGTGCTTCCTTCGCGCTACTGGGGGTCGAGCGCCGCCGTTTTCACGACGCGCGCGTATTTTTCGATCTCGGCGCGGATGAATTTTCCGAAGTCATCCGGCGTGCCCCCCATCGGTTCGAGCCCGTCGTTCACGAAGCGGTCCTTGATCTCCGGGCCGCCGAGGATCCTGCCGACCTCGGCGTTGAGCCGCGCCACGATCTCTCTCGGGGTCTTCGCGGGCGCGAGCAGGCCGAACCAGTTGGTCGCCTCGTAGCCGGGCAATCCCGACTCGTCGAAGGTCGGCACCTGGGGAATCGCCGAGAAGCGCTTCATGCTGCCGATCGCGATCGACCGCAGCCGGCCCGACTGGATGTGGGGAAGCAGCGCAGGCACGCCCGAGAAGATCATCTCGACGTGGCCGCCGACGGTGTCGGCGAGCGCAGGAGTATTTCCCTTGTAGGGCACGTGCACGACATTCGCGCCGGCCATTACCTTGAACAGCTCGCCCGCCATGTGGTTCGAGCCTCCCATGCCCGAAGAGGCGAAATTGAGCTGACCGGGCCGCGCCTTGGCGAGCGCGATCAGCTCCTTCAGATTCCGCACCGGAAGCGACGGATGCACCGAGAGCACGTTGGCGCCTTTCACGCACAGCACGACGGGAGCAAGATCGCGCAGGGTATCGTAGGGCGGCTTCGCGAGCAGGCTCATGTTGATCGCGTTGGCCGCCCCGCCCATGAGCAGCGTGTAGCCGTCGGCAGGCGCACGGACCACCATTTCCGAGCCGATATTGGTGCCGGCGCCGGGACGGTTTTCGACGACGATCTGCTGCCCCAGCGCTTCGGTGAGGCGTGCGCCAATCGCGCGCGCCGTGATGTCCGTGTTGCCACCGGCGGCGTAGGGCACGATCACGCGCAGCGGTTTGCCCGGGTAGGATTGCGCGGCTACCGGCGCGCAGAGCAGCGCCAGGGCGAGGAGCACCGGAAATTGATAACGATTGGTCATCGGGGACCCCGGATGCGTTGGCTCAGGCGCTGTGCACTTCGTTGATCAACGGCTCTCCGCGGTGCCAGCGCGCGAGGTTCTCGAGGAAAAGCGCGTTCACGCGCAGCCCGTTGCCGTCGGATGCCGCCGAATTATGCGGGGTCACGATCACATTGGGCAACTCCCACAGCGGAGAGTCGGGGGGCAGCGGCTCCTCGTCGAACACGTCGAGATAGGCGCCGGCGAGATGGCCGCTCCCGAGCGCCGCGATTAGCTCCTCCTGCACCAGGATCTTGCCGCGCGACACGTTGACGATGCGTGCGCCGCGGGGGAGCGCCGCGATCCGCGCCGCGTTGACCAGCCCTTGCGTTTCGGTGGTGAGCGAGCACGCGATCGCGAGCCAGTCCGCGCGCGGGAGCAACTTGGGAAGCGCGTCCGGCGCGTGCAGTTCGTCCGCGGCATCCCCGGGCCGCGGCCCGCCGCGGCGCACGCCGACTACGTGCAGTCCCAGCAGCCGGGCGAGGCGGGCAATTTCGTTGCCGATGTGCCCGAGCCCGAGCACCAGCATGGTCTGGCCGCGCAGATCACGCGGAACCTCCGCCCCGCGCATCGGATCCCATGCGCGGCGTCGTTGCGCGGCGATCCAGCGCGGGAAATTCCGCGCGAGCATCAGCATCCCCGCGATGGCCGTCTGCGCAATCGGCCCGGCGGTCGTGCCCGCGGAAGTGGTGAGTCGAACGCCGCGCGCGAGCAGCTCGCTGTAGATGGGATGGTCCACTCCGACGTTGAATACGTGCATCCACTTCAGGCCCGGTGCCTTGCGTGCCGCCGAGAAGAACTGCCTCGAGTAATCCGGAAACACATCCTCGGAGAAGAATGCGATCTCCGCCCGCGCGCACGCGGAATCGGGCAGACGCCCGGCCGGCTCGGGCGGAAGTACCATCAATTCGAGGCGCGCACCGTGACGCGCGGCCCCGGCGAGGGTTTCGGCTCCGTGCTTCGTGTTGAAATGGTGCGAAACCAGCAGGGTCGTCACGCAGTGGACTCCGGAACGTGGCGTGAAAACGGACGGGGATGCCCGGGCGTGGCAGCGGGCCCGCCATTTTGCGGCCATTTTACCCGCTCTGTTAAGATTCCGGCCTTTGCTGACCTGACGAAAGTGTGCGGCACGTGCCGGTCGACCCGCTGGAGCTTGCAAAACAACTGATCGCGAGGCGCTCGGTAACGCCCGACGATGCCGGCTGCCTCGACGTGCTGGGCGGGCATCTCGAGCGGATGGGCTTCACGTGCGAGCGCATCCGCGGGAACGGGGTCGAGAACCTGTGGGCGCGCCGGGGCAAGGCACGGCCGCTGATGTGCTTCGCAGGCCATACCGATGTCGTTCCGACCGGACCGCTCGAGCGCTGGAGGACCGATCCTTTCACGCCCACGATCCGCGACGGCGTGCTCTACGGGCGTGGCGCGGCCGACATGAAATCCTCGCTCGCGGCTTTCATCGCCGCGATTGCCGGGTTCGTCGCGGAGCACCCGGACCACGGCGGCTCCATCGCGCTGCTGCTCACGTCCGACGAGGAGGGGCCGGCGACCGACGGCACAGTGCGCGTGATCGAGGCGCTGCGCGGCCGCGGCGAGCAGCTCGATTACTGCATCATCGGCGAGCCGACTTCCGTCAACCGGCTGGGCGACATGATCAAGAACGGCCGCCGCGGCTCGCTCTCGGGCACACTCACCGTGAAGGGCGTGCAGGGCCACGTCGCTTACCCGCACCTCGCGAAGAACCCTGTGCTGGAGCTCGCCCCGGCGCTCGCGGAGCTCGCCGGCATCGAGTGGGACCGGGGCAACGAATACTTTCCGCCGACCACTTGGCAGGTTTCGAATGTCCACGCCGGGACCGGCGCGACCAACATCATCCCGGGCGAGGCGCAGGTCCAGTTCAATTTTCGCTTCTCCACGGCGAGCACGCTGGAGTCCCTGCAGACGAGGCTCGTGAACGTCCTCGATCGCCACGGCCTGGAATACGATCTGGAGTGGGTCTACGGTGGCCGTCCGTTCGTGACGAAGAAGGGGGATCTGGTGGAAGCGGTCGCGCGCGCGATCAAGTCCGTGACCGGCGTGGACACCGAGCTCTCGACCACCGGCGGCACCTCCGACGGGCGCTTCATCGCCGACATCTGCCCGCAAGTCGTGGAATTCGGGCCCACCAACGCGACCGTACACAAGGTGAACGAGTGTATCCCGGTCGAGCACGTGGAACCATTGGCGAAGATCTACCAGCAGATACTTGTGAATTTATTGGTAGGCGGTAAGCAGTGAGCGGTGAGCGGAGCTTGGGTTTCACGGGTTTCTATTCACTGCTTACCGCTCACTGCTCACCTCTCCATCGCGCGTGATGCGAAGCGACAACCTCCACGAGCTTCCCCCCGGACTGCCGGTGCCGCAGGACGACGGCGCGTGCGACCACCTTGCGGGCCTCGCCCTGCCGAAGCTTGCGCTGCGCTCCACCGCGGGGCGCAGCATCGATCTCTCGGCGCTGGCGGGCCGGTCGATCGTTTACTGCTATCCGCGCACGGGCAGGCCCGACGAGGAGTCGCCCGCGGGGTGGAACGAAATTCCGGGAGCGCGCGGCTGCACGCCGCAGTCGTGCGCTTTCCGGGACCACTACCGGGAGCTGCGCGCGCTCGGCGCGAGCAACCTGTTCGGCCTCAGCACCCAGGACACGGACTACCAGCGCGAGGCGGCGGACCGCCTGCACCTGCCGTTCGAATTGCTGTCCGACCGCAAGCTCGAGCTCGCTTCCGCGTTGAAGCTCCCGACTTTCACGATGGCCGGCATGACCCTCATCAAGCGGCTCACCCTGATCGTGCGCGACGGGGCCATCGAGCACGTGTTCTATCCGGTGTTTCCGCCCGACCGCAACGCGCCCGACGTTATCCGCTGGCTGAAGGAGTGCGTGCCCGGTCCCTAGCGCGTGATCACGCGAGCCACGGCGCTTCTGCGTGGTAGCGTTTCTCGAACGCCTCGATTTCCGGCAGGCGCTGCAGCACGAGGGCGACGTCGTCGAGGCCTTTCAGCAGCTTCTCCCGGTTGCCGGGATCGATCTCGAAGCGGTACCGGGCGCTGTCGGGCCCGGTCACGGTCTGCTCCTCGAGGTCGACGGCGATCTGCGCGCCGGGCTGATCGTGCAGCTCGCGGCGCAATTTCTTGCAGATCTCGTCGGCGAGCCGCACCGGCAGCAGCCCGTTCTGCAGCGCGTTGCCGTAATGGATGTCGCCGAAAGACGGCGCGATCACCGAGCGTATGCCGTAGTCCATCAGCACCCATACTGCGGATTCGCGCGAGGAGCCGCAGCCGAAGTTGTCACCGGCGACCAGGATTTGCGCATTGCGGTACGGCGCCTGGTTGAGGATGAAGTCGGGGTTGTCGGACCCGTCGGCGCGGTAGCGCAGGTCGTGGAACAGGTATTTCCCGTAATCTGCGCCGCGCGCCTTGCGCAGGAAACGCGCCGGCACGATCTTGTCGGTATCCACGTTCGTCATGTCGATCGGTGCGGCGACCGCGATGACACTGGTGAACGGCTTCATGGTTCGTCTGTAAGCGGTAAGCGGTAAGCAGTAAGCGGTCAGCGGGAACTCCGCAAGAAATCAGCGTCACATCACTGCTCACTGCTCACTGCTCACTGCTCACTGCTCACTGCTCACTGCTCACTGCTCACTGCTCACTGCTCACTGCTCACTGCGTCAACAGCTTCCGAACGTCGGTGATGCGGCCGGCGACGGCGGCGGCGGCGACCATGGCAGGGCTCATCAGGTGGGTGCGCGCCCCCTTGCCCTGCCGCCCCTCGAAATTGCGGTTCGAGGTCGAGGCGCAGCGCATGCCTGCGGGGACGATGTCGCCGTTCATCGCCACGCAGCTCGAGCAGCCCGAGGCACGCCAGTCGAATCCCGCTTCGCGGAAGATCCGGTCGAGCCCCTCGGCTTCCGCCTGCCGCTTCACCGCGCTCGAGCCCGGTGAGACCCACGACGGCACGCTGACCTTCCTTCCTTTCAACACCGCGGCGGCGGCGCGCAGATCCTCGATGCGGCCGTTGGTGCAGGTGCCGATGAAGGCGCGGTCGATCTTCACATCCTGCAACCGCGTTCCGGGCGCGAGGTCCATGTAGCGCAGCACCTGCTCCAGGCGTGCCCGCCTGTCCGCAGACGCGGCGGCCGCGGGATCGGGCACCGCAGCGGTAATCGGCGCGCCTTCCTCGGGGCTGGTGCCCCAGGTCACCATCGGCGCAAGCGCGCTCCCGTCGAGCGTCACTTCGCGATCGAACACGGCGCCGCCGTCGCTCGGCAGCGCGCGCCACAGCGCAATCGCCTGGTCCCAGTGCGCGCCCTTCGGGGAGAATTCGCGTCCCTCGAGATAGGCGATGGTCTTGTCGTCGGGTGCGACCATGCCGGCGCGCGCACCGGCCTCGATCGACATGTTGCATACGGTCATGCGCCCTTCGATGGTCAACCCGCGTATCGCAGCGCCCGCGTACTCGATCGCGTAGCCGGTGGCGCCGGCGGTCCCGATCTTCGCGATGATGGCGAGGATCACGTCCTTCGCACTGAGGCCGGGCGCAAGCGCGCCGTCGACGGTGATGCGCAGCCGCTTCGGTTTCTTCTGCCACAGGCACTGAGTGGCGAGAATCTGCTTCAACTGCGAAGCGCCGATGCCGAAGGCCAGCGCCCCGAGCGCGCCGTGCGTGGAGGTGTGCGAGTCGCCGCACGTGACGATGAGCCCGGGCTGGGTGATGCCGAGCTCGGGGCCGACGACGTGGACGATGCCCTGGCGCGGGTCGTCGATGCCGAAATGCTCGACGCCGTTGGCGCGCGCATTGTTCGCGAGCAGCTCGATCATGTTGCGCACTTCGGGATCGGTGACCCCTGCGATGCCGCGCTCGCGGCCGAGCGTCGGCACGTAGTGGTCGGCGACGGCGAAGTTCTGCCGCGGCTTGCGCACCTTGCGGCCTTCCCTGGCGAGCGCGCCGAAGGCGAACATCGAGCCTTCGTGAACGAAGTTACGGTCGATGTGCAGCAGCGCTTCTCCGCCGTCGCGGCGCACGATCGCGTGCCGGTCCCAGATCTTGTCGAAGAGCGTACGGGGTGTGGTCATGTCCAGACCGTGAAACCGTCAACGACCTTCAGGCACAGAGAAAACAGAGCATACAAGATACTCCCGGTGTTCTCCGCGCTTTCTGTGGCGAGGCGCTTCACAAACCGGCGCGCTGTTCCTCGGGCACGCCGTAGCGCTCCTCGAGCCGCTGGATCTCGGGCAGGCCCGCGATCTCGGTGAATTGCGCGAAGGTGGCGACTTCGCCGCGCAGGTGCGCGATGGAGCCCGTGCGTTTGAGCTCGCGCAGCAGATGCTGCATGGCGGGTATCGCGGCGAGGATCACCCAGTTCGGGTAGATCGCGATCCGGTAACCGAGACGCGCGAGCTCTTCTGCGGGAAGATCGGGGGTCTTGCCGCTGGCGGCCATGTTGTAGAGCAGCGGCACGCCGCGGAAGTGCGCCGCCACGCGCTCGACCTCGGGCCGGCCGACCGGCGCCTCGATGAAGAGCACGTCCGCGCCGGCCTCGCGGTAGCGGCTGCCGCGCTCGAGTGCTGCCCCCAGGCCCTCGACCGCAATCGCATCCGTGCGCGTGATGATGACGAAGTTCTCGTCGCGGCGGGCGTCGCACGCCGCCCGGATCTTCGCGACCATCTCGGCGACCGGGATGACGCGCTTGCCGGCGAGGTGGCCGCAGCGCTTGGGCCACGCCTGGTCCTCGATGTGCACGCCGGCGACGCCCGCCTTCTCGTAGTCGCGGATGGTGCGCCGCACGTTGATCGGATTGCCGTACCCGGTGTCCGCATCGGCGATGACGGGCAGGCCGGATGCGTCGGCGATGCGCCCGGCGTTGTCCACCATCTCGGAGGCGGTGAGCAGCCCCACGTCCGGCATCCCGAGCCGTGTGAGGCTCGTGCCGAAACCGGTCATGTACACCGCCTCGAAACCCTCGCGTGCAACGAGCCGCGCGGCGAGCGCATCGGCGACGCCCGGCGCCACGATGCATCCGGGATGCGCGAGCAGTGCGCGCAGGCGAAATGCGGGTGTCGTCATCGAGGCCTCTCGCGGCGGGTGTGGGGCCTCCATTATAGCGGCGGGATTCTCGGTCACTGCCTCATAGCACCCGCAGCGACCACGCCGTGCCGGGCGGCACGGGCGGGGCGAATCTCACCGGGCGGCAGTTGGGTATCGCCGCCTCCGGCTCCTCCAGCTCGAGCAGGCGGCACAGCGCGCGAAACGTGCCGGAATGCGCGACGATGAGCGGTGGGTGCTGCGCCTCGATCCGTGCGAGCGCGGCGTGCGTGCGCTCGACGAATGCCTCGGGCGTCTCTCCTCCCGGCGGCGTGGTCCCGCGCACCCGCTCCGAGCGTGGCCTGCCTTCCAGCGCTCCCCAGTCGCGCTCGGCGAGCCCGGGAATAACGGCGTGCGGAATATCGAGCGCTGCGGAGAGGATGGCCGCGGTGTCGCGCGCGCGCTGCAGCCCACTCGAGACGATGTGGGTCACGCCGAGCGGCCGCACGAGCTCGATCGCGGCGCGCGCCTGCGCGCGCCCGGTCTCGTTGAGCTCGACATCGGTGGAGCCGGCAATGAGCTCGAGACGGTTCGTCTCGGTCTCGCCGTGGCGCAGGAAGTAGAACGCGCGCGCGAAAAGCGCGACGCCTTCGGCGCCGGGCTTCAAATCGCGGCCTCTCCCTGCACGAGCACCTGCGCGGGCGCGAACGCCTCGCGCCAGGCGTCGAGGTGGCGCGCGTCGCCGAAGGCGGGGAGCACCGTGCGTGCGCCCACGGAGCGGGCGAGCGCGACGTTGTCGCGCAGGCGCGGGTGCGCGTTCCAGCGCACGTAGCGCGCGCGCCCCGAATCGGTCAGGCGCTGCGCCGGCGTGCCGGACGGCACGTAGCCGGTGAACACGATCTCGGGCCGCGGCTCGCCTTCCCACTGCGCGACGAGCCGCGCGGACTCGCCCTCGGTTGCGTCGGCGTAGCCCGTGAACATCAGCCCCTGGCAGCCAGCGATGGGCGGCGCCTCGCGGGCGATGCGCGCAAGCTCCTCGGTCACGCCCGCCCGCAGGCTCGCCTCGTCCGCGCTTGCGATGCGCAGGAGCGCTGCGCGCAGGTCGGCCCCGAGGTGTGGGAGCGTGCCGAGCGCCGTGGCGAGATGATAGACCAACTCGGGGCCGCGCCCGTTCGACGGCACCGGAAGCAGCGCAAGCCCGCGCTCGAAGACCGGCTCGAGTGCGCGCGCGCAGTCATCGAGCGAGCTGTCGTAGCTGCCGTACGAGGCGTCGAGAATGACGGTGGCCGCGGCGGGCGGCGCGTCGAACGCGTAGACTGGGGACTCCACCCCGTGGTCGCCCATGTAGAGGAGGCCGCCGCCGATGTCGAGGTGCAGCCACACGCCTCCCGGCGCGTGGCCGTTGCGACCCGTGCGCACCGTGACGCCGCAGATTTCGGCCGCCCCGCACAGCGGCAGAGAGGTGCCCGAGCCTTGCCGCCCGAGCGCGGATAGCACGCTCGCCGTCGCGTAGAGCGGGGGATCGCCCACCTGCGGGGCGAGCTTGAGTGCGCCCGCGTGGTCGCGGTGCGCGTGAGACAGCAGCAGCGCGTCCACCCGTCCGATGCCGTCCACGTTCGGCCACAGCCCCGGCTGCGGGCCGTAGCCGAGATCGAGCAGCAGGCGCGCCTGCCCGGTTTCTACCAGGAAGCAGGCCGGACCCTTCGCCCCTAGTCCGGATACTGCGGTGACACGCGCCATCGTCCGCCTGGAACAGGTGAAGCAAAGCCGACCGCGCGCCCCCGCGCGACCACGTGATCGGGCTCTAGATAACGGCGTTTTTGCGGAATGTTTCGATCTCCTCTGCGCTGAAGCCGTATTCCTGGAGCACCTGCTCCGTGTGCGCGCCGCGGTCGGGGGCCGCGGTACGTACCTGCTGCGCGGGCCCGTTGGAGAGCCGCACGCCCTGGCCGACGATCTCGATCTTCCCCAGCCGGTAGTGCTCGACCGGCTGGGCGATGCCGATCGTCTTCACCTGCGGATCGGCGAATACCTGATCGATGGTGTAGATGGGCCCGCACGGCACGCCCGCCTCGTTCAGCGCCTGCACCCACTCCGCGGACGTGCGCTTCGCGATGCGCTCGCCGATCTCGGCGTTCAACGCATCGCGGTTCATCAGGCGCAGCTTGAAGTCCTTGTAGTCCGGGTGCGTGATGAGTTCGGGCGCGCCGATGGCGCGGCAGAATCGCTCGTAGAGGTTTCCCGAGGCGGCGATGTTGATGTGGCCGTCGGCGGTCTGGTAGACGCCGGTCGGGATCGCGGTCGGGTGGTTGTTGCCCGCCTGCGGCGGGACCTCGCGGCTCACCAGCCAGCGCGCCGCCTGGAAGTCGAGCATCGCGATCAGGGCTTGCAGCAGCGAGGTATGCACCCATTGCCCGGCGCCGGTCCTCTCGCGCTCGTAGAGCGCGAGCACGATTCCGAACGCGAGGTAGATTCCCGCGCTCGAGTCCGAAATCGCGATGCCCACACGCACCGGACCCTGTCCCGGCAAACCGGTGACCGACATCAGGCCGCCCATGCCCTGCACCACGTGGTCGAGCCCGGGCCGGTCGCGGTACGGGCCCTCCTGGCCGAAGCCGGAGATGCTGCCGTACACGAGCCGCGGGTTGATGCCGCGCAGGGTCTCGTAGTCGATGCCGAGGCGGTGCTTCACGCGCGGGCGGTAGTTTTCGACGAGCACGTCGGCTTTCTCGACCAGGCGCTTGAAGATCGCCAGTCCCCCGGGGTCCTTGAGGTTGAGCGTGATGCTACGCTTGTTGCGGTGCAGGTTCTGGAAATCGGGCCCGTGGCGCCGGTCCCACGGCCCGCCGTCGCCGTCCTGCTCGCCGGGCTCCTCGACCTTGATGACGTCGGCGCCCCAATCGGCGAGCTGGCGCACCGCGGTCGGCCCCGAGCGCGCGCGGGTGAGGTCGAGCACCTGGATTCCCTTCAACGGCAAACTAGCTTCGGACATGCGTGAATCGACTCCTGTGTTGCGTTTACGATGTTGGTCTTGCCGCTATTCAACCCGGGTGCGGCTCATCGCGCTCAACCCGCGGCGCGTGCGGCGGCGCGTGCGCCATAGTCGAACTCGCACGACCGCAGCGTCTCCAGCTTCCAGAGCTCGCCGAGCAGCTTGCGCGTCGCCGCCTCGCCGATCACCGGCACGCAAAGCTCGAGGAACTTGTCGTTCAGCTCCTCGTCGGTGAGGGGCATCCCGGGATCGCCCTTGCGGGTGGGCTGGAAGTGGCCGAAGCACCGCCCGTCCGCGGTCTCGATCTCGATTCGCGCCGCGCGCTGGCCCGGGTAGCCCCTGGACAGCTCCGGGTCGGCGACGCACCCGATTTTCCGCATGAGCGCGCGCACCTCCGGGTCCGCCAGGCGTTCGGGCGAGAAGGCGTTGAGCCGCACGCTGCCGTGAACGAGCGCGTGCGCGACGGTGTACTGGATGCTGAATTTCGCCTGATATTCGCCTTGCGGGCGGTCGTTGTCGACGATGTCGAGGCCCGCCTGGTAGGTTGCGATGCGGATTTTCGCGATGTTCTCGTGCGAGAGTGCGTGCTCGCGCTTGAGGAGGAGCGCGGCGTCGATCGCCGGGAAATTATGGCCGCAGCAGCCGTGGTTCTTGAAGGTGATGTTGACGATGTGGTAATCGGTGCCGAGCCCGTGCGTGGCCTTGGACCAGTCGACTCCGGCGCTCATCGCGGCCGCGAATCCGAGCTCGCCCTCCAGAATGTCGAGCGCGCCGGTCACGCCCTTCGCCGCCGCCATCGCCGCCATCGCGCCCGCGTCCGCGGCGTGTCCGCCGTGCAGCGGTTTCGACATCGCCTGCGAGCGGAACGCCTGCTGCAGGCCGGCCGCGAAGGTGGCGGCCGTGGCGAGCGCGTGCATGAACTGCTCGCGGCTGCAGCCGAGCACCGTTGCGACCGCGGCGGCCGCGCCGAGCGTGCCGACGGTGCCGGTGGTGTGCCAGTACTTGTAGTGCGCGGGCATCACCGCCTCGCCGATGCGCGTGGAGACCTCGTAGCCCACGATCACGGCACGCAGGAACGCTTCGCCGGATGCTCCTTGCGCCTGCGCAGCGGCGAGTGCGGCCGAGATGACGGGGCTGCCGGGGTGATATCCGGCGTCGCGGTAGATGTCGTCGAATTCCACCGAGTGCGACGCCGTGCCGTTGATCAGGGCGGCGGCACGCAGCGTGGCGCGGCGCCCGCCAGCGAGGCGCGCGCGGCCGCGGTCGAGGTCCTCGGCGAGCGCTTCCTCGAGCAGGACCGCGGGCGCGATCCGGCTTCCCGGGAGCAGCGACGCGCACCAGTCGATCACGGCCCGCTTGGCGTGATGAACGACTTCCGGCGCAAGCGCAGCCTTCTGTTCCCTCACCGCGTAATCGGCGATTTTTCCGAGCAGCATGGCGTTCCTACTGAAAAGCAAGAGACGAGAGGCGAAAGGAGGGGGGCGTCGAACCAGGCCTTGCTGGTCCGCGCGTTTCCTCCTCTCTCCTCTCTCCTCTCACCTCGCTCCTCTCCGGGTCAATTGTCCGCGAGGACGAGCAGTCCGTCCACCGCGATGCAGCCCTTGCCCTCTTCCTTGACGATGAGCGGGTTGATCTCCGCCTCGGATACGCGGGGCTCGAGGTAGGCGAGTTGCGAGAACGCCGCGACCGCGCGCGCGAGCGCGGAGAGATCGCCCTTGCGCAACCCGCGGTAGCCACGGATGATCGCGAGGCCCCGCACCTCTTCGATCATGCCCGCTGCTTCCTCTGCGGTGACCGGCGCGAGCCGCAGCGCGAAGTCGCAGTAGACTTCCGCGAGCACGCCGCCCACGCCCAGCACCACTACCGGGCCGACCTGCGGGTCGCTCTTGTAGCCGAGGATCAGTTCCGCGAGCCCGCGCTCCATCTTCTGCACCAGCATCCCCTCGATACGGGCGTCTTTTTTATAAGCGCGCGCGTTCGCGAGAATCTCCTCGTATGCCGCCGCCAGTTCGTCAGCGGATGTAAGGTTGAGCCGTACCGCGCGCGCTTCGGTCTTGTGGGTGATATCGGGCGAGAGGATCTTGGCGGCCGCGGGAAACGCGATCTCCACGCGCTGCTTCGGGTCGGTGATCACGGCCGCCTCGGCGTGCGGCACACCGAGCGCGGCGAACACCCTGCATGCCTGGTATTCGTTGGGGCGCGCTTCCCCGCCGAGCAGTGCCCGCGCCGATGCGAGCCTCCGTGCGTCGGGCCGCGGGACCCCGGCCGGGGCCCGCCAGTCGCGCCACGCGCGGATCGCGTCCGCGCACGCCTCCGGGGTGCGGAAGCCGGCGACGCCCGCGTTGCGCAGCAGCTCCAGGGATACTTCGGCATGTGGGGAGAGAAACGCGGCGAGCGGCTTCCCCCTCGGCGCGGCCACGATGGGTTCGACCGTGATGTGCGGCTGGTACTGCGCCGAGCTGCCCGCGACCGCCAGCACGAGATCGCAGTGGTCGGACGCGATGAGCTCCTCGAGCACCGCGCTGTAGATCTCCTTCTTCGCTCCTGCGAGCGTCAAGTCGGTGAGCCGCGCGCCTGAAATGCGGATCCCCTTGCGCGCGAGGTCCTCCACGACGCGCGCCGCCGGCGGGACGACCTCGACGCCGAGCGTGCCCATGCGGTCGACGACGGTCGCGGCGCCGCCGCCGGTGGTGGTCATGACCGCAACGCGGTGGCGCGCGACCGGACGCTGGCCCGTCACCAGCGCCGGCAGCTCGAACAGTGTTTCGAGCAGATCCACCCGCAGCATGCCGTTCGCGCGGAAGAACGCGTCCGCGGTCTCATCCGATCCGGTCATCGCCCCGGTGTGGGAGGAGGCGAGCTCGACCCCGACCTCGGAGCGCCCGAGCTTGTAGACGATGACGGGCTTGCCCGCGTCGTAAGCGCGGCGCGCGGCGGAGGCGAGCCGCTTCGCGTCGCGTATCGTTTCCATGAAGAGCAGGATCACGCGGGTTTCCGGATCGTCGGCCAGCATGCCGGTCACCTCGCCCACCGAGATATCGCACTCGTTGCCGACGGATACGAGTCTCGAGAAGCCGAGGCCGCGGCCCGCGCCGCGCGACATGAGCCCGCCCATCATGCTTCCGCTCTGCGAGACGATGGCCACCTCCCCGGGGGCGATCTCCGCCTTCTCGAGCACCGCGTTCACGGTAAGCGCGAGATGGGAGTGGGTGTCCACCAGGCCGATGCAATTGGGTCCGAGAATCCGCATCCCGGCGTCGCGTGCGAGCGCGAGAACCTCGTCCTGCCGGCGCCTGCCCTCGGCGCCGACCTCCGCGAACCCGTCGCTGAAGATGGTGGCCACGCGCACCTTCTTCTCGCAGCACTGCGCGATCGCCTCCGGCACCGCGGCCGTGGGCACCATGATGAAGGCGTGCTCGATCCCGCCCGGCACGGCGCGCACGTCGGGATACGCGCGCTCGCCGAAGATCTCCGCCCGCCCCGGGTTGATCGGCAGGACGCGCCCGGCGTAGCCGTGCTTCTTGAGGAAGCGCTGCGGGCGGGAGGTGTTTTTCGTCGCGTCGCCCGAGGCGCCGATCAGCGCGATGGATTCCGGCGCGAACAGCGCCTGCGCCAGGCCGGGTGGCGCAGCCGTGCTCATGGCGCCACCGGTCTCGCGACTCGTGACTCGTGACTCGTGACTCGACGCATACGTCGTGCGCATTGCGCCATGGCTAGGGGAAGCAAACCGGACAAAGACCAGTCACCAGTCACGCTTTATCAGCCCGCGGCGGACGCTGTGAGAACGTCCGCTCGAAGACGGACTCGGCGATCCGGTTCTTGAGCACCTCGATCGAGCCGCCGGCGATCATCCAGCCGCGCGTCTTGCGGAAGCACCACTCGACGAGCGTATCCTCGGTGTAGCCCATGCCGCCCATGACCTGCATCGCCTCGGAGCAGATCTCGAATCCCGCCTGGTTGCAGTAGGCCTTCGCGATCGCGGTCTCCTCGGCCGAGGGCAGGCCGCGGTCGGCGTTGACGGCGGCGCGGTAGAGCAGAAGCTGCCCGGCGTCGAGCCGGATCTTCATGTCGGCGAACTTCCATTGCAGGCCCTGGAACTCGGAGAGCGCGCGCCCGAACTGCCTGCGCTCGAGCGCCCACAGGCGCGCCTGCTCGTAGCAGTAGCGCCCCAGCGCGAGCGAGCGGGCGGTGTTGCCGATGCGCTCGACGTTGAATCCGGCGATCTGCCTCTTGAAGCCGCCTTCCTTCAACACGACGTTTTCCGGGGGCACGTAGACGTTGTCGAACCAGGTGGTCACCCATTCCTCGCCGTTCAAGAAGCGCGAGGGCTTGCCCTGTTTCACGCCTTTCGCGGTGCGCTCGATCAGCACCGAGCCGATTCCTCCGACGCCCGGCCCGAAGCGCACGTAGGCGAGCATCACGTCGGCGTAGGGCGCGTGGGTGGTGAAGACCTTTTCACCGCTGACCCGGTAGCCTTCTCCGTCGGGCGTGGCGCTCGTCTTCAGGTCCGTGACGGCCGAGCCGGCTTCGGGTTCCGTCATCCCGACGCAGATCACGCCTTCCCCCGACAGCAGGCGCTTGAGATAGCGGCGCTTCTGGTCCGCCGTGCCGTACTCCGCGAGCACGCGGATCGCGCCGAAGTTGCCGGCCTGCACCACGTCCGCGCTGCGCGGGCACGCCTGCGCGACCGTCTCGATCGCGAGCACCGCGTCCATGAGCGTGCCGCCCTGACCGCCGTCCTTCTCGGCGATAGTGATGCCGAGCAGGCCCTGCCGGGCCATCAGCCTCGAGACGTCCCACGGGTGGCCGGGCGCGTGCGCGCGCTCGAGGGCGCCCTCCCGCAGATGTCGCTCCGCGAATCCGCGCACGGCGTCGCAGAACTGCTCCTGCTCGGGCGTCAGCTTGAAGTCCATGGCGACAATCCTTCTACGCGGATCCGCCGGATGCGGCTCGAAGCCGCTCCACGGCAGCGGCCGCGGGCCGTCGAAAGGGCGTTCGACCGAACACGGTGCGACGCGGGGCTTCGTCTGGCGGAGAAATGCGCTGGCCAGTATATCAAACGGCCCCGGCGCCGGGCTTCGCGCCACGGTTGACACGCCAGCGGAAAGTGGCTCCAATAGTCTTTCAGCAACAAGAACAAATCCCGCAACCATCACCGTCAGCAAGGAGGACGTCATGAAACCACTGCGTATCGTAGCCGCGCTCGCAGCAGCCGGGGCCGCCCTGGCATTGTTGGCCCCCGCTTCTTCGGCCGAGACCATCCGGCTGCGTATTGCCTCCGGGCACCCGCCGGCCGTTGTCTACGCGGGGCAGATGAGGGACTACTTCCAGACCGAGCTGAAGAAGCGTGTCGAGGCGAAGACCAAGCACAAGATCGAGTGGGTCGAGGGCTATGGCGGCTCGATCGTGAAGGTCGCCGAGACGCTCGGCGGCGTGCGCGATGGCATCGTGGACATCGGCGGCTTCTGCTTCTGCTTCGAGCCGGCCAACCTGCCCATGCACGCCTTCCAGGTCATGCTGCCCTTCGGCCCCAACGATCCGATCGACAGCCTGAGGGTTGCGCAGGACGTCTACGCGAAGGTTCCGTACCTGACGAAGGTCTTCGAGGAAAAATTCAACCAGAAGCTCCTCGCCCGGATCACCGACTCGGCCTACAACCTCGGCACCAACTTCGAATGGAAATCGCTCACCGAGTTGAAGGGCCGCAAGGTTGCCGGAGCGGGCCTTAACCTCAACTGGCTGAAGTATGCCGGCGTGACGCCGGTGCAGAGCTCCCTGCCGGAGGCCTACACCAGCATGCAGACCCGGGTGTACGACGGCTGGATCATGTTCCCCAGCGCATGGGTCAATCTCAAGCTCCACGAGGTGGGCCCCTTCTACACGCTGATCGGCTTCGGCACGATCACCTGGCACGGCCTCACGATCAACATGAACACCTGGAAGCGCCTGCCCAAGGAAGTGCAGGCCATCATGCTCGAGACCGCGAAGGACTTCGAGGAGCAGGTGGGCAAGGTGAATCGTGCCCGCTACCAGAAGGACATCGAGACGCTGCGCGGCCTGATCAAAGTCAACGCGATCGATGACAAAGTGCGCGCGGACTGGGCGCGGGCGCTCAGGGAGTGGCCGCCCGCGTATGCCAAGGAGCTGGACGGCAAGGGCCTGCCGGCGTCGCAGATTCTCAAGCTGACGCTGGACGCGGCGGAGAAGCACGGCCACAAGTGGCCCTATCGCTACGAGATCAAGTAGCCGGCGAATGATCGGATCCTGACGCGGTTACGGCTGGCGCGGTTGACCCAGGCCGCGCCGGCCGCCCGCGCAGGCCCGCGGCCGCAGTCGTGCCGCCGCCGGCCAGCGTCGCCGGCAAACTGACAGGCCGGCGCAATTCTTGTAGTGATCCCCATCGTCTTCCGGAGAGAGCCATTCCCGTGATTCGCTACATCATCCGGTTCAGCGACCAGCTGTCGAAATTCCTGATGATACTCGCCGCGGTCTGGGCCATGGGCCTGTCGGCGCTGATCGTGGCGGATATCTTCGCGAACAACCTGTACGGGCACGCCATCCCCGGAGTGCGCGAGATCGTGATCAGCTCGATCGTCATGATCGTCTACCTGCAACTGGGCTACGCCATCCGCAGCCATTCGATGCTGCGCGCCGATTCGCTGTTGCTCGTCATGCCGGTGACGATGCGGCGGATCGCGCTTGCGATCGGCTATGCGCTGGGCGCCGTGCTTTTCCTCATGATCCTGCGCGGGACCATCAGCCCGACCATCTATGCCTGGAACACGTCGGAATACTGGGGCGAGGGCGCTCTACACGTGCCGGTATGGCCCACCCGTTTCATGATCCTTTTCGGAGCCGGGCTCGCCATCGTGAACTACGTCGTCGCCGCCCTGATCAATGTCCTCGGGTTCGAGGAGGACGAGCAAGCCCTCGCGGACGCCGGCGAGGCGGGGCCGAAGAGCTGAGAACCACCAGGGAACTCGAGCCGTGTTTGAAGTCAATATCGCGGTAGTGCTGCTCGTCAGCCTCGTCGTCATGGTGCTGGTGGGCGTGCATATCGCAGTCGCGCTCGGCGCGGCGAGCGCTCTCGGCGTCTATCTCGTCACCGGCAACTACGCCGTCGTCGAGCGCATGCTGGCGAGCACGGCCTATGAAGCCCTGCGCGATTACGTATTCGCGGTCATTCCGCTGTTCATGCTGATGGGCGAGTTCATCGCCCGCTCGGGGGCGGTGACGGACGTCTATCGGGGCATCAACCGGGGCCTGAGGCGCATCCCCGGGCGTCTCGCGCTCGCGACCGTGCTCGGCAACGCGCTGTTCTCGCTGGTCACGGGGGTGAGCATCGCATCCGCCGCGGCTTTCTCGCGCATCTCCTACCCGGAGATGAAACGTCACGGCTATCGCCGCAGCTTCGCTCTCGGCGCCATCGCGGGCTCTTCATGCCTCGGGATGCTGATTCCGCCCAGCGTGCTGATGATCGTGTGGGGCATCCTGACGGAGAAATCCATCGGCGCGTTGTTCCTCGCCGGCGTGATCCCCGGCCTCATGGTCGCGGGAATGTTCTGCCTCTACATACTCGGCGTGGCGATCCTGCGTCCCGGTGTCGTCGGCGCAGCCCGGGGTCCTGCGGCCTCCGCCTCCGCAGCCGTGGCGCCGGCGGCCCCCGAAAACCCCGCGCCCGCCATGGCCTCGCCGGCGGACGCCCCGGAGGCGGTGGACCGGTTCTCGCTGTGGACCAGCACGCTCGGCATCGTGCTCGTCGTCGTGACGGTGCTGGGCGGAATCTGGTTCGGCTACTTCACCCCGACCGAGGGCGCGGGGGCGGGAGCCTTCATCGCCCTCGTCCTCGGAATCATCAAGGGCATGCGTTTTCGCGAGATCATCGACTGCGTGCTGTCGGTGGGACGAACCTCGGCGCCGATCCTGATCCTGCTCGTCATGGCGTCGCTCTACGCGCGCACCCTCGCGATGACGGGCGTGACCAACGCGATCCAGAACGCGTTTCTGGGCGCCGGCCTCACGCCCGTGGTGATCCTGGCGATCATGATCGCGATCTGGTTCGTGCTCGGGATGTTCATCGATTCCATCTCGATCATGCTGCTGACGGTCATCATTTTCGAGCCCATCGCCGTCGCGGTCGGCTTCGATTCGATCGCGTTCGCGGTGATCGGCGTCCTCGCCATCGAGGCGGGTCTGTTGACCCCGCCTTTTGGAATCCTGGTCTACACGGTCAAGGCGGCGATCGACGACAAGGACATTTCCATCTGGAGCATCTTCGCGAGCGCGACACCCTATTGGGCGGTGCTGCTGATCGCCGTCGTGCTGGTCGCGAACTTCCCCGCCATCGCGACCTGGTTGCCGAAGCTGGTTTTTTGAAGGCGTGAGTGATGAGTAGTAAGCGGTAAGCGGTAAGCGGTAAGATTGGACTTGCCTGTTACCGGAAGCTCCCGCTCACCGCTTACCGCTTATGCGCGCAGCAACGGGCGCAGCTCGCGCGCGTCGCCGAGCGCCTCGATCCCCCACACCGCATCGCACAGCGCGCGCGCTTTTTTCTTCCCGAGTATGGGCGCGACGAGATGGAAGCATTTCTCATCGACCTCAGTGCGTGTCATCGGGTTCTGGGCGGTGCCGCGCACTGCCTTGGTGTGGTGCCTTAACTCGCGGCCGTCCTTGAGCCGCAGCTCGACGATGCCCTGGCGCGAGGGCATGGCGCGCGTGAGCGCCTCGTCGCCGTGGAGCTCGATGCGGCTTCGCAGAGCGAGCACGCGTGAATCGCGCATGCGCTTCTCGTCGTGCGCCGACTCGAACGTGACGATGCCGTCGAGCAGCATGACGGCGCACATGTGCTGCATGCAGATGTCGGGCATGGCGCGGTTGTCGGTCGTGTTGGCGCCCTGGCGCGCCACCCGGATGACAAGGCGCTCGAGGTCCTCGGCACGGACGCGGTGGGTGCGGATCAACTCGAGCAGCGAGTCGAGCGGGGCCTGGATGGGCGAGCCTACCGACCAGCGCTTGATGTTGGTGTTCATGATCTCGTAAGTGGATCCGAGCTCGTGCGCGAGGCGCTTTGGCTCGGGTGACCGCCCGATGCGGCGCGTCTCGTCGTAGGCGACGAAGAAACCGCGCTCTCCGGAAAAGACATCCTCCACGCCGGTGAAGCCCGAGGCCACCATCGCCGCGGCGGCGACCCCGTTGCGCGCGGGCATGCCGCCGAAATCGAACGCCTTCTCGACGTGCTCCTCGTCGCGCATCCAGCACGAGATCCCCGAGCACTGCTGTGCAGCATAGGAGAGCAGCCAGCGTGCCTCGCCGGCATCGAGCCCCGCAAGGGCTCCCGCCGCGGCCGCCGCCCCGAACGTGGGCCCGAAGCTGTGCGTCGAATGGCCCACGTCGCGGAAGTCATAGGCGTGCAGCGCCATGGTGAGCCGGCAGCCGACGTCGTAGCCGAGCGCAACGGCACGCAGGAATTGCCCGCCGTTACGCCGCTCGCGCTCCGCCATCGCCAGCGCGGCGGGCACCACGCCGCAGCCGGGGTGGGTGAGCGAGGGCGCGTGGGAGTCGTCGGTCTCGTCGGCGTGCGCGAGCATGCCGTTGGCGAGCGCCGCGAGCTCGGCGGTGGTGAGCAGGCGCGTGCCTACGACGCAGGACTGCTTCGCGCCGCCCAGGCTCTTCACGTACGCGACGGCCCGGCGCCCAGGCAGCAGCCGTGAGCCCGACACCATCGCCGCGAGCGTGTCGAGCAGGTGGTGCTTGGTCTTTTCCACGACTTCGCGCGGCAGGGGGCGCTTGAGCGCGTCTGCGATGTAGGTTGAGAGCTCCCTCATCACCGGGGAAATTTCAGATTTCGCCTTCGACTTCATCCGAAATTTCCTGAAATGAATGTCGTTGAGTTCATGTTCTCGGAATTGTTTCCTGCTTCCTGCTATCGTTTTCCATCGGGAATTTGTCGGGCTGGAGGCCGGAAAATTCCTAGGGCATTAAGCCGCCGCCGTTCACGTGTATGGACTGGCCCGTGATGTAGCGCGCGTCGGGTCCGCAGAGCAGGCGCACGATGGAGGCGACTTCCTCGGGCTCGCCGCGGCGCCCGAGCGGCGGGAGCGAGCGCCGGTACTCGGGCAGCTCTGGAGCGCTTGCCGAGCCGCGCGTGGTGTTCACCGTCCCCGGGACGACGCAGTTCACCGTGATGTTGTGGGGCGCCAGATCGAGCGCGAGCGCCTTGGTCATGCCGGCGAGGCCCGCCTTGCTCGTCACCACATGCGCGCGGCGCTCTGCGCCCTTGTGACCGGTCTGGCCACCGATGTTGACGATAGCCCCGGCCCCGGCGCGCGCGAGGTGCGGCACGCACGCCTGCGAGCAGATGAACGCGCCGTCGAGGACGATGCCGAGCACCTCGCGCCACTCCTCCAGTTTCATTTCCGCGAAGGCCGTCTCCTTGCGTACCGCGGCGTTGTTCACGAGTATGTCGATCCGGCCGAAGCCCCGCACCGTCTCGCCGACCATTTTTGCCACGGCTTCCGGGTCCGTGACGTCGGCGATGTGGAACGCCGACTTTCCGCCCGCGCGCTCGATCAGCGCCACGGTCTCCTCCACCGCTTCGCGCGAGGTGTGCGCGTTGACCATCACCGAGGCGCCGCCCGCGGCCAGCGAGCGGGCGATGGCGCGCCCGATGTTGCGCGCGCCGCCCGTGACGAGCGCGACTTTTCCGGCGAGCTCGTCGCCGCTCCTCATCCCTATAACACTCGCCATTGCGTGATCTCCCAGGAATTTGTCGGACTTGCCCCCCTGCAATTTCCCAGAACAGCCGGGGCTTTTTCCGGCACGGGCGATTCTAGCATCGGCCCGCGAGCGCCCGCCGCATGATGCTCGGGCTGCGCGGGGTTCGAGTACAATACGGCACTTCGCGTGCGGGGGCGGACGGTGGCTAAAGTGCTGGTCGGCATCGTGATGGGAAGCAAGAGCGACTGGGAGGTCATGCAGCACGCGGCGCGCCAGGTCGAAGAGTTCGGCGTCGCGTACGAGGCCCGGGTCGTGTCGGCCCACCGCACGCCGGACCTGCTCTATGCGTACGCCGAACGCGCCGAGAAACGCGGACTGAAGTGCATCATCGCCGGGGCTGGCGGCGCCGCGCACCTGCCGGGGATGCTCGCCGCCAAGACGATCGTGCCGGTGCTCGGGGTGCCCGTGCCCTCGCGCCACCTGAGGGGCCTCGATTCGCTGCTTTCGATCGCGCAGATGCCCAGGGGCGTTCCGGTAGCGACGTTCGCGGTCGGGGAGGCGGGCGCGGCCAACGCGGGATTGTTCGCCGTGGCGCTGCTTGCGCGCGGGGACGCGCCGCTCGCGAAGCGGCTCGCGCGCTTCCGCGCGCGGCAGACGCGGGCGGTGAAGGCGATGAAACTGCCCAAACCCGCGAGATGATCTTTCCGGACGCGATGCTCGGCATGCTGGGAGGCGGCCAGCTCGGGCGCATGTTCACGCTCGCGGCGCACAGCATGGGCTACCGCGTCACGGTGCTCGACCCGGATTTCCTGAGCCCGGCGGGCGCGATCGCCGACGTGCACCTGAAGGCCGCCTACCAGGACCGCGAGGAGCTCGGGCGGCTCGCCGAGACTTGCCTCGCCGTGACGACCGAGTTCGAGAACGTGCCGGCGGAGAGCCTGCGCTGGCTCGCAGCACATTGCGCGGTGCGGCCCGCGGGTGAAGCCGTGGCGGTCGTTCAGGACCGGATCCGCGAGAAGCGCTTCCTGCAGGCGAACGGCTTTCCGCTCGGGGCGTTCGCCGTCATCGAGAGCGAGGCCGACCTCGGGAAACTCGACGCATCGCTCCTGCCCGGCATCCTCAAGCGCGCCCGGTTCGGCTACGACGGCAAGGGACAGGCGGCCGTGGAGACTCTCGAAGAAGCGCGTGCGGCATTCGCGGCACTGGGTGCGGAGCCTTGCGTGCTGGAGCGCCGGCTCGCGCTGTGGTGCGAGGTATCGGTCGTCGTCGCGCGCGGCGCGGACGGGCAGGCGGTGAGTTTCCCCGTCGCGGAAAACCGGCATCGCAACGGCATACTCGATGTCACGATCGTGCCCGCGACCGTCCCGGGCGAGCTCGCCCGCAAAGCGGAGCGCATCGCGGTCGAGGCCGCGGAGCGGCTCGGCTACTGCGGGGTGCTCGCCGTCGAGTTCTTCGTGACTGCCGACCGGCAGCTTCTCGCCAACGAGATCGCGCCGCGCCCGCACAACAGCGGCCATTACACGATCGACGCCTGTGTCACGTCGCAATTCGAGCAGCAGGTGCGCACCTTGTGCGGGCTGCCGCTCGGCGACCCGCGGCTGCTCTCGCCGATCGTGATGGTGAATCTCCTGGGCGAAGCGTGGAAGCGCGGGGAGCCTGCGTGGGACGTGGTGCTCAAGCACCCGGACGCGAAGCTGCATCTTTACGGCAAGCACGAAGCGCGACCGGGACGGAAAATGGGCCATTTCACCGTGCTGGGGAGCACCGCGGAAGCCGCGCTCGACCGCGCGCTCGCGATCCGCGCCACGCTGTGCCCAGAGCTCGCGCTGGAGCCGGCCTGACGGCTTGCCGCTACCGAGCCGCGATGACCGCGACCGACGCGCCGCTGTTCCAGTCCGATCTGAAGAGCCTGCCGCTCGTGCATCGGGGCAAGGTACGCGACCTCTACGCGGTGGGCGAAGACAAGCTGCTCGTCGTCCAGTCCGACCGTCTTTCAGCGTTCGACGTGATCCTGCCCACACCGATACCGCGCAAGGGCAAGGTGCTCACCGAGCTGTCGCTGTTCTGGTTCCGCAAGCTCGCGCACGTCGTGCCCAACCACCTGACCGGCATCGCTCCGGAATCGGTGGTCGCGAAGGAGGAACGGGCCCAAATCGAGGGGCGGGCGATGGTGGTGAGGAAGTTCTCGCCGCTCAAGATCGAGGCGGTGGTGCGCGGCTACGTGATCGGGTCCGGATGGAAGGATTACCAGTCGAGCGGGATGATCTGCGGTATCCGGCTGCCGCCGGGGCTCAAGCAGGCGCAGAAGCTGCCGCAGCCCATCTTCACGCCGGCGACCAAGGCGCCGGCCGGGAGCCACGACGAGAACATCCCGTTCGAGGAGGCGGCATCCATCGTCGGCGACCGAAGGCTCGCCGAGCGGGTGCGCGAAATCTCGATTCGTCTGTATACCGAGGCGGCCGATTATGCGGCGACGCGCGGCATCGTCATCGCCGATACCAAGTTCGAGTTCGGGACGGGCGCGGACGGCGCGCCGGTGCTGATCGACGAGATTTTCACGCCGGACTCCTCGCGCTTCTGGCCGGCATCGGAATACCGCACCGGCGTGAGCCCGCCCTCGTTCGACAAGCAGTTCGTCCGCGACTGGCTCGAGACGCAGCCCTGGAACAAGAAGCACCCCGCGCCCGCGCTGCCGCCCGACGTGCTCGCGAAGACCTCCGAGAAGTACCGCGAGGCGCTGCGGCTGCTCACCGCGAATTAACCGCCAAGGCGCGGACAAAAACGAACCTCTCACCGGGGAGGACGCGGAGGACGCAGAGGAAAAGCAGGAACAGGAACTGAACAACACGCAGTAGGCCCTTTCGTATTTCATCACGCCCGCAGTCAACGTCCCGGCGTCGCGCCGAGGTAAGATCAAAAAGTGTGTAAATGAGGAAGGCGGCGTAGCCTTTCGGTTGGAAGCTTGACTTCAACCAACGCCCGGTTAGCGCCGGGGTGAAAGGAGACGCCACCCATGAAAGAGAAGACCACA